>Ga0185307_1001411_pt1 | contig 13407 bp, 13 predicted proteins | sample LHCtaG_FD_128010 | JGI IMG/M metagenome (GOLD analysis project Ga0185307, IMG submission 128010) | Hot spring microbial communities from Little Hot Creek, USA to study Microbial Dark Matter (Phase II) - LHC4sed_matched (SPADES... | ecosystem: Environmental > Aquatic > Thermal springs > Hot... | reverse complement strand
TCCGAAATATCAATGTGAAGCGGCCTGTGGATTTCTATGCCCCGCCAAATCTCCCTCGTTGGAAGGCTACCCTCATCATCATTCATCGTGAAAACCGTAACATCATGATCCATCAAAACAAACTTCCGAGTGATTTCAGCCGCATAAGTGCCCAAACCACCAACTATTTTCGGCGGATACTCGTAGACAAGCACAGCCATCTTCATCGTTTTTCACCAGTCTTCGTTTACTCTGGCTCTCGCGCTTATTTACGTTTTCTGAAGTAAAGTATGTCGTCTTTTTGGCAAACGTATTCGAAACCTACTTCCAGCAGTGCTTTAATTTCATCTGGCGTTCTAGCTGTTGCAACGCGAAATTCACTGTTGTCTTCTTTATATAGTGCTTGTTCAAGCTGGATGTAAAGGAATGTGCTGTTAATTTTCTTGTGGCCCAGGAACTCTTTAACGAATAATGGGTCTTTAGTTTGATGGTATAGTGTTGTTGCTTTCCAGTGGCGGAAGGTGTGGAATCCTATACGGTTAAGCCTTGATTTTGAAGTTTTAAAGATTTTAGAAAAAAGAAAAAGGGAAATTTTGTCTTAAATTATTTTTAGGGCGCCATGTACGCATGTATTCTTGGAACGAGTTAATCTCTTGGACGTAGTCGTTGAACTGAATAGTTATCCTATGCTTTGATGATGCCCAGTTGGGCACGTTTATAACTTGTGTTCGGCCACCTCCGCCTCGTGAAGTAAGCACAATGGATATCGTTCCATCCGGAGGATCAGCCGCGGGAATGTATAGATCCAATCCTGTTTGAAAAGTTATTGCGTGGAATGGAAGTAGCGGTTTTGTGATGTCGCTTGTTTTATCTGATTTTTTGTCGAAAAGCCATATGCCATTTACCATTTTCGTTTTAGTAAATATGGTGGCGGTTATTATGTTTTGCCCGTTGATCTCGAGGATGTCGTTGTCCTCTGGTAAGTCGCCTAGGAACTCCTTGCTTCTCATAATGAGCAGAGCACTGTGTTGGTCACTTCTTTCCACATAGTCTGCAATTCCGCCTGGAAGGGATGTTAATAGGGTAATCCAGTAATTGCTTCTTATGAAGGGTTCGCGGTAAAAGTGGTGTGGGCTGAGTCCCTCCCGCAAGAGGCAAAATTCGTAGTAACTGCCGCCTTTAGCCTTGAAAGGCCCCCACTTGCCATCAGGCGCTTTTATCACGAAAGTTGCACTTGGTTCGTCATAAATCCTATAGCCAGTGTTGCCGTCAACTTCCCATATTTGTAATATGGCTGGGCATCCTTCAGGATATTCTATGAAAACGTTCTGTGGAAAGATTACAACTCGTCCCGAAATCCAAACTTGACCTGGAGGTTCTGGTATTATATCCTTGGTTGCCGGTTCTCTTCCGGTGAAGAACTCGTACATTTCTGCAAATGTTTCAGCTGAAGTGCAGACCTCCACGTGAGTCTGATCTGGAAAATAGACATTCTTGGCACCATGTATCACTTGAGGATACGTGGGATCGCGGACCATCCCCCATATAGCTAACGTTTCCACCCCCTCAGGCGCTGTAGTATAACCCTCTTTCAATGCTGAAAGACTATCTAGGACTACGCAATGCGCAACTTTTCCAACCGATTCAGGTAGTTCAAGGTATATTAGTTCAATCAATCCGCCATATGAATGCCCAATAATATCAATCTTGTCAGCTCCTGTTGTCTCTAAAACATTATCAACAAAAGTGCTTAGGCGTTCCAATACTTGCTCCAAGGTCTCTACTTGATGAGAAGAGTCGTATTCAAATACATTTATATAACTTGGCGGGTATCCGTTGCTTGTAAACCGCATTGCTTGCGACTCAAATTGCTGAGCGGAGCCTGAACCGCCATGAACAAAGACTATTGGCCTAATACCAGGAGGAGATTTTGGCCGGAACGGTGGCACGCAAGAGGCAGTTGCCGTTAACGCACCAACCAATAGAACCATAACGAATGTTACCACTACAGCTTTGAATTTTTCCATCCTTCTCACCCTCTCCTTTAGAATTTGTATTTTCTATGACAAACGGTATATAAAACTTAACCAAACCACAACCATAAACATTACACGTTCCAAATTTCAAAATTCAGATACTCTAAACCTCAGATTTAAATACACTACACAACAATTTTGACGACTTCCTAAAAGATTTGGAGCACTTAAATTCACGTAAAATAGATATAAAAAGAGGATTTTGCGGGAGAAGTCTCCAGTAAAATTGTTAACAGTCATCTTCATAGCTTTTCCCAGTTTCAAAGAGCGATTGTAGGCTTAATGTAGCCTAACGGTTTCTATTTACGTTTTCGGAAAGTAGTTTAAGTTTTCTGAAGCCAATCGTTTATCAATTGGTCAAGCCCCTTTGTTTTCTCTCTTTTGCCAGCCTTAATGGACGTCAGGTAGCCGCCTACTGTTTCGTAAGCTTTTAGGGCTAATTTGTCTGCTTCTCCCCTTGTGAATTCCCGCCACTTGACGTTATGTCTGAAACTGTCCGGCTGAATCCATTTCAGAGAGAAGCCGTCAAGCTCGTTTGGCTTCATACAGATGCAGACAACATCTAATTGGCGGTGTAGGCTTAATGGGCATGTGAAAACTCTTCCCGCATCCATTCTGTTTTCGACGCGTACATTTCCAAGGTTTAAGTTTTCAGAAATATTTGGCAGAACGTTAATGTTCACGTATTCCACGATTGCATAGGCCAAGTCCAATGGGTGTGCCCTACTAAGGGCTGCTTCGGATAGGGCTTCTTCGTGAATGTGAATGTGGCAGCCGTTTCCAGACCACTTCACATAAACTGAGTTTTTCACGCCCTCGCTTTCAAGAAACTTCACTATCTCTTTAGCAGCCGTTATGGTTTCACGCCAGTTAGAAAGCGTTCCGTCAATGTCCCATGTAGGAGTGCAGCGGACTATGTTTGAAAACGTTGAGACATCCTCAGCCTGGTTTATTGAACAGTATTTATTAGCCGTAGCGTAAAGGGTTCTCACTTGAAAACCCAGCTTTTTCAGTATTTTTGGGACATCATTTTCTCCCCTAATTGCAAGGGGCTTGCCTTTAAAGTATCTTCTGAAGATCAACTCGCCCTTTTCGTTTATGCAGTGGGCTGCAACCCACCTTCCAGCGCAGAAGTCTGCTATCTCCTTTTGGACATCCGCCTTAGAGTAGTGTTCCTCAGCTAGGTTTTGGCTGTTCAATTTCCCTTTTCTCCGCTGTCCGTTGGATTTTCTCCATAACTTTTCTCGGCAGGGCTATGTCTTCCTTGCGTTCCTCCACTGGGCCGAGAATCACCAGCCCTTTTCCATGTTCAATGGCTATCTCATGCATTTGAAGGCTGTGGGGTGTCTGCCGCATTTTCTCCACAAGCAGGTAACGCCTCAAAATGCCATTGCGGACGAAACGCCTAAACCTTATTATGCCGTCGGCTATATGCTCTACGCCCCAACCGAAAGCCTCTGAAGTTGTTATAGCATACTGGGAGGTCGCCAAAATCGTGAAGTCCCATTTTGCTAGAACCTTCTTCACAAAATAGGAGTGACGCCTCGCCATGGCCGGCTTATCAAGCCAAAAAGCTGAAATGGAATCAATCACCAGTCGGGCTCTCCCATAGCCCAAAGCCTTCTTCGCCTCAATAACCTTGTTGACAAGCTCTTCAACCGTCAACGCCTTAATAGTCCACTGGTCTTCTGTTCCCATCAAAGCGTCAATCAGCACAAGTTTTCCCTCTTTCACGGCGCCGGCAAAGTCGAAGCCAAACTGTCCAGCTTGGGTTATTATGGATTCCCTACTCTCCTCGGTTGTTACATAAATGCACTTATCTCCGTCAGCGATGCCCTGTGCCATAAAATGGATGCATAAAATGGTTTTACCAGTGCCCGGCTCGCCCGTAACTGCCACACAGAAACCTCTGGGGATTCCGCCTGCAAGCATTTTGTCGAGGGCCTGCACCCCTGTAGAGAGCCTTTCCACAGGCAAGTTTAACCCTTCCAAAATATTTAGGAAGCCCCCTTTCTATAAGGCATTTGTTGTGGTTAAAATTTGAGTTAACGTTTTAAGTTAACGTTTGCGGCAATTTTGAAGCGAAAGTTTGAAAAACCCAACAGCAACATAACTGTTCTTGAGGATGCTGGGTGTGAGCTTATCTCCAGTTAAAAAGCTGGTTCTCGAAACGGTTTGGATGCTTGGCAAACCCGTGAAACCCGCAGAGGTGGCCTCAGAAGTGGGCCTTAGCTTTCCAACAGTTATGATGCACATGATAGGTCTAGCCAAAATGGGCTACATTGGGACTGTTGAGAAAAGCTACTACACTGTCACCAAAAAGGGACTGGAGGCTTTGGGCCTGCCGGAGGTTGACCGCGAAAAAGCCAAACAGATTTTGGCATACGTGCCTGCGGAAAAGGCCTTCCACTTCTATGTGGATATTGGGAAGCCTTTGAACATTTTCGCCGCAAGCCTTGGCGACTTCTGCGACAAAATCCAAAAAATTGACATCGCCTCCTTGGAGTTCCACCTTTACCGCGGAGACTTTGAAGCTTGGTTTAACGGACTTGGCGACGTTGAATTAGCGAGAAAAGCCACACTAATCAGGGAACGGAAGCTCTCGGGAGAGGAGCTTCGGAGAAAACTCTACGAAATCGTGAAAAACCGCTGTGAAGAGCTTGCCAAAATAAGACACTAGCGCGTGTCGCTTAGATAGGCGTAAACCTTTCCTTAAGCCTCTCAATGACCTGCGGCAAAGTCGTGTATTCCATAGACTCAACGCTTAAGCGGGCTGGTTCAAACTCGCCCATGCGCCTAAGCATAGCAGCATACTTTAGGGCCTCTTTCCTCGCCATTTCAAAAGCTGGGTCGGCGAACAAATCTGCAATCATGGGTTTGCCTTCATCGTCGCTTGCCATAGCTCCATTGGAGACTTGAAAGCCTAACGCAACAAGCCTTGGAGGGCCGTCGAAAAGCGTGCACCTAGCGTCTTTCAGTCCAACCGGCATTATGGGGCCCCAGTGGCTTCCCCGCATCCAGCCTGCCACAAGATAACTGTGCATAAAAGGCGCGAGAATCTCTCCAACAGCTGGCAAACCATGCTGTGCCCGCACAATCATAACTGGGTCGTCCTTACCCACATATTTACCAGCAATCAGCGAAAGCCTTGTTACGCTGCCAGAGGCGCATATTAAGTTGTCTCTGCTGCGCCAAACCCTCGAGACTATGTACCGCTCAACGGTGCCAATCAACGCGATAAGCTCGTAGATCTCCTCTGGACATTTGAGAATAACCTTCTTTCCTTCTTGCGCGTCTATGACTTCAAACTTGAAGCCTCCAGCCATGTTTGGATCTATCACGAGGCCGGCGGTGTTCATTGGATCTGCAAATATCCGGTAGAGGGGGAGGTTGAAGCTTCCAGCAGAAGTCTTGTCCGCTGCAAAAATAATTATGGGGTCTGATTTGCGCTCCTCAATCTCCATTTCCGCCACGCCGGGTCCAAGGCCGCGGACTGTTCCGCTGAAGGCGTTTTTTAATAGGTCTTGTCCAGCTCCGTAAAGTTTGAGCTGCAGGGCTTTGTTGGCTGCTTCTTGGAAGGTGTTCCAGGCGAGCTGGTGGATTTCAGGGTTTGACTCGCCTTTTTCATGCACCATGAGAAGCTGCAAGTCGTCTCCAACATTAAAAACGTAATAACTGTTTATCAAACCCTTTTCCTTCGCCTCTTTAAGCCTTCTCTCCCCTATATCCAGCAAGGGTTTGGGAACCACGTGGTGTCCTGCCAAGGAGCCTACATCGCATTTTATAAGCGAAATTGTGGTTTTTCTAGCCATGGGATACCACTTTAGCTTGATTCGGTTAGAAGGTTAGACCCTTAGCTCTTAAAAGATTTCCGAAAGAAATAGAAAATAGTTAACATAGAAACATGTAGGGCCGTTAGCTATGAGCGAGTTAAGGGTTATTTCCGTAAAAATTCCGGAAGACGTTTATCAAGAATTGGCGCTGAGGGTTCCAGAAGGCGAAAGAAGCAACTTCATAAGAGACGCCATAATAGAGAAACTTCAAAAAACGCCGAAACCAGACAAAATTCTCGAACTTGAACGGAGACTGGAAAAACTTGAGGATGGGTTCTCTCAAATAAAGAAGTACCTTGCAGACTTGGAGCTCCTAACCTACGAAAGAGGCAAAACAAACCCGCATGCCTTCTGCCTAGACGAGTTAGACCACAAAATAGTAGACTACCTAACCCACTATAAAGGCGCCACAACACCGGAGCTGGCTGAATACCTAAAAACCAACAGGTGGCTAGTCCTAAATAGGCTGAAAAGGATAGAAAAGGCTTCAAAAAAACAGCTCGGCAAACCGATAATAGAGTATTATCCAAGCGAAAGGTCTGGCAAGAAAAAAGCTTGGTGGATAAACGAGGAACTCGTAGAACTTTAGGCGGCCAGCGCGATAACAATTAATTCTCGTAAAGCCTAACATATCATGTAGGGCCCGTAGCCCAGCACGGATTAAGGCGCCGAACATGCAATGCAAACGCCAGCATGTGTGCAAGCCTCCGGAGCCGGAGAACCGGGGTTCAAATCCCCGCGGGCCCGCATCAAAATTATCTTTTGTGGAAATAAAAATGGAGGTTTAAGTGTAATTTTAGGGCGCTGGTTGCTTGGTTATGCTTTTACTCTGAAGCCTTCTTCGTCTCGCAGATATAGCGGTGAGGTAAGCAAATAGCACAGGAATAGCGACTATGAGCATTTCTGGAATCACAATGAAGCCCGGTTCCTCTACACCAAGTTTGTATACTACATCGCATTCATCATAAACTTCTTGTTCGCCATCCGTTAGGGAGTCTGCCCAAATGTCATAACTCCCCGGGCTTGCCGCCTCCCATATTAACGCTGGCTGGTTTTCTATGCCGCCGACGGCGTCAACATCCACTGTTACTGGCCCAACAACTACATAAAGGTCTGTAATTTCGGTTTCATAAAGTTTCCAGAACGAATAATCTTGGACTATGTAGATGTTGTACAATCCGCCTGGTTCTAAACCGTTTCCCTTCACATATACTTGGTCGCCTGGATCAAATTCGTTGACAGTGTTGCCTTCCATGTCGCATGATTCTATGCTTGGAGAATTTGTTCCATTAGCGAGGGCAACTGTTAATGGCTTCTTTAGAAAGTTGGAGGCGTATATGGCTAATGTTAAATTTAGCAGAACCACTGCAAGTGCAAAATTTTTCTTCACATGCATCCCTCAACCAAGATGGCTGAAATTGGCTAAATTATCCATGCCTCGATGTCGACTCTAATGTCTGGTGTGCCAATGTCCGTGTTCGAAGGATATCCTAGATAGAGATGGAGAACCTTCACTAGTGGTCTGCCAACATTCCATCCGTCGACGCTTGGGTTGCCAAATTTTATTGTAACCTCGAAACTAGTAGCCGATGTAAATACTAGTTCGCTCCTTATATAGCAGCCTGACGGTGTTCGAGGCACCTCAATTGCAAGTTCTTGATCCTCTGAAAGGTCAGTTGAAAGCCGAACGTCCCATTCGCCAGAGGTATGGATGTGTAGCGTATATCTCATCCACAGAGTTTTTTCCGAACCCCGTGGAACGTTGATGGATTCTGGGTAAATTCTATGCTCAACATCTAGAAAGTAGTGAGAATATCCCACTGGAACTTGTTCAACTTCGGCTTCGGGCGTAAGCTCCACGTAGACGTATCTGCGGTATATGCGTATTATTGTTGTGTTCCCTTCTTCGCTGGTCTCTTCGGTTTTTAGTGTCAAAGTGTTTGTATAGAAAACGCTTAGTGGAATTAGCAAGCCTACTAGTATGCCAATCAACAACCATGCAGCGATTTTTCCATCCACTTTTATTTCTATTACACTCACTCTCCTTTCAATGTTTTAAGCCTTCAGAATCCGACCAATCAGCCTCTCACAGCCCTCGGAAGGCTTGAGGCCAATAAGCCAGAAACGAAGACCCCACGTCAAATAAATTTCAACAAGACATTTTTAAAATTTACGTGAAAACCATTTTGCAAAAGAATAGTAGCCCGGGGGAGATTCGAACTCCCGTCGGCGGGTCCAAAGCCCGCTATGCTTGTCCGCTACACCACCGGGCTCCTTTAATAGGTTTTGCATTAACTCTTAGATATGTGGGTTTTGATTAAACGTTTTCTTTCCCTTCGCAGCTTTAATATGTTCCTTTTAGCTTTCTCAACCATTTCGGCTGCTTTTGCCTTGTCAGCAATTGTCAAGCCTAGAAATTTTGCCATGTTTTGGTAGTTTTTCGGATTTGTCTTTTCAAGGATTTCCATGGAACGCATTAGCGTTGTATAGTCTATAGGCTGTTGCTCCTTTGCTGATTTCAGCCACGCATAGTTTTCCAGCATGTTTAGGAATATGCTGTCCAAGTAGTGGGCTGCTTCGGCGAAATTTTTAGTGCCAATAATCGAGGTGGCCCTTAAAACAGTGCCTTGCATAAAAGCTGAGTTAAAATAGTATTTTAAGCTCTTTTTAACCTTAAAAGGGGCTTTTTCGACGGTTTGGGGATCCTGTCTAACCGAAAAGTTCATTTCATCCCAAATAGCCTTGAAAAGCTTTAACTTTTCCTCTGCAATTGTCTTGTTCACCCCATTTAAGCGTGCCAACTCCATGTAGTCTGCAAAAGTCTTCTTCAAGCCAAGTTTTTCTGTTGCAACTTCACTTTTCTCTATGAAGTGGCTGTTTGAGAAGGGTTCAAGGACTATTTCCAAAGGTATTCTTAAGATGTTTTCCATGGCTGTTGCAGCGAAAAGCCAAGCGCTCAAAGGGTCTCCTTTTGAAAGGGCTGAAGTTGCTCTGCTTAAATAGATGTCTGCCTCTATTATGTGGGCGTTTGTTCGAATTTCCACCCTTTCCGGCGAGCCATAGGACTTAGCCATCAACAACTTAACATTTGTTAAAGTCCAGTCCCTATCGTAGAATATTTGGGCTTCGACGAGTTTCTGGTCTAGTTGTGGCGGTATCGGCCCTTGAATCCATTTTCCTGGAATAAAATTCAAGTCTATCATTAAGCCGTTGGCCACGATTCTTTCCACGTACTCGTCTGGAATACCGCTTTGTGTGAGAACCAGAAGGTCGACGTCGCTTGCCGCGGTTGCATCTCCTCGGCTCCAACTTCCAAACAAGGCTAAGCCGTAAACATCCTCTTCCATCATCATCTCCCTAACGGTTCTTTCGAGCACTCTCCTTATTTTCTCCGGAAGCTTCATCATAGAGGCGCAACGCTCTTTCTGATAATCAATAGTTGCCATTAGTATTCAAAATTTGTGAAGGAGATATTCTAGCTTAAACCGTAAAATTTATATATTGAAACATTTCATCTGGTTAAGCACGCGCGGGCCGGATGGCTGTCTTCTATTCCGATTCGATGAGGAAAATGAAAAGCGCGACGGTTCTACGCCGCGAACAAGGGTGAGAAAATGAGTGAGAAAGAAGTTAGAACCCGTCAACGTCTGGTCGACAAGTGTCCAGAATGCGGCAGTGTAAACCTTATCCACGACTACGACACTGGTGAAACTGTCTGCGGAGAATGTGGACTTGTCCTCCACGAGCAGATGATGGATAAGGGGCCGGAATGGCGGGCTTTCACGCAGGAGGAGAAAGCTTCAAGAAGCCGCGTTGGGGTTCCAACGTCATATTCCGTTCATGATAAGGGGCTTTCAACAGCCATAAGCCAAGTTGACCGAGACGCCTTTGGAAGAAAACTTCCCCTTTCCACACGTCTGCAAATGTGGCGTCTAAGAAAATGGCAGATACGCTCAAGGGTGCACTCCTCAATAGACCGCAACCTAGCCCAAGCAATGGCTGAACTTGACCGCTTATCCGATAAGGTTTACATTCCGCCACCCATAAAAGAGAAAGCCGCCGTCATATACCGCAAAGCTCTAGACAAGGGTCTGGTGAGGGGCAGATCCATAGCCGCCATAGCTGCAGCGGCCTTGTATGCTGCTTGCCGTGGAAGCGGAACGCCTAGGACGCTGCGGGAAATAGCGGAAGCCAGCCTGGTTGACAAGAAGGATGTTGCCCGATGCTATAGGCTTTTGCTCCGCGAATTAGATGTGCAGATGCCCATAGCCGACCCCCTAACATACATATCAAAAATCGCGGAGAAAACGGGAATATCTGGCCAAACCCAAGGGCTTGCCATCCAAATCCTAAGGGAAGCCAAGAAGCGGAGGGCTGCTGCTGGAAAGGACCCCATGGGCTTGGCTGCCGCAGCGCTGTACATTGCTTGTTTGCAAAACAATGAAAAGAAAACTCAGAAGGACATCGCTGAGGCTGCGGGTGTTACAGAAGTTACCGTCAGAAACCGGTACAAGACCTTGAAGAGACAGCTTAACCTCGAATTGCCAGACTAGACGTTAGCAGCGTTCAGCCTCTTTTTCGTCTTCTTCCAGCTCCATAACTATTGGCCCGTGATACCCGCAGTTCTCGCAAATATACTTTTTAGGCGTAAGCCAATAGTCAAGACTGCTGGACAGGTGGATTTCGGGGCTCCCGCACCTTGGACAGTAGATTTTTGATGGTCCACGATGCTTTAGAGTCTTGAATACTTCGCGTATGTTTTGTAATATTTTCATGGGCTTGCTCCTCGAGGCTTTCGGCGTTCAAGCGTTTATTGGACTTCTATGTTTTCTTCTGGATATCCAAGCTTTATAAGGTATTGGCGAACTTTTTCCCGGTGGTCGCCTTGGAGGATTATTTGTCCATTTTTGGCTGTTCCTCCGCAAGCGCAGAAGCTTTTGAGTTTTTGGGCTAAGCTTCCGAGGTCTGTATCCTTATCGTCTATGCCCTCCACTATTGTTGTTGGTCTGCCAAACTTTCTTGTTTCAAACCTTATGCGAATTCTCTGTTGCTCTTTTCCTATCTCGCCGCAAACACACAGGTCTTTGGGAAGCCCGCATATCGGACAGATATCAGCCATGACGCTCAACACTACAATACTGGCGGCTGTATATAAAATTTTCAAATCCCAAATCCATTTTAGCCGAGGTTTTGGAAAAACCTTTAATGATTTTAGAGGCCTTTTTTGATTTATGCGAGTGCTCGTTGTAGGCTGCGGAAGAATGGGTTCAGCAGCGGCGAAAGATCTTTCGCGAGCGCTAAGCCGCGCCGAAATCGTTGTCGCTGATAAAAACCCAGCTGTAGCCAAGGAAACGGCAGAGAAAACGGGAGCTGAAGGAGGAAAGCTTTCATGGCTTCAGCTGGATGTATCAAACCGCAAAGAACTTGCCTATACGTTGAAGGATTTCGATTTGGCCTTGGGTTTCCTACCGCCGAAATTCGGTTTCCGCCTAGTTGAGGCATGCGTTGAAGCTAAAACAAGCCTCGTAGATGTTTCCTACATGCCTGAAAACCCGCTGACTATGCATGAAGAGGCCTTGAAAGCCGATGTGACTGTTGTTCCAAACTGCGGGTTGGCGCCAGGCATTAGCAACATTCTTGTTGGACACGCGGTTGCGGAGCTAGACAAAACCGAGAAAATCCACGTTTTCGTTGGTGGTCTTCCAGAAAAACCAGTTCCCCCACTGGGCTACATTATTACATGGTCTCCTGAAAGCCTCATAGACGAGTATACATCTAAAGCCAGAATTGTTAAAGAAGGCAAAATGGTGGAAGTTGAAGCCTTAAGCGGTCTGGAAATGGTGGATTTTCCAGGAATCGGCAAGTTAGAGGCTTTCTACACAGATGGTCTTAGAACGTTGCTTTATACAATGCAGGGTGTTGACGAAATGTGGGAGAAAACGCTGCGTTATCCTGGACACGCGGAGAAAATAAGGTTGCTTAGAGAACTGGGATTTTTCAGCGATGAGGAAATAACTGTAGATGGGATTAAAATGCAACCTAGAAAGTTTACTTCGAGGCTTTTTGAAAGACTGTTATGCAAGCCAGATGTTAGGGATGTTGTCGCCTTAAAAGTTGAGGTTTTCGGCTATAAAAATGACAGAAAAACGAGGCACACTTACGTTTTAGTCGACTTCTATGATAAGAAAAGCGGGGTAACAGCCATGGCTAGAACAACCGCGTACACAGCGTCAATTGTGGCGAAACTAGTCTTAAATGGAAAAATTCGCCTAAAGGGGGTCATTCCCCCAGAGGGGCTTGGCATTAACGGCGAAATTTATCGGCAAATTCTAGCCGAACTGGAGGCAAGAGGAATAAGAATCTCGGAGGAAACTTTTGTGGAATAAGCTATGCCTAAGCACTATGAGACTATGCCCATTCTGTGGAGTTCTTCTCGGAGGCTTTCCCTCACCTGTTTTAGGCTCTGCCTCTTCGCAACGTATTCGTCTCCGCTTATTTTACCAGCCTTGAAGTCTTCGTCTAGTTGGGCTAGTTGGTTGTCTATTTCCGTTATGCGGGCTCTTATTTGGTCTATGTAGGACACTGCTCTCTCTTCAGCTATGACTTCTGATGGGGTTAAAGCCATTTTTATTACGCCGTCTTCGATGCGCAGTATTCTATCGGCTGCCCTTGCAACGCTTGGGTCATGGGTAACCATAATTATTGTTTTGCCCAGCTCCTTGTTGACTTTGGACAAGTAGTTTACGACTATTTTTGCGTTGGCGGTGTCCAACTCGCCTGTTGGTTCGTCCGCCAGTATTAGGGGCGGGTCGTTGGCTAGGGCGGCGGCTATGGCTACCCGCTGTTGTTCTCCACCGCTTAGTTCGTCTGGCTTGTGGTGGGCTCTCTCGGTTAGTCCAACTATTTCAAGAAGCTCTTTGACCCGCTGGATTCTTTTGCTTCTTGGAACGCCTAAAGCTATCATGGGAAGCTCAACGTTTTCCGCCGCCGTCAAAGTAGGTATCAAGTTTAGGGTTTGGAATATGTGGCCTACGGTTTTGCGTCTATACTCAACCAGCTGGGATGGATGCAGTGCAGTAACCACCGTGTCGCCTACTTGAACGTAGCCTCCAGTGGCCGTGTCCAGTCCGCCTATAATGTTTAGTAGGGTTGTTTTTCCGCTTCCGCTGGGTCCTATTATGGAGACCATTTCGCCTTCTTTAACTTCCATGCTTAATCCTCTGAGGGCTTGGACTTCCACGCTTCCCAGTTTGTAGATTTTGATTAGGTCTTTGGCTATTACCCTCATTCCTTTCATAGCCTCACTATCCTCTCAACCTTTGAGATGTATCTTTTAGTGAGCAATAGTGTGGGAATTATCGTTGATGTAAATATCAGAATTACACATGAAGCTAAGAGAATTATGGCGTCTTGCGGAAAAACCATTCTATATGTTACAAGCGTGTAAGTAAGTGCCGAATTGGAGGCTGCCACATTACCGTGCACAAAAATCAGCCCCACAACGGCGCCTAAAATTACTGCGAATGTGACAACAGCCATGTTCTCAGTGAGCAGTATAA
>Ga0185307_1001409_pt1 | contig 13412 bp, 17 predicted proteins | sample LHCtaG_FD_128010 | JGI IMG/M metagenome (GOLD analysis project Ga0185307, IMG submission 128010) | Hot spring microbial communities from Little Hot Creek, USA to study Microbial Dark Matter (Phase II) - LHC4sed_matched (SPADES... | ecosystem: Environmental > Aquatic > Thermal springs > Hot... | reverse complement strand
ATTGTTCAAAGGTCTTAGCGATGAGGCTGTATGTATCTTTAGGATCTGTAGATTTAACATCTATCCAGTGGACGTAGAGTACTTTACGTACCTCGTCAAAATCAACAACAACAGTACCTGGAGTATTGGTTATAGAGTTTGCAACAGTAACCATAGAGTAGTCGCTTCCGGAATAGTAGGGAACTCTTACAATACCTGGGTTTATAGGCATTTTAGGATTTACTATCCTCCTAATAACGTCATAGTGAGCTGTAAACTCAATCTTCGTAAAGTAGTATATAATGTAAATTATAAGATTTAAAAGTCTTTTAAATCCTAGAAGCTTACTGGGATTTGAAACTAGAAGATTAGCAGTAAGTAAACCAGCAATAAGGGCGACAACAAACCCGATCAGTAAATCAAAGATTATTGTTGAACCGCTGAAAACTATGTAGATAACGTAAAGTATAAGGGTTAAAGCAGAAACCTTCAACACCTTATTCATGCTGCCCACCCTTAACTCCAGCTATTTCCCTCATATTAAGAGTTCCGTAAAGCCTGTATGTTTGAATAGCTAGGAATATTAGGAATACGTTTACAGCTAACCCTATTACTATAGCTGTTAATACGAGGGCTTGAGGTAGTGGGTCTACGCTTAAACCGGTAAGCTGGTATACATCACTAGGGCTTGGGGGAACATTTACCTGAACAGGTGGTGAAACAGGATATGTAGCACGGTAACCTACAAGTATTGCAAATGTGTTTGCTGAATCCCCAAGAATCGTTAATGATATTATTTTCTTAACTATGTTTGGCTTTAATAAAACACCGTAGAGTGATATTGCTAAGTTAACTATTAGGGATATAACTATTATGCTGAACGTAAACATGTATAGATTAATGCTCACCATGTAAAGCCTCCCTAGCTACATCTTCAGGAATTGATAGTAGAATAAATATTATAGTAAAACCTGCAAATACAGCTATAAACTCACACATGTTAAAGATGAATAGCGTACCTGCAGTAGGGAAACCTAAAACATCAGGCGGTAAACCTATAGGTGCAGTTTCTTTAGGCTGATTCTGGAATATGAAGGCATATCCTCCATATAATAAGCCTAAAGCTAAGGCTAGAATAGATGCTACACCAATCCCAACAAGTCCAGCTCCACGTAGAGCTATTAGTAGATTCTTAGATAAACCCTTCTCCTTAAGGAAGAATCTTGAAAATACAATTATGAGGATTAATGGAGAAACAGCCATAGCTGAACCTGCCTGGAAGCCTCCTCCAGGAGTTATTGTTCCATGAATAGCTATTGAAGCAGCAACCACGATATTAATTGGAAGCAGAATCTTACTTACAACCCTAACTATTTTTGAAAGCCCAACATATCCTCCACCATGCTTCTCCTCAATACCTCTAAAGAGAGCTATACTAGCTATTATTGCAAAGTAGAAAACAGCAGTTTCAAACAGGGTATCTAAGCCACGATAATCCCAAATTATAGCTGTAACCGTTTCAGGAGCCATAGAGCTGAAGTAGCTAAGCCATGGAGTGATTGATGTGTTTAAAAACCATAAAGCTAAAGGTCTAAGACCTCTAGGCGGAAGCTCACCTAGAACGTTAAGAACTGTTATAGTGTATGATGTTGAAACAATGAAAACAATCAATGCTGAAACAGTTATTAACCTTCTTAAAAGCAATCTACTCACACTCCTTCGTCTTCCTTATTAGGAATAGAATAGCTGCAGGATATAGACCGATGGAGACAGGTATGTAGACTAAAACTATGTCTGGAGCCATAAGAATATAGTATAGAAATGCGTAACACATACTCTGTAAAGCTGAGAAGAGAACAGCTCTCAATAAGTTACGCTCAGTAACAGCTAGGTAAACAGCAATAGTGGATATGATTGATAGAAGCATCATTAAAAAAAGGGTGAAGGAAGCTTCAAGCATGGCTATCCTCCTTTAAGTGATCAACAACTTTAGGATATGGTTTAGATACCTTAGATCTATATGTTGCCCGTGCAAGAGCATGAGTACCAGTAGGGGCTAGAATAGCGATTAGGGAAGCTGTAATAAGAGAGGATCCTGCAATAAACCATCTATAAGCTCCAAGAAAATCAGCTCCAAAAGCAATTAAAGTAACTCCTAGCAGGGGATAGAAGGCGCCGCCAATAGCTCCTATCGTTGCTGCATGAAGACGTACAAAGAAGTTTGGAAATCGAAGCATTCCTAAAGCACCAATCAAATCCCCAACAACCCCTACAACAAGTAGAAACTCGCCGAAAAATACGATTAGCTGATTAAATAAATTCATTCAATCACCCATCTCCCTACTTTCAAGATACTTCGCTACATAAATATCCGTGGCGTAAGCCCATAAAGCAATAATCATAGATATTGGAGCTAAAATCGGGGATTTAAAAAACAACGCTAAAATAGCTGTAAAAGCAGCAACATCATAAAGCAGGGAGTCTAAAGCTAACACAATATCAGATATTGTTGGACCCCTCAACACCCTTACAACATAAAGCAGAAACGCCAAAACATAGAGGGGGGCTAGAAACATTATAAATGTAACTACTTGATGCTCCAAATCAAGCATGAACTAGCTTTACAGAAGATACTAATAAGGTTTACTCCAGCCTCCACTGCTCTGTAAACTTAAGCATTTTAATCACCTCTACTATAGGTAGTGTTCCTCTAGAATTCATTAGCTTTAACATCCCCACTCACTATTTCATTCAGGATTACTATTGATTTAGAGAGTTCATATATGACCCCCCACCATACTTCTTCCCTAAGCTATAAATAGCCTTAACCATCTTAATATTGATATATTAGCTAATTAAAACCATGTAAATATTCCTCTAAGTACTTAAAGCTACATATACCGCCTTCCCCTAGATAGCCCTAATCTATTATTAATCAAAAATTAACATTCCTGCAAGTACTCTAATATCGAAGGAAGCTTAAGGATCTAAGCATTAAATAAATTTATGACTACTAACAGAAGACTTAAAATACCTACGCCATTCTTAATAAGCAATATATAGGCAGGATACACCCAACTATTATTTAGCTATTCATCAATCTTAAATTGTACTTAAGGCTAAGCTAAGTTTATGAATTGTTGGACACATTATATATAGGCAAAATAACTAAAACATGCGTTTCCCCTTCACAAACCTAATGTTCACCATAAGTAAGGAAGCCTAGATAAAGCTGAAGTTTACAAAGCTATTTTCTAAACGTTAAAAATTTAAATAGTCAACATAAGATATTAAATATGGCAAAGGTTAGTGAGCATGTTGAAAACTCTATTAAGTTTTATGATTTGGGTAGTAAAGAGTATGAGGAGGGAAGAGTAAAGGGGGATTTGATTAAAATGCGTGAAGGATGTGAAAAAGTTTTTCATGCTTATGTTGAAGCCGCAAATGCATTAATACAAAAGTATGGATTGCCTGAGCCAGATTCTCATGAGGAAAGATGGAGAGCCCTTAATGAAAAAAGAGAGAAGGAATTGATAGAAATAGGGGATCGAGCATTTCTTTACTTGCATGTTTTCGGCTATTACAAATCAACAATAAGACCTGAAGTTGAGGAAACTATAAAGGATGTTGATAAAGCTATAAAATATGTTAAAAGAAAAGTTGCCAAATAGAACAATCCAGCAAGGGCGTGTCTAACTGCTACTTAGCAGTTCATCGGTTCCAAATCAGACTTATAAAATTGCGGAAAGTTTATAGATATTTTGGATACGCCCGATACTGTCAAGTTAAGCCTTAGGCTTAATGAGTCTATTATATGTTAACTTGACAGTATCCCCAGCAAGCTGTAAGGTTTAAATACCTTCCACATTTAGGAATATGTAGGGATGCCTTGAAGCCCGAGCAGGCTATCGCTGATGTTAAGCTGAGTTATGGAGACATGTTCATTGAGCTTAGGGCTCTCGTAAATACTGATACAGGTAAAAGCATTGTCTCCAAAAGGCTTGCGGAGAAGCTTAATGCATTTATACCATTAAAAGAGCCTTATGAGCTTAGAACAGCGGATGAGGAGAAGGGCTAAAGATCATAGGAAGATACATGGTGAACGTTGAGTTTCAAGGAGTTAAAGTGTCTGGTGGTGCAGTGTTCGAGGTCGCTGAAAACCTTAGGAAAGATGTAGAAATCATCATAGGCAGACCCAATATAAACACCTGAAGGGTTGAAGTCGAGAAAGGTACCTTAGAGTTTGAAATAGTATAGTAAAGAGAAGTGGTAGTGTAGTGGATGTGGGGGTTACTTAATCCATCTTCTTTTACATAGTCTTTGAAGCTGCTTGCATCTCCACTATATCCTTCTCCATTACTCCTATTCCTCAAACAATTCTCCATAACTTTTCTTTAATTTTACTTTTGTTGATGAAGGATCTATTAGCACTCCTACTCATAAATTTAAAGATGTGGTTGAGGTAAGTTTTTAAGTTTAGGATGGATTTTAGTGTAGGATTATGAGCTTGGTTATCCCTAGAAGGATTGCTGAGGAGCTTGAAAGAAGGGGTTTTGACGCGGAACCCCTTATTGTAGACTTTTTAGTTAAGCTCTTAAACTTAGATCCCCAAGTTGTTGCTGAATCTCATTTGGAGCTCTCACTGAGGTATTTGGAGGAGGGGAGAAAACTCATTGAGAGGGATCCTGTTCAGTCTAGTGAGAAGCTCTATAAGGCTGCGGAGGAAGCAGTTAAGGCGCTCACAACATACTTTAATTTGAGGGAGATCCTTGAGGATGTTGAGAAGAGCGGTAGGTGGAGTGCTGGAAGGCTGGAGAAGGCTGTCGTGAAGATTTCTGAGAAGGTAGGTGGACAATTTAGGTCTTGGTGGGATGCTGCGTGGGTACTACATGTCTGGGGCTTCCATGAAGCAAAGTTCGAACCCGAAGATGTAAGGGTGAGGATGCCTGATGTTGAGAGGATGGTTTTAGAGACTCGGAGAATTATTGAGGAGAAGAGAACCTACTGAGAGGAGAGCTCTACTTGCTAAATGAAGACCATAGTATTCCACATAACTTTTTCTACAGTTTCTTTAAGTATATGTTATGATTGATCTGCTTGAGGATGGGAGACTACAAATTTAACATAAAAGCGAGCAGATACTAACATGGAAAAATGGTGAAAGAACTTTAGCGAAATACTATAGACATGCATTATAACCCCTGCACGACTGCTTGATGAAGATCATCATGGTTAAGAAGTGGATGAGATAACTCTTGAAGAATCTTTCAATCTTATATGGAGGGGGAAGGTGAGTATTTCGTATTTTGGAGCTTCATCATCTTCAAGCCTTAAGTTAAGAGAATGTTAGCGTATTAATTTCTTCAAATATCATCGTATCTAGCTACTCAACACGTTAGCTTAAGAGAGCTATCGGCTTAACACATCATAACAGAACTTGTGAGATTCATTAAACAATGTGGGGAAAGGATCCATATACAACATCTACATCCATAACGCTCAGCTTAATGCTTAGGAATTATCTAGTAGAAACCTACCTCAAAATTAAGGGGATTAGGGAATTGGGAAAATAAATCTAGATAGCTTGTAGGATTATGAGTGCTTAGATATAGTTGTAAAAGTTTTTAGAGGTGGAGGGGTTTCTATGATTGTGTGATTTTTTCTATAAGTATTCTCCTGAAGAGGGATTGCCTGTACATCCCAGCCCTCAGCTAGATAGTTTTCAAGATCCTCCTCATCTATGATCTTTCTAGGATCTTTAACTACATCCTCCTTCAGCCTGTTTTCTACGTTAAGCTTTCCGATTTCGTTTATTGCTTCATCTATTGTCTTGTATTTTGCAAGTGCCTCCTCTACACGTTTTATCTTCTCCTCAGAGAAGCCTAACCATGTCTAGGTCCTCAACTCTACTCTTATCGTAGTATACATCCTGGCTTCCAGGTAGGATGTGGCCCATTAGGAATTCCTGATCCTTTACGTCAAGCCTATTGTTTCTAAGGTCTGATTCGAAAGCCTTCCTTAAGCTATGAGAAGTTACATTCATCCACTGGGATACTCCAGAATTCTTAGCTGCTCTCTTAACCATGTGGTCTAATCCATTCTTAGATACTGGCATATACCTCCGCCTATCTATTAGTCTCTATTACTATTAGAGTAGAATAGAGGCTCATCACCTAATATACTTCCAAATAGATTCCTCTTCTCCTCCAAATACTCCCTTAATGCTCTGAATGCATCTACATTTATGAATGTATAGTATGATATGTTCCCCTTACATGCTGCCGGATCAACCCTCTTCATCTCGGGATATACAGGTATCTTTACTATTTCCAATCCGGCTTCAACCTCCATCCTAACATCCCCATACCTTAACGCTACTAGGGTTCAATATCTCGAAGCATAGAAAGATTCAGAAGCTTTTAAACATAAGCTGAAATCTCTAAAGAATTATGAACAAGTATTCTATGTATGAAGGAAAGGGAGTTACAATTCACGGAGGCAGCTATGCAAATAGAAAAGCTTCATTCCTCCCATATAGGAAGAGTCGGGGACTTACTGAATAAAATGGCTTGACTATAAACACATTATGTTAATGTAGGGATACGAGTAAAACTGTCTTGGATGTGAGGTTTATCAAAATGGGGCGAGTCTTCAATGTGGAAACACAGCTACAAGCAGACAAAAACCTCATCACTCATATAAACATATCTGAAATACTGGTTTACCCTGAAATCCTCAATGAAATTATTAAGGGAAGAGTTACATATACCTATTAAAGACTACGTAGCTCAGAATCCATATGGTTTAATTGTTAGAATCCTATACTATATAAATAGCCTTCCTTCATAAGCTTTACTCATAGTGGAAGAGGTAAAATTATTCTGTTCTCATATATCCGTATCTTTTAGTATCGTAGAAGGGCCACTTAGCTATTACTGCTGTTGCTGTATGTATTCTCATAGGAATATTAACGGATAATCCAGGCTTATCAAGGCTTGGGGGTATGTAACCCATTCCAATACCCTTCTGTAGTATTGGGGAGTATGATCCGCTTGTAACAGATCCAACCTCCACCCCCTCGTGGCATATCCTATAGTTTTTTCTCGGAATCTGTCTACCTTCACATATAAATCCTACCCTAACTCTACCAACACCCTTCTTCCTCTGTTCCTCGAGAACTTTTCTACCTATAAAATCGCCTTTATCAAGCTTAACTGTAAAGCTAAGCTTTGCCTCGATAGGTGTTATATCTTCATCTATATCGTTACCGTATAAAACCATTCCAGCCTCAAGCCTTAAAGTATCTCTAGCACCTAAACCGCAGAGCTTTAAGCCATATCTTGCACCAGCATCTATAATCCTAGATGTAAACTCACCAGATAATTTCTGCTCACATCCTTTAGGTAGCCAAAGCATAAGCTCATATCCTCTCTCACCAGTATAGCCTGTATAAGCTATTAATAGCTTAGAGCCATTAAACCTATCAACTATGAAGCTGAATCTTTGAAGATTTTGAACATTTAAATAGCCTAAATCCATCAATAAATTAACTGATTTCGGTCCTTGAAGTGAAAGCATAAGTACATTGAATGTTAAATCATCAATTTCAACATTAGACTCTAAATGTTCATTAATCCAGCTATAAATCTTTAATCTATTAGCAGCGTTAGTAACTATTAGAAACTCATCCTGCCTTATCCTGTAAACTATAACATCATCCCTTATACCTCCACTATCATTACACATAGGCGTATATTGAGCCCTACCTATCTGTAAAGCCCTAACATTGTTTGTAACTAGGTAATCTATAGTTTTCTCAGCATTAACCCCCTTAACCATTATTCTACCCATATGGCTAACATCAAAAAGCCCTACACTATTCCTAACTGCAAGATGCTCAGGAATAACACCTTCATACCATAAAGGCATACGCCAACCAGCAAACTCAGTCATTAAAGCCCCATGTCCAACATGAAAACTACATAGAGGAGTTTCTAAAAGACTCATGTGGAATCATATATCAGCTTAAAATATAAATTTTTCCTATGTTAATCATCAAATCTTAAATTGCATAGAGATATTTCAAACCACTATTTAACCCCACCAATTCCAACTATATTTACAGTTAAGCTAACAAGTTTATGAATTGATACATTTACCTATAACCTTACGGCTTAGAAGCTAAATATGATGTATTAAGCCGTCATCTTTCAGTAACGTTTAAAAATAGCTGGTTTGAAGTATGTTGTGGATAAGGAGGATATTAGAAGAAGTATATGGAGAATTCTTGAGGAGAAGGGGGAGGCACTACCTCCAAAACCTATAGTAGGTAGAATTCCAAACTTTAAGGGTGCAGATAAAGCTGCATACTTAGTTAGGAGCTTAAGGGAGTATGTTAAGGCTGAGACAATATTTACCAATCCCGACTCTCCTCAAAGACCTCTACGTGAACTCATACTTAAAGATGGGAAAACCATAGTTATGGCTACTCCTAGACTTAGGGAGGGATTTCTAATTCTAAACCCGAAGAGTATACCTGAAAAACTATACTATGAAGCCTCAACAATACGTGGAGCATTTAAACATGGTAGAAAGCTAAAAATTGGGGAAGTTCCAATCATTGATTTTAAAGTTGTAGGATCTGTAGCTGTAAGTCTAAGAGGGGAGAGAATAGGTAAGGGATCAGGATATAGTGAGCTTGAATATGGAATACTTAGAGAGCTAGGTAGAATAAGTGAAAACACACCAATAATAACAACAGTACATGAGCTTCAAATAGTTGAGAACATCCCACAGGAAGAATTCGACGTCCCAGTAGACTACATAGTAACCTTTAAGAGAATCATAAAGACTGAAAGAAACAGGGCAAGACCAAGCGGGATAATTTGGAGATTAATAACAGATAAAATGATGATGGAAATACCAATACTGAAAGAACTTAAAATAACTAGAACCAATAGGTAAAAGCAATACAGCTCTACCTAGCCATACCGCAATACCTCATAAATAAATTATTATATATACATTATTTATATAGTAGTAGGGTTGTTGCTGTAGTTGATTTTAGCCTATTCTCCCTACATAACGAAGTATGTATTCAGGTATTGTTTAACGTAGTAAAATTGGGTGAAGGTAGGGTTTTTATTTGTAAGTTATACTAAATCTTTAGCCTTTTTAATTCAAAGATTACAGTTCCACCCTTAGTGTATGGTGGTCCAGGATCTGGACATTGAATATATCCGACATCATCTTCAAAACCTATACCTAGACTCTTAGCTGAGGATCCATGTATGAAGGCTGAGATTAGGGTTAGCATTGATGATAAGGCGTGTAGACATACATTGCTTGAAGCTTCAGATCTAATATAGAACCATTCAATTATGAAGCTATCTCCAACTCTATAAATTGGGCAGTAACCCTTAATATCCTTTACTTTAGCTATAATCTTATACTTCACAGTATAGATGTTTGGCGGTAGCTAAAAAACTATTTGATGAATTGTAGACCTATATCAAGTTTAGCTATAGCTGCTTAACGTATTTATGATTGTTTAAGTTTTAGGTGTTGAACTTCATCATTTTTCTTAATTGTTCACCAACAATCTCTATTTTATGTTTTCTCAGCTCGTTAAGTAGCTTGTTAAGGTTTTCAGCACCGCTTCTATATTCTTCAACCCATTCCTTTGCAAAGCTTCCATTTATTACGTTTAAAGCTGCTTTCCTCATGTTTCCCCTAACATGTTCATCTATAACTTTAGGACCTACTGAAAGCCCACCATATCTTGCTGTTTCACTTACTCTTTCAAGCATTCCCACCAGTCCTTTAGCCCATATTAAATCCATTATTAGCTTAGCCTCGTTTAGAACCTCGAAGTAGGCTACTTCAGGCTGATATCCGAGCTCAGTAAGGGTTTCAAACCCCTTTCTTATAAGCTCTATAAGCCCACCAACAAGCACTATCTGTTCACCTATAAGATCTGTTTCAGTTTCTTCTTTAAATGTTGTTTCTATTACTCCAGCTCTTGTGGAGCCTATGGCTTCAGCAATAGCTAAAGCTATATCTAAGGCTTTTCCAGTATAGTTCTGGTATATAGCTACTAGTGATGGTACACCTCTACCATTAACGTATTCCTCCCTAACCTTAGCTCCAGGAGATTTTGGAGCAACCATAAATACATCTACGTATTCCGGAGGCTTTATAAGGTTGAAGTGTACGTTAAATCCATGAGCGAATCCTAAAGCCATACCTGGCCTAAGATTATTTTTTACATAGCTATCGTATATTTCAGGCTGAACCATATCCGGTATAAGCATTAAAACTATGTTTGAGATCTTTACTGCTTCATCTATAGGGTATACTTTAAAACCTTCAGATAATGCTTGACTCCAGCTTTTACCATTACGTCTTAAGCCTAAAACAACATCTAAACCGCTATCCCTCATATTTAATGCTTGAGCTCTACCCTGAATTCCATAGCCTATAACAGCTATTCTCCTATTTTTCAATATGTTTAAATCCCCTTTATAGTATAGATTAGCCATCAACAATCACCCTTTAAAAGATTTACTGAAGCAATACTGGCTATGTTTTCAATTTTCCTAGCAATCCATGATACTTCATCATCTAACCCATTAATACGTAGCTTAACTTTAACCCCTCCATTAGTAGAAGCCTCCATACCCTTAAACCTAATTCTACTCCTCCTAATAACTAGGAGGATCTTAATTACAGTATCTATGGATCCTAAACCATCTATACTTAACATGTATTCATCACACATTAACATCTACACCTTCAGGCATAATCATATCGCTTAAACATCTACCGGGAGGGACGAAAGGTAGGACAAGCTCATCAGTATCTATTGTTAAATCTACTAGTAGGGGCTCATTTAGCTCAGAGTATTTCCTAACAGCATTTTCAAGCTCACTATATGTTTTAGGTGAAACCCCATCAATACCGAATGATTCAGCAAGCTTTATGAAGTCTGTTTTACTACCTATATCTGAAGCAATATATCTTCCACGGAACATTACTGACTGCCACTGCCTAATCATTCCTAAAGCTCTATTATCAAATACAACAACTATTACTGGAAGATTCTCCTCCGATACTACTGCTAGGTTTTGACAGGTCATTAGTAGGCTTCCATCACCATCAATATCTAAAACAACCCTATCTGGGAAAGCTGCTTTAACACCTATAGCTGCAGGTAGGCCGAAGCCCATTGTTCCAAGACCTCCACTCGTAATATATGTACGTGGTGAAAGAACTGTCCAGTGGAGGGAAGCCCACATCTGATTCTGCCCTACACCTGTAGTAACTATTGAGCTTGAAGGAACTGATTGACGTATTACCTTCAAAGCCTTCCAAGGCTTAAAGCATGGTTCAGAATGGCTTTCAAGATAATCCTCAAACCTCCTCCTAACCTCATAAAGCCTACTGATGAATCCACTCCTCCTAACAATGCTTTTCGATGCTAGCTTAACCATTTCTGAAAGGCTTTTACGTAGATCACCGATAATGCTTAAATCAGGCTTAACGTTTTTACCTATTTCGCCAGCATCAATATCTAGATGAATGATTTTCCTACCATTCCTAAAAGATGTGAAATTACTTACCGTCCTATCGGATAGTCTTGCACCAACAACTAGAACAACATCAGACTCCAGGAGGGCAATGTTTGCCTCAGGTCTACCATGCATTCCAACAACCCCCATAACTAGAGGATGGGTTGATGGAACACTATTCTTACCCATAAGCGTAGTTACTATTGGAGCATCTAGAGCCTCAGCAAGGCATAAAACATCACTCCACAACCCACCTATAGCTACACCCCCACCTACAAGTATTACTGGCTTCTCAGCCTTAAGAAGAATGCTTACAGCCTCCATAACTAGGCTTAAGTCAGGCTCAGGCAGGCTCTTAACTATAAAATCTAAATCTCTAGCCTGCTTAATAGGTTGAAGCCATAAATCCTTAGGTACATCTATTAATACAGGTCCAGGTCTAAGACTTACTGATAATCTATATGCTAGCTTGAAAAGTGATGGAACCACCTCAGCATTTTCAGCTAGGAAAGCATGCTTCGTAACAGGCATTGCTAAGCCAGTAATATCAGCCTCCTGAAAAGCATCACGGCCAATCATATCTCTAGAAACTTGACCAGTAATAGCTACTAGGGGGGAGCTATCCATATATGCTGTAGCTAAACCAGTAATAAGGTTTGTAGCTCCAGGACCTGAGGTTGCAGCAACTATACCTGGATTACCTGTAACTCTTCCATAAGCATCTGCTGCATGAGCTGCTGCCTGCTCATGCCTTACAAGTATGAACCTTATGTTTGAATCATATAAATAATCGAAAAACGGTAGAATAGCTCCTCCAGGAATACCGAATACAATTTTTACACCACAATCCTCCATCGACTTTACAAGTCCATAAGCAGCATTAACAGGTATTTCACTAAGACTCTGCATACTACATCAATACATCATAAATTATTTAAATCCCTAATGTGCAAACATATTCCTATACATTTAAAACTGCACAGCAATATAGCTTCAAGTATTTTAAACTCTCACTTCAGCATGATATTTCAGATTTAGGGCTTCATCATAATGAGCTATAACAGTATAAAATCAATTCTTAGAATATGGGGAAGCCATTTAGTCGGCAAGATGGACTATAGGGAAATTTATTAGTTAGCTTAGCTATTTACATTTGGATACTATGTCCGACCCATTCAGTATACTAAAGGAAAATCTGGAGGGAAATCTAGATAGAATTACTCCAGTTATTAAGGGTTGGAGTAAAGTATTCCAGTTTAAAGTTTCTGATGGAGAACCCTTCTATATAGAGTTTAAAAATGATAAAGCAACAGTAGTTAAAGGTGAACATAAATCCCCAATTGCAACACTTATAATTAAGAAGGAGGATTTAGTAAAGATTATACGTGGAGAACTTGATGCTAACCAAGCCTTTTTTAAAGGAGTACTAAAAATATCTGGAAACATTCTAGAGACTTTAAATCTTAAAAAAGTACTAGATACCCTGAGAAAATAAACCTATTTTTATAAACTCTGTAACTACTAACTCACGAATAAATTCAGGAGTTTAAAGATGGGTGATGATGGCTTACTCCAAATCTAAATAAGCTCACTAACTGAAAACCTCCTAAATATTCCTCTAGGAGGAAATGTAGTTAGCGAATCCACAGCTAAATACTAAAATTATATTAATCTTACGGAACATAGTTAAGCTATAAGTATTAAGCTTAAATAAATTCTTTAAGATGTTATCTACTCGCCTTGTAAACTTAAGCATGTTTCATCACCTCTATTATTGGTAGTGTTTTCTCTATGAATTCCTTTGCTTTAACTCTACCATTTATCCATGTTTCGTTTAGCATTATTATTATTGATTTTAGAAGG
>Ga0185307_1001407_pt1 | contig 13420 bp, 13 predicted proteins | sample LHCtaG_FD_128010 | JGI IMG/M metagenome (GOLD analysis project Ga0185307, IMG submission 128010) | Hot spring microbial communities from Little Hot Creek, USA to study Microbial Dark Matter (Phase II) - LHC4sed_matched (SPADES... | ecosystem: Environmental > Aquatic > Thermal springs > Hot... | reverse complement strand
ACAACATGATATGCGCTTCTGGCAGCGTGACCAAGCTTTCGTTGATCGCTGGCAAATACGTTGGTAAGGATGACCCCGTCTTAATTGTACGGGCTCAGCATGGTTTGCCAGCTGTCGGCGAAATCCTCGCGCCCTTCATGCACAGCTACCTCGTGGCAGGCTGGATGAGGGGAAGCCACTGGGGACCTATAATGCCTGTTGGACTAAAAGATGCCCGATGCACGCTTTTTGACGGCCCACCAAGGCTTGTGGCTTTAGGGCTTCAAGTTTCAAATGGAGCAATAGCGAGCGACGATGAAGGCAAGCCCATGATAGCGGACCTCTTTTCGGATCCAGCCTTTGAGCTGGCGAGAAAGGAAGCCTTAAAGTTGGCTGCTATGCTTAGGCGTATGGGGGAGTTTGAGCCAGCTCGTTTAGGCGTTGAATCTATGGAGTACACAACTTTGCCGCAGATTATTGAGAGGCTTAAGGAAAGGTTCACACCTATCTAAGCGTGGCTGTAGGCTGCCGCTTTAGCTTGGCAAGCTCTTCGCAGCGGTTCTTAACGATTTCGTAGAGCTTTTTCCGGAGCTCCTCTCCGGAAAGTTTCCTCTCTCTAATTAGGGCGGTTTTCCTAGCCAACTCTACATCGCCGATTCCGTTAAACCATGCTTCAAAATCGCCGCGGTATAAGTGAAACTCTATGGACGCATTATCGATTTTCTGGATTTTTTCGCAGAAATCACTTAGGCTGGAGGCAAATATGCCTAAGGGTTTCCCGATGTCCGCATAAAAGTAGAAGGCTTTTTCCATGGGCAAATAAGCCAATATCTGTTCGGCTTTTTCTCCGTCTATTTCAGGCAGACCTAAAGCTTCTCGCCCCTTTTTCGTGATTGCATAGTATCCTTTTCCAAATGTCTCCAAGTAGCCCATTTTTGTCAATCCTATCATGTGCATCATCACCGTTGGAAAGCTTAGCCCTATTTCCGCGGCTACTTCTGCGGGTTTTAGGGGTTTGCCTAACACCCAAACGATTTCGAGAACAAGCTTTTTAATTGGAGATAGACTCAAAGGGCACCCTCAAACACTTATTTTTGGGCTGTTAGTTTTTCAAGTTTTCGCTACCCGTTGGTTGCAGAGGTTGTTAAATCAAAAAATCAACCACCATTTCAAATGCCAAACAAACGCCTTATTAGAAGAGCATTTCCTAAATATTGTTTGAAGGGTTAAGGCTTGCCAGTGGAAAGGCTTTCAACCGGAGTGCCAGCCCTCGACAAGATGCTTGCAGGCGGAATTCCCAGAGGCTTCTGTATAGCCGTTACTGGCGAGCCGGGAACAGGGAAAACCATTTTATGTATCCATTTCATAGCGCAGGGCATAGTCGATGGGGACAAGTGCATTTATGTGACAACCGAAGAAAGCCGTGAATCCATTATAACGCAGGCTGGACAGTTCGGCTTTGACTTCGCCTCCGCCATAAAAGACGGGAAATTCATATTGATCGACGCCTTGATGGGGACGGAGGACCAGTGGACTATTAAGGCTTTGACGGTTGAGGAGCTTGTGAACAAGGTTATTGAGGCGAAGAAGGCGCTGGGCTATGGAAGAGCCCGACTGGTGATTGATTCGCTTTCGGCTTTTTGGCTTGACAAGCCAGCCATGGCACGGCGCCACTCGTACTTTGTGAAGAAGGTTTTGGCGAAATGGGACTTCACCATTTTGGCGACTTCGCAGTATGCCATAACCACTTCGGAGGCTTTCGGCTGGGGCGTCGAACACATAGCCGACGGCATAATAAGGTTTAGGCGTTTCGTCCGTAACGGTGTTTTGAGGCGCTACATTCTTGTAGAGAAAATGCGGCAGACCCCTCACAGCCTTCAAATGCATGAAATAGCCATCGAACATGGAAAAGGGCTGGTCATTCTTGGACCAGTAGAAGAACGCAAGGAAGACATAGCCTTGCCCAGAAGAGTTATGGGGAAAATCCAGAAGGCAGCGGAGAAGAGGGAGCTTGAACAGCCAGAGCCTAATCCGTGAACACTATTCTAGGGCGGATGTGCAAAAGGAGATAGCAGACTTCTGCTTTGGAAGGTGGGTTGCAGCCCACTGCATAAATGTGAAGGGCGAACTTGTGTTCCGAAGATATTTTAAGGGCAAACCACTGGCGGTTAGCGGAACAGCCGACTTGCAAGAACTTCTGGAGAAAATGAACTTTCAAGTAAGAACAGTTTATGCATCAGCCAACAAATACCGTTCAGTAAACACCGTGGAAGACGTTTACACCCTTGCAAACGTGGTTCGCTGCACGCCCACTTGGGACGTCGACAGCACGCTTCAAAACTGGCAGAAAACCATAGCTGTCGCCAAGCAAATAGTCGCCTTCCTCGAAGGCGAAGGCGTAAAGGACTCCGTTTATGTAAAGTGGTCTGGAAACGGCTGCCACATCCACATCCACGAAGAGGCCATTTCCGAAAACGCCCTAAGCAAGGCGCATCCATTAGACTTAGCCTACGCCATCGTGGAATACGTGGACATCCACGTTCTCCCGAAAATTTATGAAAACATAAACGCTGAAAACGTACGTGTCGAAAACAGGATGGATGCTGGAAGAGTTTTCACATGTCCCTTAAGCCTGCACCGCGAACTAGACTCAGTTTGTATCTGCCTAAAACCAAACGATTTGGAAGACTTCTCTCCAGAATGGATAAAGCCGTCAAATTTTAAGCACAACACCGCATGGCGAAACTTCCAAAAGGGAGAGGTCGACGCCCTTGCCTTAAAAGCCCATGAAATAGTTGGAGGCTACCCATCCGTTTCAAGAAGGAAAAAGCCCAAAAGCGAAAGGCTGGATCAGCTGATAAACAAGTGGCTCCAAAAATCTTAACAAATTCTTCATTTTCCTTATTCAACGAGCCCGCCCAGCCGCCGCAACACCGGCACACCTCTCCTATTTCTCTAAAGCGAAATGAGTATAACAGCCATGGTTTGCGTTGATATATGCTCGCCTACTTTATATATTTGGAATGAAATAACGCAAATAAGTCTGCAATCCTAAAAAAGACCGGAAACGGGAAAGTTATGAAGATGGCTGTGCTTGTCTACGAGTATCCGCCGAAAATTGTTGGTGGTTTAGGCACGTACGCGGCTGAAATTACGCGGCGATTTGTCTTAATGGACCACGACGTAACCGTTTTCACCATGAATGATGACGAGGGCAGCCTCCCAACAAGGGAGATTTGGCGGGGTATAGAAATCCACAGACCACTACACATTGACATTTCGGATTCGTTGCCAGACGTGGTGGCTGAAGACGTTAAAAAGTGGGGTAGGGGGATCCAGCTTTTCTCAAAAATTCTGGTTTACAATTATTTGAGCGCCTCAAAGCTTGTTAACGACCTTATAGCCAAAGAAGGCTTCAAATTTGACATTATAATAGCCCACGACTGGCTTTCAGTTATAGCGGGCATAACCATCAAAAAGGAGACGGGCTTACCGCTGGTTTTCCACGTCCACTCCACAGAGAGAGGGCGAACCCTTGGAAACGGTTCAGAAGTGGTCGGCAACATTGAACTCCGCGGAGCAAAAATCGCAGACATGATTATAACGGTTTCATATGCCATGAAAGACGAGCTCATCAAGCTTGGTTTCCCAAAAGAAAAGATAGAGGTTTGCTATAACGGCGTTGACCCCCAGAAATATGACCCCCAAACCGTAAGCCAAGACCAGATAAAGCGCGTCAGAGAGTTTTACGGCATAAAGCCTGAAGACCCCATGATTCTATTTATAGGAAGGCTTGTAGGCGTGAAGGGCGTCGACAAACTTGTTATGGCGATGCCCCACATACTGCAGAAGATTCCAAACGCCAAGCTGGTTATTGTTGGTTTAGGCGACTTGCAGGACTATCTCGTCAACCTTGTCCGGATGATGAAGCTCCAAGACGCCGTGAAGTTTAACTTCCAGTTTCTGCCAGAAGAGGAGCGCATAGTCCACTACGCAGCGTGCGACGTGGCGGTTTTCCCCAGTCTATACGAGCCATTCGGAATAGTCACATTAGAAGCCATGAGCATGGAACGCCCAGTCGTTGTAGGTGCAGCTGGCGTAAGTGGAATGCGCGAAATAGTTATTCCATGCGGCGAGGAACAGTGCGGCTACCACATAAACCCAAACAATCCAGCCGACATAGCATGGGGCGTAGTAAACGCCTTGGAAAGCCCTGAAAAGAAAAAGTGGCTTGGCAAAAACGGTAGACGCCGCGTCCTAAACGAGTTCACATGGGACAAAATAGCTGAAAAAACCATAGAACTTTATGAACGAGTAATAAAACATTAAAATGATTGTTTTGGGTTCCTTAACAAGCGTGGAAATTCGGAGAAAAGTTGCGAGGGAAGCCGCCAACCTCCTCTATTTAGGCGTCGAAAAAGAATATAAACAGGCGAAACTTAGGGCTGCTGAAATCCTCGGCGTGAACGTTTTGCCAACAAACCTTGAAGTGGCAATGGAGTTGGACAAGATAGCCGAAGAAAACGAAGGTGCAACACGTCAAAAACGCCTCGTCCAAATGAGAAGGGAAGCCCTAAAACTCATGAAAATCCTCGAAAAGTATAGTCCAGTGCTTGTTGGAAGCGTTTGGCGAGGCACCATCCATCACAAAAGCGACATAGACATAAATGTTTACCATGATCAACCAGAAGAAATTTTGGCTTTACTGGAACGGGCGGGCATCAAAATACTTGAGAAGGGGTGGACTTCCATAACCAAGGGCGGCGAATGGCGACGCGTCTACCGCGTACTAGTAAAGCTGCCATCTAACGAAGAGGCAGAAATAACCATTAGAAATCCAGCCGAGTATGGGGCTGAAGAGAAATGCGAGATTTACGGAGACAATGTTTCCGGGCTTACAGTTCACGATTTGGAAACGGTTCTTTCAAAAAACCCAACCCAAAGATTTGTTCCATTCTAGACAAGCCACCTCTACCAGACGTTTAAATATTAGAAAAAGCATTTGATAAAACAGAGCTATTTGAAGGTAATGATGTGGAATTAGACAAGGAAACCTTCAAGAAACTTTTTCCAAACTTGGCTAGAGAAATGGAGCTTGGCGAAAACAAGGTTTCAATAAACTCCATCCGCACAGACATGGAAGAAGGCGAAAAAACAGCTTCTGAGAGAAAGAGAAATCGCGTGGACCCATTCGCCGGCTACGACCCCGACGTTATAGACTTTTTGCGCCGCTGCGACACGGAAGAGCAGGCCGAAGAAATAATAGCCTACATGGAGAAACGAGGCGAAATAAGCAAAGAATATGCTGCCCAACTCAGAAAACAACTCAAAGAGAAAGGCGTAAGAAGCTTCGGCCCCAAAAAAGAGGAAAACTACTACCTAAAGCGTGGCGGACTAATTTAAATTTGCTCTGGAGGCACATTTTCCGGAGCATAACCAGTATAATACTTTAAACCATATTTCTGCAATCTCCGAACCACATGTGGATACAAAATAAGCTCTTCAATTTCAATCTCCTCTGCCATTTTAGGGCTTATTTTGTTCAACCTATCCACCAGTAACTGAAGGTTTTTCCTCGTAGAGAAAGAAGCCATCACAGATGGGTGGCAGCTCACCCCAGCGTCTACAAGCCTCTGAAGAGCTTCAAGCTGAAGCCTAAACCCTTCAGGCTTGGCACCCGTCAACTTTGCGAACTCTTCCTCACCGCATCCTTTAAGCGAAACCCTCACGTGCACAAAGTCGTATTTTGCCAAGCTTCCAGCGTAGCCCTCATCGTAAGCTATGGGTATACCATTTGTCTCAAGAATAAAGCGATATCCTTTCCCTTTCAAAGCTTCTAAGACAGCCAGCAGATGCTCTTTTCCAATAGTGGGTTCGCCGCCGCTGATTCTAAGCAAATCCAACCTACATTTCATCGCAAGAGAGACTAGACTTTCAGCAATCTGTCTCGGCGTGTAAAACTTGCCAACATCGGCGGGGCGGCTGGCAACAACATCTGATACCCAACAGAAACGGCACAGCAACCCGCAGCCAACACAATCCGCCGTAACAATCCCGCCATACCACCTTGCAGGCCTTATACGGTAGTATTTCCTTTCCTGGCCATCTGGGCCTAGGCGGGTTACCAGTTTTTCGATAGCTAAATGCCTTTCAACAGGGTCGTATGGCAAGTAAACCATTCCCTAAAGGTGTATTTGGCAGTGCGTAATCTAATGCCTATTTGGCTGCGAGGATTTAAATTGTTGCTAAACGCGATTTGTCAATGAAGGCTTATGCTGTTAAAGGCTGGCGACGTTTTTAGCAACCGGGCAATTTCAAGAATCTTTAACGTTTGCACAAGGCGGGGGATAAGGTACAGTGGAAGCCTAAGAACAGGTATTAACCACGTTGTCCTAACAACTTTTTTGAATAAAACTCCAGAGGAAAGCATTGAAAACCCCTACAACGACAGGTTTGAAGGTGAAAGCCTCCTATACACTGGCGAGGGACGAATTGGCGGCCAGCAAATGACGAGGGGAAACCTAGCCTTAAAAATGCAGATGGAGAAGCGTTTTCCAATTTTCGTCTTCGAAAAGAAAGCGCCGGGAAAATACATGTTCCTTGGACAGTACAACGTTGTTTCAGTAGAAATAGAAAAACAGTACGACGTTCATGGAAAACTCAGAAACGTCTTCATTTTCAAACTTGAAAAAGTGTCTGACCGTGTCCTTTTACAGCCGGGAAACCTTAAAAGTTCTTCCAAAACTGTAAAAGTAAATAAATAGGTCTTTTGAATATTCTAGAAAGTCAGACTTTCAAAACACGGAGGAGAACCATTGAAAAGGAAACTTTCATTTGCCGTCTGCGTTGCTGTTCATCTGATTTTGGTTTTAAACATGCTTTACGTGAAAAATGTCCAAGCGGAAAACAGTTACACTGTGGAGTGGATCAATCACAACGTGGAGGTTCTCGCCAACGGCTACGTTTTAATAAACGACACAATAAAGGTGGAGGGTACACCACCCACCGACTTTCTGATAGGCTTTCCGTATCGTTATGGCGGATACGTTTTGAAGTGTTTAGCTTTCTCAACAGTTAGTCCAGCCCAGAGATACAATGTTACAGTTGGTGTGTCTTTAAATGGGCGCATGGGCTTTTATGGTGTCTCCGTGGTCCTTAATCCGCCACCAGACAAGGGCATCTTCAGTGTTTACTTTCTACTCTCGCATAAGCTTCTGAGTCAAAGCGCGACAAACACGAGTCTATTCACTTTGGATTTTCCAGCTTACCCAAGCCTAACTGTGAAAGCCTCATCGTGCAACGCTTCACTGGTTTTGCCTTCAAACGCGAAATATGTTTCAGGCACGGTGCCCTCGTTTAACTATGCAAACGGTATAGAACTGCAGTCGTTCCGTTATGAAGAGGCCACGGTAACTTTTACACTGACAACTAAAGAGATACAGCTTTTCACCGTGGAAGAGTTTAGGCGAGAAATCAGCATAAGCCCTACAGGAGAAATCACAGTCTCAGACAGCTACTACATTAAAAACCAGTCGCCACAAGAAATATCCTGCATACAAGTTGTTCTTCTGCCAAATGCTTCTGACCCAACAGTTGAGGATGAGTTTGGAAGGAAAGGCACGAAGCCCCAGTTGGTTGATGCAAAAACAAACTGTTATGATGTGACGCTTACTTTTGCTGGGAGAACTTTGGCCCTTAAAAGCGGAGAATCCGCAAGATTTATTGTGAAGTACAAGCTTCCCAGCTTCCTTTCAAAAAGTCAACAGGGCGGCGAAACGATTCCTCTACAAATGTTTCAAAACGTCAAATACTACATTAAAGATGCATGGATAACGCTCACATTTCCAGAAGGGGCAAAAATACTAGATTTAAGCTGCATTAGCTCATCCACAGACGTGACCTATGGAGTTGTTAGGGATGTTTTTCAAGAGAGGGTTGTATTGCACAAGCAAGGTGTGCTTTTACTGGACACCTTAACAGTGAGCGTTTCCTACACTTACAGTGTTCTTTGGCTTTCTTTCCGTCCAACATTGTGGACTTGGGCTTTAGCAACTTTTGCATGCGCCCTAATAGCCGTATGGAAAAAGGTTAAGGCTCCGGCAAAGGCCGTGGCCGTTGCGGTTCCAACAGTGGCTGTGAAGGTGACTCCTGAAATGTTAACGTCCTTTGTTAACACTTACGAGGAGAAAAGGAAAATTCTCGCCGAAATAAAGTCGCTTGAAGCCGCTGTGAGCAAGGGAAGAATTCCTCGGCAGAGATATAAAGTTCAAAGGAAGACTTTGGAAATCCGCCTCGCAACAATAGACCGGAACTTAAACGAGCTTAAAGGGAAGCTGAGGTCTGCTGGTGGACGCTACGCGGATTTGATGCGTCAACTGGAGGTTGCAGAAACGGAAATCCACGAGGTTGAAGAAGACGTCCGCAGTATAGAAAGCCGTCACAAACGAGGCGAAATAACTTTAGAGGCGTACCGCAGGCTTCTTGCAGACTATCAGCGCAGAAAGGAGAAAGCTGAAACAACAATTGATGGAATTCTGCTGAGACTACGTGAAGAATCTCGCTAGCAAACCTAAAAGTTTTTATTCTGCTCGTTAAACTTGAATCAAATCTAGCCTAAAGAGGAGGAGGAAAATGGTAAAAATAGTAATCGACAACCACAAGTGCACCGGATGTGGAACATGCGTCGACACATGCCCGGTTGGCGTTTACGAAATAAAAGAGGGGAAATCTGTCCCAGTGAAAGTTGAAGAATGCCTCGTTTGCCGAGCCTGCGAAGCCCAATGTCCAGAAGGAGCCATCCAAGTAATCGAGTGATCCTCCCGAACCCTTTCTCTATTTCAATTTAAAAACAGTAAACGTTCTTAAAAATTCTCTGCAAATACTGTCTAACTGGTAGATTTTGGCGTTTAGCCAATTTTTTGAGGGCTTTATCCACTCCAGTAGCGTATTGCACAGCTTTCTTAGGCTTGTAAACTATTTGTTTTGGCAATCCAAGTTTTTCCGCTGTTTTTCTAAGCATAAGCTTTCTGAGAGCATCGTTTTTAGAAACTATTTTGAAGTTTAAGGGTAGGCTTAGGGCAAATTCCACAAGTGAGTAAGAGGCGAAGGGCAAGCGGAGTTCAATGTTGTGGAAGCTGCAGGCTTTAAAGTCTCGCTCAAAGTTTTGCTCGTGCATTTTCGCAATGTCAGACATCATGGCTTTCTCGGCGGCGCTTCCACCAAAACGTGTGTAAAGGTTTAGGTAACGTCGATAACCTCCAAAAAGCTCGTCCGCCCCTTGTCCGGCCAAAAGAATTTTAAAGCTGAGCTCTGCAGCCCTTTCAGCCGCCCAAAAAACTGGTATAGCTATGCTTGTTTTGATGGGATCAGGGTCTTCAATGCACCACAAAACTTTTGGGAGAACTTGCTCCACATTTTCAGCGCGGTACAAAAATTTATGAAAGGGAAGGTCAAGCAGGCTTGCCGCTTCTTCAGCCTGCAATGTTTCACGCTGGTTTTCTAGGCTTACGTGGATTAAGTGCACTTCCAAGTCCGCTTTCTTGGCCAGAAAGGCAATTAAGCTGCTGTCTAACCCTCCTGAAAAGGCCACCGCAACCTTGTTTAAGCCAGCTGTTCTTTCAGCCATTGACCGCAATAGAAGCTCCCGAAGTCTTTCCACGGCATCATCTTCAGACACTGGACCGACAAGTCTTTGCGGTGTTTTAACAAGTTTTGTTTTGAAGCCTTTCCTATCCGCAATCAACAAATGTCCTGGTGGAAGAGATTTCGCCTCAGTTATGCCTATCCTCCAAAGCGCTTTACATTCGGATGCTGCTGCGAATAACTCGCTGTTTTCTCCATAGTAGACTGGATACAAGCCCAAAGCGTCTCTGCCAACCACCAATCTCTCGTTTTCAGCCGCTAAAAAGGCAAAGAAACCATCAAAATTCTTGATCGCCTCCTCAATGAGAGCAGAAGCGTTATAGGCTTGAAATTTCTCGCTGAAAAGAGCGTCTAGACTTTCTATGTGGGGTTTGTAAAGTCTTCCGTCAAAAAGAAATGCCGAATTTTTAAATTGCGCCAGTTTGGGCTTTTCTTCAGCCAGCACTTTTAGGAAAACATGTCCCAAGGTTGTTGAAGATTTAAACTCTTGGACTTGCAGCTTCTCCAAATAAGCCTCTATGGCAGCGTTGCTTGGAGTAGCTATGCAAAAAGCGTCTGCGCCTCGGTATCCCAAAACATCAAGCATGGGGACTAGTTTTCGAGGGGCGTTTTCCCCTTTTTTGTCAAGGACTGCTGCAACAGCCTTCATTGAAATTCAGCCTTTGCAAACACAACATATTTTGGCATTTCGCGGTTTTAACCATTTAAACCAAACAAAGCCTTATGATTGATTAAAGGAACTGCAGCGGACGGGAAAAACATGTGTGCAAGAAGTATTAAGCTTGTCAGTTTTGACGTTTGGGACACGCTGTTGTCCGTTAGGGCTTTCTATCGGGACATTGCCATGGAACTGTCAAAACTCTTAGAGGAACAGCCAACCCTTTTAGAAGACAAAATTATGGAGGGCTATAGGCGAGTTAGAGCCATCAGAAGGGCTGGCGGCCTCAGCGACTCCGAAATAGTGTCAGCAGCCCTAAAACTTGTAGCAGAATTTCTCGGCACAATGTCTGAAACCGTTGAAAGGGCAATTTTAAACGCTGTAAAGAATGGTAGGCCGGAAAATTACATGTTGAATGGTGTTTTGGAAACTGTTGGCCAAATGAAAGAATTGGGGTTAAAAATCACGGTTGTGGGCAACGTGGTCTTTTGGCCCGGAAACCTTAACAAAGTTTTGCTTGAAAAGGCTGGCTTGGCAAGGTTTATAGATGAACAGTTTTACGCCGATGAGGTTGGCGTTTCAAAGCCTAAGCCGGAAATTTTCGCGAAAATGCTTTCAAGGTTCAATGTTGAACCATGCGAAGCTGTCCACGTTGGAGACAGCCTTTTTGAGGATTTGGCTGGCGCGGTGCTTGCCCAAATGAAAGCCGTTTTAATTGACAAAAATGTGAACAACGTTATCAAGTTTTCAAGCTGGGACGCCTACATAATTCCGGAGATAAAGAAGCTGGAACAGGTTATCCGAAACTGGGAAAAACATTAATCTCCAACACCTCTATCCTTCTAGAGAGGCGAAAAATTTGCCAATCCTTCCAATAGATACTGGACGTTACGGCACACCTGAAATGAGGCGAATCTTCGAAGAGGAAAGCCGTGTTCAAAAGATGTTAGACGTAGAGGCAGCCTTAGCTTGGGCGCACGCCCAAGTTGGCAACATACCGTTGGAAGATGCTGAACGGATTATGGCTGCAGCGTCTCTTGAACGGGTTAAGCTTGCCCGCGTAAAAGAGATTGAACGGGAAATCAAACATGATGTTATGGCGCTTGTAAGGGCGCTGGCGGAAGTATGCGGGCCAAGCGGGGCCTATGTGCATTTGGGCGCCACAAGCTATGATATTGTGGACACGGCGACAGCCCTCCAACTGAAAGAGGCTTTAGAAATAATTGAGAGGCGTCTAAGCGATTTTGAAAAAGTTTTGATGGAGAAAGCCTTGCGCTATAAGGACACTCTTATGATGGGGCGAACCCATGGACAGCACGCCATACCCATCACTTTGGGCTTTAAGTTCGCCGTCTGGATGAGGGAGATCTCCCGTCACATCCAAAGGCTTAGACAATGCCGCGAACGCGTGCTCGTTGGAAAAATGAGTGGAGCCGTTGGCACCCAAGCCGGGTTAAGCGAACACGCCATGAAAATTCAAGAGCTTGTCATGCAGAGGCTGGGCTTAAAACCCGCAGATATTTCCACCCAAATTGTGCAGAGGGACCGCCACGCCGAGCTAATATGCCTATTGGCTTTGATTGCCACAAGCTTGGAAAATTTTGCAACGGAAATCCGTGAACTTCAAAGGCCAGAGATAGGCGAGCTGGCTGAACCTTTCGAGGCTGAAAGGCAAGTAGGCAGCTCCACAATGCCTCATAAACGAAACCCGGAAACATGCGAGCGCATCTGCGGTTTGGCCCGCATAGTGCGAAGCCTCACCATCCCAGCGTTGGAGAATGTTGTAACTTGGCATGAACGCGATTTAACACAGTCTTCGGCTGAACGTTTCATAATTCCGGAGGCATGCATCCTTGTGGATTACATGTTGGCGTTAATGACAAATATTGTGGCAAACCTTTACGTGAACGAGGAGCGCATGCGCCAAAACATAGAGCTAACCCAAGGCCGCGCCATGTCAGAAGCCGTCATGATAGCCCTAACAAAGAAGGGCTTAAGCCGCCAAGAAGCCCACGAACTGCTAAGAAAACTGACAATAAAGAGCGAAATGGAAAAAATCCCCTTCAAAAAAGTCTTGTTGGAAGACAAAACCGTCAGCACAAAACTAAGCGAAAAGGAAATTGACGAGGCATTAAACCCGCGGAACTATCTTGGAACAGCCCTAAAACAAGTTGAACTCATGGTGGAAAAAACAAAACGAGAACGCAAAAACAGAGGATTAACCGACTAGCTTTTATGCTCTGTAGCCGCCGAAGACCTGCATAAGAAACACTATGTATAAGGAGAATAGAAGCAAACCTCTTTCCAGAAAATTTTGGTTGAGCTTTATGGTGGTTTTTGACTATGTGGCGTGTTGGCTTCTTCTTTCATGAGATGGCTTTCGGCCTGCTCTCCATTTTCCTTCCGTTATATGTGGTCAGCATCGGCGGTTCTCTGCTTGATGTAGGGTTAATGGCCTCCATTGCTACTCTTTTGACTATTCCTGCATCCTTTTTCTGGGGTTATATCTGCGATAAAACAGGCAGGTATAAGCGTTACATTTTAATCTCTTTTTTAACATCATCGGCATTGTTATACTCATTTACTTTTACGAGAGATATAGGCTTGTTTATAATTCTCTATGGGGTTATGGCTGTTTTTCATGTTGCACACGAGCCCCCCAAAAACGTGCTAATAGCTGAACTTTACTCGCGTGAAGACTGGGAAAAATCATTTGCACTTTATGAAGGATTGACTGAAATAGGCTGGCTTATAGGACTTATTTTAGGCGTTTTTGTTTCCATTATAGGTTTCAATTCGAGAACAACTTTGTTAATGTGTAGCGGCTTAAATTCCTTGGCTTTTGTTCTATCCCTATTTTTAGTTTCTGACCCGCCGCTAATTTTTGAACGGGGACTGGTACGCATAGAAAAGAGCATAGACTTCGCTTTCAGAGGTTTAACAATAGCTTCAAAAATTTTGGACGGGTTGCATGTTTCCAGAAGCCTAGCAGAAGAAAACCCTGCTTTTTTCTGTGGAGGTTTAGTGCTTTTTGCGTTTGCCACAAGCACGCTGTTTACACCGTTACCGATATTCTTGGCCCAAAACCTGCGTTTAGCCACTAGCATGGTTTACGCCCTTTACGTTTTGAACTCAAGTGCA
>Ga0185307_1001406_pt1 | contig 13428 bp, 11 predicted proteins | sample LHCtaG_FD_128010 | JGI IMG/M metagenome (GOLD analysis project Ga0185307, IMG submission 128010) | Hot spring microbial communities from Little Hot Creek, USA to study Microbial Dark Matter (Phase II) - LHC4sed_matched (SPADES... | ecosystem: Environmental > Aquatic > Thermal springs > Hot... | reverse complement strand
GGATAGGCCGGATACTATTGGGTTGAAGGCCGGCATCACTATCAAGTCTATCTTACCCCTACTCCTCGCGCTTATCCCCAGCTTCTCGGCAAGCCTCCTCTTATCGCCGCGAACATATAGCCAGGTCTTCCTGCTTATAACCGAGCCTATATCAGTCCTCAGGCTCACGACCGGGTGGAGATGGCCCATCACTATCACATCGGCCTCGAGAACCCGTTCATCAGGCCAAGCATGTCCATGAAGGAGGTATATCCTCCGCCTCCCCTCAAGAAGCATGCCCCTTGAAGGCTGATACAAGACCAAGTCTCCTAGAATCCTATCCACATCACCATCATGATTTCCAGGAACGAGGATTATCTCGACACCGAGCTCACGTATTCTTCTAACGGCCTCAGGCATCTCCCTCCACTCGATCCAAGAGGATAAGGGGACCATGTGCTTCAAGTCCCCCAGAAATATTAGCCTCTCGGCGCTCGTCTCCTCGCAGAGCTTGATAATGCTTCTCTCAAGCCTCCAGGTCTGGCTAGGAACCCTGATACCTTTCTCCGCAAGCTCCGCCTCAAAGCCGAAATGAACATCAGCAATTACTAATGCCTTGAATGGTGTCTCCAAGAAAATCGCAGGATGATTATAGATAAGCTTCAACTATTTCTTCCACAAAAATATAAATTGAGAACTATTTAAATCTGCAGAACCACAGAATTACATAAGCTGAATACCCATCTTACCCTCTTGGAATATTTTTGGATCCATTATCTTCAATTTGGGATCAATTTTTGGTTGGAAAAGCATCTTTGAGAGTATATCTTTCTCCAAATCTACGCCCGGCGCTATCTCCTTAAGAACGATTCCTTCTTTTTCAAGCTCAAAAACCGCTCTCTCCGTAACGTATACAACTCTCTGTCCACGCATCCGCGCATACTGACCTGAAAATGTAATATGTTCAACAGACTTCACGGCTTTCATCACAGAGCCGTCCCTCACTATATTTAGCTTGCCATCTTTAACAACCACCTCTAAACCTTTTGTGGTGAAGGTTCCACAAAAGACCACCTTCTTACTGTTCTGTGATATGTCAATGAATCCACCACATCCAACGAACCTCCCACCAAATTTACTTACATTAACATTTCCATGCTCATCAAACTCCGCCATTCCTAATATGGCAACATCTAAGCCACCTCCTTGATAAAAGTCAAATTGATATGGTTGATCAATTATGCAATCAAAATCCCGTCCTAATCCAAAGTCAAGATCAGTAAGCGGCGTTCCCCCAATTACGCCTGACTCAACCGTTAAAGTAAAGTTTTCAAACACGCCCTCCTCCCTTGCAACCTCCGCGACCTCCGCACTTATTCCGATACCCAAATTTACAATATCACCACTTTTAATTTCAAAAAGCGCTCTTCTAGCAATTATTTTCCTGACATCCAGCGGTTTCTGGACCATTAAGGTGGTTGGCGACTTATACTCTCCCGATATTGTTGGATCATAAGATATCCTGCAAGTCTGCCATTGATATTCCGGCTTTGAAGCTACAACTACATAGTCAACATAGATATATGGGATGACCACTTCTCTGGGAGGTATAGAGCCTGCTCTTACTACTCTTTCCACCTGAACAATTGTAATGCCGCCGCTATTCTTAGCTGCCTGAGCCATTGATAGGTTCTCCAATGTTACTCCTTCTTTTCTAAATGAAATATTTCCACGTTCATCGGCAATTGTCCCCCTAAGTATAGCAACATCTATCGGAAATGTGTCATATCGTAGGTATTCTTTGCCGTTTACCTGTATCAGATGAGCCATATCAGGCATTTTCTTCGTCAACTCGTTCACCTTGCCGCCCTCTATTCTGGGATCGACAAATGTCATTAATCCAACATGAGAAACTAAAAATGGCTTTTTAGCAGCTATATCCCTCATCATCTGGGAAAGGATTCCTTGAGGAAGACAGTATGCTATGATTTTGTTTTCCATGATTAATTTGCTAATGTTTGGCGCAAGACCACAGTGACTAAATATATGCCTTTTAATTAAACCCTCGATTCCTAAAACATCTAACCCTACTCCATTGCCACCAGATTGCCCTGCAGGTGCTACTATCGTTAAATCTCTTGGATGACCTGTTTTTAGGAATGAATCACGTATAGATAACAATATCTCATATGGTACATTAGTTGTTGTGAATCCGCCGGTAACTACCGTTGCTCCATCCTTTATTAGTTTGGGAACCTGCTCGGCTGGAATAAGCTTCAAAGCACTATCATCCTCCAAGGTTTTATAATTATCACAATCATTCTACATATACTCTCCAGCGTTTATATGTATCACTTGGCCGTTAATGTAAGGAGTTTCGGCAAGTAATACAATTACCCTCGCTATTTCCTCGGGCTCGGCAAATCGACCTAAGGGTATTTGAGCGATTCTTTCCTTTAGTATCCCCGGATGCACTGATAGAAGCATCCTAGTTTTAACAGCCCCAGGCGCGATAGCATTACAAGTTATATTGTATCTCGCGTATTCTCTTGCTATGACTTTCGTGAAGGATATGATGCCGCCTTTCGCAGCAGCATAGTTAGCCTGTCCAATGGTACCAACGAATGCACTCATAGAGCTGACATTTATTATACTACCCCCACCTTGCTTTATCATATAAGGTAGAACCGCTTTAGTGCAGTTAAAAGTCCCTGTGAGGTTAACATCTATTACCTTCTTCCAATCATCTAACGTCATATTTATAACCAGTCTGTCAATGTTAATGCCAGCATTATTCACTAGAACATCTATTCTTCCAAAGGCATTTATAACTTCCTTCACCATATTCTCTACTTCTTCATATTTGGAGACATCAGCCTTAACGAATATAGCTTTTCTTCCCATCAGCGTTATCTCATGAATTGCTGATTCTCCCTCTGGTGTTAATTCTAAGTCGTTAATAGCAATATTGTATCCTCTTTTTGCAAATTCAAGTGCCGTTGCCCTTCCAATCCCGCGAGAAGCACCTGTTATTAATGCGACTTTTTCTAATCGAAGCTCCTTGCTGATGGGTATAAAGTAGTATACCTCTCCAAAGATTGTCGATTCTTTAACAACTTCCCCCTCAATTCCAGTTTCTAAGAGAGGTATGTATTTGCTTTCAATCCTAACTGGATATAATTGCCCCTTTTCATCCTCTACAACGCCTACAGCATACATAACTCTAAATGGATGAGGCGGCTCATAGATTATCGAGTAAAGCTTCAATTTAGCCTTCATAAAAGATCACCTCGTTAAAACTGTAACCAAGGATACAGAGCCTGTCCCCCCATGATTCTCTACCACAGCTATTTCAACATTAGGAACCTGTCTTTCTCCCGCTTCGCCCCTTAATTGAAGGTATTGTTCTATAATCATGCCTATCCCTGTGGCGCCAACTGGATGCCCTTTCGCCTTTAACCCCCCGCTAACATTTACTGGAATGTCACCGTGAAACATTACTCGGCCTTCACGTATTAGTTTATATCCTTCCCCCCTCCTTGCTAAACCTAATGCTTCATAACACATTGGTTCAACCGGTGTAAATGCGTCATGAACCTCGGCTATATTAATCTGAGAAGACGTTATTCCAGCCTCTTTATAAGCCTCATCAGCAGCCATTTTTGATGCCAATAAAAAAGCAGGATCTTCCCTTCTGAAACTACTGAAGGCATCATGCGCCATACCCATCCCTCTAATATACACTGGCGTATCAGTATACCTATGAGGATCTCCGCTTAATATCACAGCTGCTGCACCATCGGAAATTGGGCAGCAGTGTAACAACCTTATAGGTGTAGCTATGATTCTTGAATTTAATACATCTTCAACAGTTATCCTCCTATGAAAATGCGCCCATGGATTCCTTAAGGCATTTTCATGATTTTTAACGGAAACCATTGCAAAATCCTCCTCCGTGGCTCCATACTTTTTCATATAATGTTGTATCATAAGAGCATATGCTGCTGGTTGAGTTATTCCAACACGTCTCTCTTCAGGAGATGAGCCACGCATAAGTATACCAGTAGCAATTTCCGTGGATACATTACTCATTTTCTCAAAACCTATAACCAGCACGTTATCCGCCATATTTCGGCGTATAAACTCCCTTCCTAGATATACAGCCATACTACCGGAACAGCAAGCTGCTTCAACTCTGAATGCTCTTGCGTTTTTATTACCTAAAGCCTCCCACGCCACGGTACCTGTCTGATGCTGATTCGAAAATTGATTATCAACACAACTTACAATAATCCAATCTATTTCATTTGGATAAATACCCTTATCAGTATTGTTTAATGCCTCCTTAACCATTTTATGAATTATCTCTTCGGTATCCATCTCTAAACGACCATATTTTTCATGCGCGTATGAAACAATAGCTACATCCTTTCTCATAACTCTCTTTCTTAGAGGAAATGAGGGCATATTTAATACTTATACTTACGCATTAAGATGAAAATTCATAAAACTTAAATATCATAATTAAACAATTCTTCCAACGTTATGAAAGCCTTGATAGCTCTTCCAGAGCGCTGTACTGGCTGTCAGCGATGTGTTTTAGCATGTTCATACGCGCACACAAGAGCATATTCTCCTTCAAAAAGCCGAATCTGGGTAATTAGGCTTGAGAAAAAAATTGATCAACCAATCTTCTGCAATCAATGTGGAATATGTATTAGTGCTTGTCCAGTTAATGCATTATCACGTGACAAAAAGACTGGTGCAATTATAGTTAATGAGGAAAAATGTATTGGTTGCGGATATTGTGTTAATGCCTGTCCTTGGGGTGTTATAGTCATAGATCACACCACGCATAAAGCAATTAAGTGCGACTTATGTAGTGGGAATCCTGCGTGTGTTAAAGAATGTCCTGAACAAGCGTTACAGTTCGTAGATATGGGAAAGGCAGCCGAGTTTAAAAGAGGCGCTACTATTAAGCTGTTATTATCAAGCTTACGGGGGGTTAAAGGATGAGGGAGTGGTATGGATATGCTGGAAAGCTATTGAGAATAGACTTAAGCTCTGGTAAGATAGTTAAAGAACCTCTTAATGAAACCATCGTAAGGGATTACTTGGGGGGGGTTGGTTATGCGGCTAAGATTATGTGGGATGAAGTTAAGCGAGGCACTGATCCCTATTCCCCCGAAAATCTTCTAATATTTGCCACAGGACCTTTAACTGGAACTCTCTTCCCGTTTTCTGGGAGCTATGATTTAGTTTTTAAATCACCCTTAACTGGTTTATGGGGTGAAAGTAGAGCAGGAGGCTTCTTCGGGCCTCGATTAAAATTCGCTGGATACGATTTTTTGATACTAGGGGGTAGAGCCGAAAAACCAGTCTATATTTGGATAGAAGATAATGAAGTAGAGATACGAGACGCCTCATATCTATGGGGCAAAGGTACACATGAGACAACAAAAATAATCCTAGAAGAAACAAGCGAAGATTCTTCAGTAGCATGTATTGGTCCTGCAGGGGAAAAAGCAGTTAGATTTGCTTGCGTGATCGTGGATCGTGATAGGGCTTTTGGGAGATGTGGCGGCGGTGCGGTCATGGGTTCTAAAAAAGTGAAAGCTGTGGCGGTAAGTGGTCATGGAGAGATTAAGGTTGCCAAGCCAGAATTATATGAGAAATTGCTGGAAGAATGTAAGCAAATTGCTGAAAGATTTAGGAAGACAACTGTTTTCGCACAATATGGTACCGCTGGAATAGTATCGCCTCTAAATGAGGCAGGCGCATTTCCAACAAAAAACTTTCAAACATGCTATTTTGAACATGCAGAGAAAATCTCAGGGGAAATTCTCGCGAGAAACTATCTTATTAAGCGAAGAGCATGTTTTGCATGCTGGATAGGATGCGGCCGCCATGTTGAGGTAACCTCAGAACCTTACATCACGCCCCCATTTGAAGGACCTGAATATGAAACTATCAATATGCTTGGTGCTCAACTCCTAATAGATGATTTACGAGCAATTATTAAAGCGAATTATCTCTGCAATGATTATGGAATTGATACTATATCTACTGGAAATTGCATAGCATTTGCTATAGAAGCTTTTGAAAAAGGTTTAATATCCTCTGACATGAAGGGAGAACTGCCCCTGGAATGGGGAAATCCTGATACATTACTGAAATTAGTAGAAGCTATCGCATTTAGAAAGGGACTTGGAAATGTTCTTGCTGAAGGCGTAAAAAGGGCTGCAGAAATAATAGGTAATGGAGCTGAAGACATAGCTGTCCATGTTAAAGGCTTAGAAACACCTGCTCATGATCCGAGGGGGACTTCAAGATCATTCGCCATACAATATGCTGTAGGCAATAGAGGAGGATGCCACACACACCCAAACTGGACGGGATTATGGGATTTTGGTAGGATAGATGCGGGGCTGACCCCCCATGGTTTGCCATGGCCTCCAATTAGTAGGTTTGACGAAGAACATTTAGAAGAAAGAGCAAAGGCCGTTAGATTATTTTCTCTTCATGGACTTTGTGCTGAGATACTTGGATTCTGTAGATTCGCTGTCGAAGGAGGGGCCGGAGCTTGCATGACGCCTAAAATCCTAGCAGAGTTTACCTCGTCTTTAACAGGATTAGACCTAAATGAATACCAACTGTTAGAGATTTCAGAAAGAGTCCTTACGCTTGAGAGATGCTTCAATATAAGAGAAGGAATTACCAAGCATGATGATAAACTTCCAAAAAGACTTTTTGAACCAATTAAAACAGGACCAACGAAGGGTCAATCAATAAGGAATTTCGATAAGCTACTTGAAGCATATTATAAGGAAATGGGATGGGACGTGAATACCGGGATACCTACTAGAGAAAAGTTGCAGCAATTAGGCTTAAGTTTTGTGATAAATAAGATATATTGCTAATAGAAATTATGATTCTATTGATTTGCCTCCAATCTTTACCTTTATTCTATGCTTGTAAATAATATCTTTTATACGTATAATCATTGTTGCTGTTTCCCATGACTTTCTAAGCACTTGCTTCTTAACTTCTAATACATCGGGAATGTATTTGAATGGATTTGAGCAAAAATCATTTACTATTTCATGAGCTTCTGAAATTATTTTTGATACTGTAGCAAATGGATCCCTACCTAAATTATAAAATAGCGCATTGCCCATATTATATAGCGCCTTTGAAAACTCCTCAACACCTAATGCTCTTTTTCCTCTTATTGTTCGCGCATAATCTGATAGTGTTTTATAAAGTACTAATTCCGTTACGCCAGCTCCGGGTACAAATAATCTAGACTTAAGAGCTATAGCTACTGCTCTTATGGCCCTTCTTACAGATGATTTTACATCATTTAGTATCTGTTCTGAGCCAGCTTTAAGTATTATACAACATGATTTTGCCTTTTGCGGGTCCCCCTCTACTATTATATGAGATTTGCCTCCATACTTTCTCATGCCCTGTTTAATCTCCATGAACGATTTAGCAAAGCCCAAGTCTGACTCTGAAATCATTGATATATCAGGCACTAATTTCGCCCCTGTTGAAAGTGATATTAATTTCGATTCTTCCTTAGTTATCCTTCTTACAACCGCTATCCCATATTTTTCTAATAGACTTAATACATAATCATCGATGTCCTTGCTTTCGCTAAGTAACAATTTTACATTTTGATTGATTAAATTTTGAATTTTACTTTCAAGAAGCTCTCTTTCGAATTCTTTTGCACGTTTGAGATCAGCTGCGGACATGATCGATATTTCAGCCTTAATTCCCGCTATCTTTGAAACAGGCCATTTTTTATTCACCATTATTGGCTGCTTAATTAATGCAACCCTCACATTTTCTAAGTTATGGGGCATGTTCATATGGGTTATAAAATTATCGTAAAGAACGGTCCCGATTATGAATTTAGAATCGGAGATCTCGCCACCTGCAAAACCTAATACCTGTATATTATCTGGATCAATTTGACCTGCATTATTAAGTATAACCTTTATCGCTTCATAGATTATGTTAACTACATGCTTGAAAGATTCTTCTTCTGGGAAGTGAATTTTAATTAAAGTCTTCAGCTCATCTTGGGATAGATAGTCCTTCCTTACAGCAATTTTATCTAGTATCTCCAGCGATTTATTTAATGCTATGGAGTAGCCTGAAAGTATGTCTACATGTTTTAATCCCATATCGAATAACCTTTTTGCACCTATGATTAAATTAGTTGTAAGAACCACATATGAGGTAACTCCATCTCCGACTGTCTTCCTTAAATTCTCAGCTTCTTCATAAAGAATTTTACAGAATGGATTATTTTCTTTAAGCACCTCCAGTACGTCTAGAACGTCGCTCGTTAACTTGTATTCATCACTTCCCTTTATTATAAGCTTACTTCTTCTTTTAGGTCCTAAGAGATCTTTAAAGACGTCGTTTAAATGTTTAGCTATTTCAAAATGGTAATCAAATGCTCGTCGATGGTACTTAGCCTTAGGATGCCTTATGAGACTAATCAGGTCTGGTGAGTATTTTTGGACTCTCTTATAAGGCTGCATTTTAACGCTATCCATATAAAATTATCCCCCAATATAAAATTATCATCTAAAGATTTCGACATCTATGCGTATGCTGAAAATTAAGGCGGGTGTTATCCCTTTATAGCTCCTAGGGTTAGTCCTCTGACTAGGTATCTTTGCAGCAATATTATTAATATTATTTCCGGAATTAATCCGACAAGTGTGACAGCAGCTATTGCTCCCCATAGTATAACGTGTCCGCCAATTAAGCTTGGGATAATAACTGTGAATGGTCTTACTTTGCTTCTTGTTAACAGTAGGGCAAAGAGGAACTCATTCCAAGAAAATATGAATGTGAAGAGTGCGGTTACAGCTATTGAGGGGCCTATAAGAGGCATTATTACGTGTCTCAATGTGCTTAGGTGCCCAGCTCCATCAACCAGTGCAGATTCATGAATTTCTTTTGGTAATTCTTCAATGTAGCTTGTTAGAAGCCATATCGCGAGGGGCAGATTAAAGATAGTATATGTTAGTATAAGAGCTTGATAGGTGTCAAGCCATCCTACGGTATTCCAGAGGACAAAGAAAGGTATAGCGGCAGCAATCGGTGGAAGCATTCTTTGCGACAAGATCCAGTTAAGAAGTGCTCCTTTTCCTTTCACAGGTAGTAGAGCTAAGGCGTAAGCTGCCAAAAGGGCAATCGCTAAAACCAGCAGGGTATTTGATGATGCTATGATAAAACTATCTTGTATGGCCTTTAGACCCCAAAGATCTATTAAGCCAACACGATAATTATAATCTGTGAGCCTCATCGGCCAATATACTGGTGGATAATGAAAGATGTCTAGTTCTATCTTAAAAGATGTTATGATCATCCAATAGAATGGGAGAGCAAAGATTATGCAGACTATGATTATAAAGATGTAGAATCCGATATCTTTCGCTAAGCTTTTTGTTGGTTTTTTCATCTCCTCGTCCCCCTTCTAATAATGTTTATTAGTAACGTTATTGCTACTGCTGAGATCATCAGCAAAATATATGATAGCGCCGCTGCGTAAGATATTCTAAAATGTTTGAATCCTCTTAGGTAAATGTAGAAGCTCGCTACCTCGGTGGCTGTTCCAGGCCCTCCATAAGTCAGCAAGTACACGAGGTCATAAATCTTGAAAGAATCTATTATCCTAATCAATAATGCTACCAATATTGCTGGCTTTAAGAGGGGTAGAGTTATGTATCTAAATAGGGTAAATCCTGAGGCCCCATCTATTAATGCTGCTTCATAAGGCTCGGCAGGGATACTTCTCAAGCCGGCGAGAAGTATAAGCATCATGAAAGGAGTATATTGCCATATATCAACTAACATTATGGAAAAAAGCGCAACGTTTGCATCACCAGTCCATGAAATCTTATCATTAGCAAGATGCAAAAAATCAACCACTAAATGATTCATGGGGCCATAATTTGCGTCAAGAATCGTCCACCATATGAAACCTACCGCAACCGGGGCCACCATGAAAGGTATCGTCAAAAGAGTTATGACGAGGTTTCTGCCCCTGAAATTCCTATTAAGTGCTAATGCGAGTATTAAACCTAGGACAAATTCACAACTTACAACCACCCCGACAAACAAGAAGGTTCTTAAAAGAGCGATTAAAAATCTCATATCTGTTATTGCCGTTATATAGTTTTGTAATCCTACGAAACGAATCTCAATATGTGGTCTTCCCATCTCATAATTTATAAAGCTTAAATAAAGCGAGTAAACTAACGGCACTATTGTTAGAGCTAATATGGTTATGATCGCGGGAAATAAGAAAAAATAGGGGGTTAAGGACCGCCTCATTGGCTCCTCACACCGTTTTTAAGTCTCTTTTACTCCTTTAACAGTCCTGCTGCTTTCCATCCAACTTTTAATGCCTGCCAAGCTTTCTTCAGATAATCTCTTCCAATTCTATCAATTATTTCAATCCACTCCGCGGCTGCTTCATCAAGCGCCTTCTTTGGATCCATTTCACCCGCTAAAGCTGCACTAATTCGGACCGTTAACGCGTCGTAAAGCTCTGGTGTGCCAGGGATCGTTGGTTCTGGGAACCCATGCTCGATATTGATTTTAGCGGACTGGAGATATTCGGGCAGGGCATTCCATGAAATTCCTGCTGTCTCTGGATCGCTCCCCCATCTCTTCTTCCATAAATCTGGATTCTCCATGTGATAGTATCTGAAGGGGTCAAGACCCGTTCTCGGATCTGCTACCCACTTTGTAGCCCACCAGCTAACTGGTCCGCTAAGGTATTGTATAACCCTGTAAGCTGCTTCAGGATTCTCGGAGAATTTGGAGACGGCAAGCACTCTGCCAAATGCTAGGTTACCCCGCTGGTTTAAGACGCCCCCTACCTCGAATCCTGGAACAAGAGTATAGCCCAATTTATCCACTATCTTTGATTGAGTTGGATCCTGTCCCTTCTTTCCGATGCAGGGCCATTGGACTATTATTGCTGCGTCACCTAGCAAGAACGCATCCTTATGCTCCTCGTATCCGAAATCAAGGACACCGGGTGGGCAATATTTTATTACGTCTACGAAGTTTTGAAGCGCCCTAACACCGGGTTCTTTGTTAATTAGCGGATTCATATCGTCGTCAAAATATATTCCTCCAGCTGAGCCAAAGCGGCTGTTCCAATGCCATTGGTTACATCCTCTACCAGCTAGCTCTGAAGTCCCATACTTTATAGGCGAGTCTGGGTTATATGCCTGGGTGAAGAATTCAGCAATTTCAAGCCATTCTTTATCATATCTTAGCTTTGATTCACCACCGCTCTTTATTACATCCGTGATTTTGTAGCCGTACTTGTTCTTAAAGTCTTCATTTATCTTCGGATCTAGGAGCAAGTCCCTTCTAAAGTAGCACTGATAATGGTCTCCGTCCCAAGTAACAGCGTATCTCTTCCCTCCATAGCTGCAGTATAGCTCTCTGAATGTTAGAATTATGTCATCCCATCTTATATCCCAGTGCTCTGGATCTGTTTTTCCTCTCTCAATATATGGGTCAATATTTACCAAGTATCCTCCACCATAGAAGTCTCCTCCAGCAAATGGTGGGAATACAACTATGTCATATTCTCCTGCGCCGGTAGCAAAGTCTAACATTATCTTGTCGACAAGCTCTCCAAATGGTACACCAACTATATCCAATTCAACTCCCAATATTTCTGCTATGCGATCCTTCTCCCAGTAGAATGGCATCTGGTTATGCCCAGCATCACCACAGATCGTTAACTTAACGCCCTCATATGGGGGCTTTGCTGGAGGTGCCACAACTGTCGTGGGGGGAGCTGTTTCAGTCACAGTAGGAGCCGTTTCGGTGACGGTAACCGTTATTCTTTCAGTTATTCTTTCAGTAATGGTTCTTGTCTCGGTAACGGTCTTAGCAGGAGCCATCGTACTCCCGGCAAGATAGCCTCCAACACCAGCAACAACACCAGCAACAACCACTCCAGTAGCAATTTTTGCAGCCGTAGAGAGAGCCTCTCTTCGCGAGATCTTCTTTCCCTTAGTCTCCGATGACAATATCTCACCTTACAATACGTATGAAGAGAACCACAATATAAACCTTCCATAGGCGTAAAAGAGAGATTGTTATAGTGCTTCTTAAACCATTACCTCATCCGCCTAATATTTCCCTTAAAAGTTTTGAAGTTTTAATCGGGTCACTCTCTTCAATACATTCTTCAAACCTTCTAATTCCCACCCTATCTATTATCTGCTCTATTTGTCTCATGAACGCTATAGACTCTTTACAAGCTCCACGAACATCCTCCCTATATGGGTATATGTCTATCGAGATCCACCTATCATAACCCAACTTCTTGAGCCAGAAAAGGCATTCCACATAATCCCATAAATTCACCATATACATGTAATTAGATCGTGATCCCAATCTCGATAATTATCATTGGCATGTATATGGAATAATTTTCCCCTCTTATGAATTAAGACTAAGGACTCCGCGGGATTCTCTAACGCCTGAAGGGCATGACCTATGTCGAGGGTTATCCCTACATTATCCATGTCAACATCATCAACTAATAGCAAAGCTTTACCACAAGAACTTATCAAAATCCGCGTTCTCGGTTCCTTAAGCTTATACTCTAGGGCAATATTGACGGCTCGGTTATGTGCGGCAATCTCCCTGATGGCGTCAATAAATAGATCCCACAATTTTGAATAATCGGCTTGGAGTGGATAATTATATCCATCTTGACCTGGCCATATATTAACAATGCGGCAGGCAAGCTCCTTTGCAACATCCATAGCTTCTTATAAGTTTGAATTGCTTCTCTTCTCACCTTCTCATCCCTACTTGTCAAAGAGCCTTTACACCATTTGCTTTGCCCAAAAAGGTCAACTATTATTGCAGCAACCTCCAATTCATATTTCTTAATGAGTGATTTAAAATGATCCACTTCCTCATATTTAAATTCCGCAGGATATATCACCTCTATTCCGTTATTCCGTTAATGCCTTTGACCTTTAGAACATCTTCAATTTTCTCCTCAAGACTTTTAGGTGGATGATAAACTAAAAATCTATCAGAAAGTTGACCAAATAACCAAAGTCCTACCGCATATTTCATGGTCAAGGTTAACATGATTGTAAGATATAAACGTTTAATATCAAGTAATATCAGACCTCAGACTTGCATTTTCATCTCTGCCTAATAGCTATTTGGATTCATTTTCTAATTAAACTAATTAAATTAAAAAAAAGGAAATTTGGAGCTAGTAGGAAAGCTTGAGGATGCTTTTCCACTCCTTTGTTAGTTCGCGTATGGCTGTCTCGGCGTCGATCCTGCCGGCCACGTATTCTGTGACCCACTTGGCTATTGAGTCCTCGAGCATCGGGTTCTCTGGAACATAGTTCCTGAAGTCGG
>Ga0185307_1001403_pt1 | contig 13438 bp, 16 predicted proteins | sample LHCtaG_FD_128010 | JGI IMG/M metagenome (GOLD analysis project Ga0185307, IMG submission 128010) | Hot spring microbial communities from Little Hot Creek, USA to study Microbial Dark Matter (Phase II) - LHC4sed_matched (SPADES... | ecosystem: Environmental > Aquatic > Thermal springs > Hot... | reverse complement strand
GGAATGGCACATCGGATGTTAGAAGGATTTCTCCATCTCCAAAGAAGTATAATCCCCAAGCATAGTAGCTGTCTATGCCGCCTCTTTCAGCTGTGCTTAAGTATATTACTCCAGCGTCGCCCCAGAATGGGTTTTGTTGTTCGGGGTCTGCTAGGACTACGTCTGACAGTGTGATTTTTATTGAGTCTACTTCGCTTGAAACCCAGAAGGCGAAGTACTGGTATTTGGCGGGTTCTAACACTATATTGTCGAATGTTGCCTTTCCACCGCATAGACATGTTACTTCTATTGGTGGGAACCATATGTCGCCGATGTGGTGGGACCATGTTGTTGGAAGGGTTCCAAAGGTGCCAGCCTTTATGACGTTTAGGGCGTTTACTGTGTTAACATAGCCTGCGCCTTGTTCTTCGGCGGTGAAGCCTGGAATTGGTACTGCGCCGTCTATTATGGCTTGTTTAATCTCTTTAGGTCCATAAGGCAATCCATTCGCTTCAATGTAAGAGTTGAGTAGTGCGGCAACCCCAGCAACTTGAGGTGTTGAGAAGGATGTTCCACTGCCTATTCTAATGTATCCGTCTGAATGCGGTCCTAGAAAGCATACTCTGCCGGTGGCAACAACGTCAGGCTTCCATCTTCCATCTGCTGTTGGTCCTCTGCTGCTGAAGTCGGCTATAGACGAGAAATTGTAAGGATACCAAAGTTCATCGCCGAGACCATTTCCTGGCGGAAAACCGTAATAGCGCCAGAAGTATATGTCGCCGAAAACCCATTCATGTATCGGGTCCATAGCTGCACCCACAGTTATCGCAGTTTTTGCGCTTCCAGGCGAAGCCACTCTGAGCAAGGCTGGCCCTTCATTGCCTGCAGCCGCAACAACCGTTATGCCCGCCTCTGTTGCGGCGTCAACCAGCAAATCTTCTGGGTCTTCACCGTCTGCGCCTATTCCACCGCCGAGGCTCATGCTAATAACGTCTACATCTAACGTTCCACTAACTTTCATTTGTATTGCTATATCTATTGCCTGCATTATTATTGAAGATGGTACTCCAGCACCAGTGTGTGGGAACACTTTTATAGCGTATATGGACGCGGCCGGCGCAATTCCAAAACAATATGTGTAAATGTACCCGGCGGCGTCTTTCCATGTTCCTACATGGTCATAGTTGTATATTGCCTCTCCCCATGGGTGTCCAGGCCTAAATCTTAGTATGGCGTGGGCTGCAAGCAGATGGGCGCATGCTGTTCCGTGGTAGTGGTTTGTTACAGCGTCCCATCCTTCATATGGCGTTCCAACGTCTGGGCTTATGTCAATTCCACCAATAACATTTCCAACGAGCAAGGGAGAAGCTGACCAAACCCCAGTATCAATGATCACAACCACGCTTCCCTCACCAGCGGTTTCGCCCCAAACAGCGCTGGCACCAGTCAATTCGGTGTTTGTATATATTCCAGGCTCAACGGAAACTAAATCTTTTATTGCAATGGGCTCAACATCAATTCCCTCTAATTCATATGTGAGAACTGGTTCGCCCGTAATCGGATCGCGTGGAATATCAAACTTTAGGTTCTCGGTTATAGCACCTATGTAGCATAGCTCCCTAATAGAGTCTTTGTATATGCGTACTACATGGTTATTTGACGCAAGCTTCAAAAGGTTGCGTGCAGGTACGGAAGCTGCTAGTGCTTCAACACTTTTATAAGTTAGTGAAACTTGTCCGCCGAGCTCCTCAATTGCTGCTGCAACCTCAGCATTATCAGTTGTTTGAACAATAATGTTCACTTGCTCGGTAGTCGTGGTTTGCAGTGTTTCAACCACGTCCTTAGCTATTTTTTGAAAGGCGTTTGGCGTCACTCCATTCAAAGAGTTAAACGCTACTGGCGCAATTGCCACGAAAATTGACACTGCTAGAATTGTTGAAAGCACAATGCCTTGTAAATTCGAAGCGCGTTTAAAGCCGTAAGATATACTTAACATATTGAAAATTCTCTCCTCTCATCTCTTTTGCAAAAATATTATTTGTTAAATTGCTTTAAGAATCTTATGGAATTCTCTTCTATCCACGTTACAAGTCAGTTTTCTGCATCAAAAGCCCATTTAAGGAATCTTCGGAAAAAACCACACGCCCATTTATGGTAACGTTCTCGTATTGAAGTAAGGTTTTCCACAATTTTGCTTCGCTGATAGACTGCTGTAGGCTCTGTTTAAGCCTTTCTATAACCTTTGCCCTTTCAAAGTCCGACATTTCCAAGAGGTCTATTTTCTTTTGTGTTTTCTTGTTTTTTGCGCCCATGTGTTTTCCCTCTTTTATGGAGTTTTTATCGCATATCTTAATAAATTGGTTTCTCCGATGATTGAAACGTGTCCACAAACGATATATTTCGAAGGCAACACCGTAGGAAAAGCTATTAAGAATCCATGTCTGGATACACTTAATTACTAAAGTGACCAGTTATGCATGTTGACGCTTTAGAAAATGCCTTGTTTACTGCTGCTGTGAACCCGTTTTTAAAGGGGCTTATCAGCCGCTTTGATATTGAATGCCCGCAAGACGGAAGTTTGCTTTTAAACTCTTTAAAGGACTTTTTAGGGGAACCCGTGTCCCTTTGCTCCACATGCCGAGACATAAGCCACAACATCGCCAAGCCATTTTATGAGATTGGAAGCCGCCTTTTAAAGGTTGACAAAGACTTTATGAGGAAACAGTTCATCAGAGACAAGTATGGTGGGGCGTGGTTTAAAGGCTTTGGCTTAATGATGAAAGGTATAAAGAAGTATGGGATACGCATACCTTTTGTGCCGGCCGGTCCCTTCGAAGTTGTTTGGAATTTTACGTATAAATGCAATTTGAAATGCAAACATTGTTATGAGGATGCCGGAAGCGAAAAACTCCCAGAGCTGTCAACGGACGAAGCTAAACAAGTTATTGACATTCTCTCGAAAATTGCCGGTGTAGGCTTGCCAGCGTTATCCTTTAGCGGGGGAGAACCCCTCGCGAGGAAAGATTTCTTTGAACTGGCAGCATACGCTAAAAAGCATATTCCCTATATCAGCATAGCCTCCAATGGCACTTTGCTAACGAAGGATAACGCTAAAAAGGTCAAGGAAGCTGGGGTGGACTATGTTGAAATAAGCATAGACGGAGCATCCCCAAAAGTGCATGATGAGTTTAGAGGTATACCGGGAGCCTTTGAAAGGGCAATTCAAGGCGTAAAAAACTGCGTCGAGGAGGGCATAGACACATGCATTGCAACAGTCTTACACAAAGACAACCTTGCGGAAACAGAGAAAATTATACAGTTAGCCAAGGATTTAGGCGTCCGATTTATGCACTTCAACTATATCCCGACTGGACGGGCAAAAATGCACGTAGAATTAGACTTAACCCCGGATGAGAGACTCCATGTTTTACAGACAATAGGCAAGGAAATAATCAGCTTATACTTGCAGGCCAAAGAGGAGGAGTTGAAGAAGGGCACATCAAATATTAAAGTGGATAGATTCTTTAGCACGTGTCCCCAATACGCAAGTGTGACAAAGGAGCTTTCCCAACAAATAGGTCAAAAATTCATGGTTGAAGCTCACTATGCAGCGAAAAAGGGTGTGGAAAACGTTGCAAACTTTCTCGGCGGATGCGGTGCTGGACGCTTATACTGTGCGATAGAACCTAACGGCGACATAAAACCATGTGTTTTCTTCCCAACAAATGAAAACACAGTTCTCGGCAACATTTTGAAGGATGACTTTGAGGAAATATGGGACAAAAACCTATTATTGCGGCAGCTTAGGATAAGAGAAGACCTTGAAACCTACATTGTAGATGACAAAGAAGTTGGCTGTGGAAACTGTCCAGACAAGTATATTTGCGGAGGATGCAGAGCCAGAGCCTACAGCTACTTTAACGGTAATGTTAAAGCTCCTGACATTGGATGCGTCCACAACAAGTTATTGTGGGAGAAAATTATGAGAAAAATTACCAGTAACGCCTAAGCTTTGCCCTTTTCTTCCTTGCCAAAGTATGTTGTCCATTTGAGCTTGCGTGCATCCCTTCTGAGCTTCAAAGAATTTTTTCTACACTTGCTCGAACAGAACCAGAAAATGGACCCGTCATTTTTAACGTACATCATGCCAGTACCGGGTGGAAACTCGTTCCCACAAAAAGAGCATTTCCGTAGCCTTGGCATTTGCATAACCTCCAGCTTCTATACAAGCACAACTACCTTGTTATTTTCTTTGCTTCCCTTTCAGTTTCTCTAAGCATAAGAATGTCTTGCAAACGAACAGGCCCTTTCACGTTGCGGGTTATAATGCGTCCTTTGTCTTTTCCCTCTAGAATCCGCACTCTGACTTGTGTAATTTCCCCCGTTACACCCGTTCTTCCAATAATTTGAATGACCTCTGCAGGGGTTAACTCCTCTTCTGCTTCTGCTGTCTCTTTTTCCTTGCTCATTGCTTAACTCCTTTCCTTATCTGTTCAACCCTTTTGATTATCTCTTTAATAAGTCCCCCGGCGTCGCCTTCATTGATTACACACGCAGAGGCCGCTGAAACTTCTATGCCGACAGCCTCGCCGAGCTTTGCCTTGCTGGGAACGTAAACATATGGAATCTTTCTCTCCTCGCAGAGCAACGGTAAATGCGCAACAACTTCTGGAGGGTCAACGTCCTCTGCGATAACCACAAGCTTCGCTTGTCCCCTTTCAACAGCTTTAGTTGTTTCATTCGTGCCCTTTTTCACGGTCCCCGTTTTAGCGGCTAATTGTAGGGCTTCATAGGCCGCATCTGCAACTTCTTTTGGAACCTCAAATTTCACGTAGAACGGTTTGGACATAAGCCTCACCCTCAATGCATTGTCTTAATCAACAACACCTATTTATCAATGTTTCGACCAGAAAACCGCGAAAAGTCTTTCATTACACAAAGCAACGTAGAAAGGTTTAAATAATATGTCCCGTTTGAAACCTTTTGTTTTTCGAGGGGAATTTAAAGAGTTGATTAGACTTGGTCGTGTGCTTCACGTAAGCCCCAGCAGAAACATCATTGTTAAAGTGGAAAACTTGCCAAAGTTAGGCGAAACTGTAGTGGATGAAAACCTAAAACCTATAGGAGAAGTTTTCGACATTTTCGGTCCAGTATCATCGCCCTATGTTGCCGTCAAACCTGGAACTTCTAAACTAGACTTTTTAGCTGGCAAAATTTTGTATGTACTCCCCTCGAAAAAGGGAAGGAAGCGTAAATGAGCGGTACAGAAGTTGAAGATGAAAGTATCACATCACATACTCAACGAATGAAAGTGCAGGCTTGCCCAGAATGCGGCAGCACAAGACTAATGCGCGATTATGAATGCGCAGAACTGGTGTGCATGAACTGCGGATATGTTATCGCCGCCAAAATAGCGGATAGAGGACCAGAATGGAGAGCCTTTGACGATGAGCAAAGGGCGAAAAGAACCCGTGTTGGAGCACCGTTAACCTATACCATACACGACAAAGGCTTGTCCACCATGATCGACTGGCACGACAGAGACATATACGGAAAAGGCCTATCTCCAGGACAAAAGGCTCAAGTTTATAGGCTTAGAAAATGGCAGCGCCGCATCAGAGTTTCCGATGCAACAGAACGCAACCTAGCCTTCGCGCTATCCGAAATAACAAAAATTGCAAACACCCTAAACCTGCCAAAGAATATAATGGAAACAGCCTCCCTCATCTATAGAAAAGCCGTTAAAGAGAAACTCATACGTGGAAGATCAATTCAAGGAGTAACATCTGCCGCCATTTATTTGGCATGTAGACAATGTGGTCTGCCAAGAACATTGGAGGAGATTGCCCAAGCGTCAAACGTAAGCAAAAAGGAGGTTGGCCGCAGTTACCGTTTCCTCATAAAAGAGTTAAACTATTTCATCCCACCCTTGAAGCCAAGCCAGTACATAACAAAATTCTCGAACCAGCTTACAATGCAGGGCAAAGTTGAGGAAATAGCCCACAAAATCCTGGCAGCAGCCAAAGAGTTGAAACTCACTTCGGGACGGGGCCCAACGGGTATAGCGGCGGCTGCAAGTTACATAGCGTCAGTGTTGACTGGAGAAAGAAAAACACAGAGGGAAATAGCCGAAATAGCTCAAGTAACAGAAGTCACCATCAGGAACCGTTACAAAGAACTTGTCGAACGTTTAATGTTCAATATAAGCCTCTAAACTCTCCTTCTTTTCAATTTCCAGCAAGCCACTGCGTTTTTTGGCTTTCCGTTTACGACAAAACACATTTTAGTCTCTGAAGGCATTTTAATATTGGGTTGTTGGTTTGGTAAAATGTCCTAAATGTGGAAGTGAAGTATCCACAGCCATTAAAACTTGGAAGGTTTCTCTGCGGGGTCCCGCAGAGGGCGCGCCTAAGTTGATGGGACTGTTTGAATGTCCAAATTGTAAGGCAAGGTTTAGGACAACGGTGGAAGAAAAAGCTGAGGAGACAGTAAGCATTAAAAACATGGTTGAAAGAATAAAAGTGATAAAGGGTGAGTTGATGCAGACGCTGAAAAACCTACGCGAAAAAATAAAGACCCTTGAAACTGAAAGGGCGAATTTAATGCTTGAAATTGAAAAATTGAAGAAAGCAGCGGAGTCCAGAGTCAGCGCATTAGAAAGCGAGGTTAACATGCTGCGGGAAGAAGTCAAATCCTTAAGAGAACTATTGGGCTACACAGAAGAGGAAAAATAGGAAAAACAGACACGTTTCATGTTCTTTCTCTAAGTTTGGGATTTGAGAAACTTTTCGTAGTATTCTCGGGCTTTGGCAACAGCTCTTTCCGGATTCTTCAGAATTGGGTAGCTAACACCAGATAATTTTTCACATTTACCAAAATATTCAACAACTTTTTCTACATCACCTTCGTAGAGGGCTAAACCCCCAGCAATCTGATACCAAACCTTGGCTCTTACCAGATCCTTTTCCTTTTCAAATTTTTTAGCGTTTTCCGCCGCCTCCTTCATAGAGACCCCTATTTTTCTAGGGTCAAGGAACATTGTGTTAGATAGGGCTTCATAGGTTTCTTTATCATCACCACAAAGTTGTTCAAGCTCGGTTAACTGTTGCCTTTGAGGTTCTAAACTAGCTTTGACATCCTTCTTCTCTTTCTTTTTGAGGAAGTCAAGCAAACCCATCTTGTTCTGCCTCCAACCTCTTAGCGTAACGTCCAGTACCTAACGAATAGAAATCGTTAATTTTAAAAGTTTGCTGCTGTTTTTTAAGTTTATGCCATACAAGTTTACGTTCGATCTTTCAAAAATTCCACGGTTCTTTTTTACAGAAATTGCCAGAGTAAGCTATGAAAAGAGAATGCACAAAATAGTGGGTGACGCTTTGCAGGATTTAATCAAAAAGTTTAGGGTTGAAGAGGTAACCGGGTTAAACCTCTCAGATGCCCTGCACCTTTTAGAGGACCTGGTTGACATGGAAACCAGAAACTTTCTGGAAAGGGAAAAATTTAGAAAAACTAAAAATAGGGCGCTTTTCCTTCCCCATTGTTCCAGGAAATTTATGGATAACCGCTGCAAGGCAAAATTTGAGCAAGATATCCCCACATATGTTTGCGCACACTGCTCCCCAGACTGCCTAGTCAATAAGGCAGTTTCTATCGCTGAAGAGAAAAGTTATGATGTGTACATTTTGCCCGGAGGATCGTGCGTTTCAAAAATTTTGAAGTTAAAACGTTATGAAGGAGTGGTTGGGGTTGCTTGTGGCGAAGAATTGAAGTTGGCTGGAGACGTTTTAAGTCAAATGGGTATTGCGGGTCAGGCGGTACCTCTCCTTAGGAACGGATGCGCAAATACAGTTTTCAATCTAGAAACTTTGTTGAAAGTTTTGTAGAAAAACAATGGGATGTTGGGTGCTGCGACTGGAAGCTTTTCACTCTTTCTTTTCAGCCTTCTTTTTCTTGGTGGCTTTCTTCTTGCAAGACACTACATTTACACCTCAAAATCAGTAAATGGTTGTTGTAAACTTTGCGTTAATATGTTTTTTAGAACTTTTCTTGTAAAATAGAAGTGAAAATGTCTCCATAAATTTAAAGGAAAATGTCCCACTACTTGATTATTTCTCTCTTCTTCCAGCGGAGATTTTTGCTGTGGCATTTTCTGCATTTAATGGCGGTGGTAGCGTTTCTGGCCCCGCATTCTCTGCAGATTTTAACGTAGAGTCTGCGCTGTTGCGCCAAAGTTTTTTTGAACGGGTCCATTATTGGCATTGTTTAAACCTCTGCGGTTAAACAAACATGAACATCGTATAAATATATTTTTTGTTTTTCTTGAGATTGTTTACCGTTTAAGCATTCTTTCAAGTATGGCGGCTACGTCGCTTGGCTTGTCGGCAACCTCAACGCCAGCCCTCTTAAAAGCTTCAATTTTAGTCTCAGCTGTTCCAGCTCTTCCCATTATTATTGCGCCGGCATGTCCCATCCGTTTTCCCGGTGGCGCCGTTCGACCAGCTATAAAGGCGACAACTGGTTTTGGATATTTTTCTTTAGCTATGTATTCAGCTGTAAGCTCCTCAAGGTTTCCACCTATCTCGCCTATAAGGGCTACAGCTTCGGTTTGGGAGTCTTTTTCGAAAAGTTTCAAAACGTCTATGAAAGATAAGCCAACTACTGGGTCTCCGCCCAAGCCTACGCATGTGGATTGCCCCAGCTGTTTTTTGGTTAGCCCTGCAGCTATTTCGTAGGTTAGTGTTCCGCTTCTTGAAACCATGCCAACCTTTCCGGGTTTAAATATGTGAGCGGGCATTATCCCAAGTTTGCATTCTCCAGGTGTTATTATTCCAGGCGTGTTTGGCCCAATTATTGTGGCGCCAACTTGACGGGCGTAAGCCATAACGTTTATGGCATCTTTAATTGGAATGTGTTCTGTTATCATGACTACTGTTTTTATCCCGTTTTCCAACGCCTCCATGGCGGCGTCGGCTGCGAAGGGCGCTGGGACGAAGATTATCGAAGCGTTAGCTTCATGTTTTTCCAGTGCTTCTTCAACAGTATCGTAGACAGGAACTCCGTGAATGGTTGTTCCGCCCTTTCCTGGAGTTGTGCCTGCAACTATTTTTGTTCCATATTCAAGCATGAGTTTTGTATGGAAGCTTCCTTGGGTTCCGGTTATGCCCTGAACTATTGCTTTTGTTTCTTTCCCAACAATTATGCCCAATAAGTTAGAGCCTCCTAACTATTTCCACAACTTGCCGTGCGGCTTCTTCCATGCTGTCTAGAACTTGGATTCCAACTTCTGCTAGTATTCGCCTTCCCTCTTCCTCATTTGTTCCCACAAGCCTAATCACCATGGGTTTATTTATCCCCAGTTTTTCTTTGGCTTGAAGAACCCCCCTTGCCACTTCGTCACATCGAGTTATTCCGCCAAGAATGTTTATGAATAACGCCTTAACATTCGGATCTGAAAGCACTATCCTCAGAGCAGCCATTATCTTATCGGAGGGTGCTCCCCCACCTACATCAAGGAAATTGGCTGGTTTGCCACCATAAAGTTGTATGGCGTCCAATGTCGCCATCACAAGTCCGGCGCCGTTGCCTATTACGCCTATGTCTCCGTCAAGTTTTACGTAGGCTAAATCGTTTTTAGCCGCTTCAATTTCTTGGGGAGAAAACTCTCCTTCAAGGGGTCTCTCCCTATATTCTGGATGACGAAACAGGGCGTTGTCGTCCACTATTATTCTGGCATCTACGGCCACAAAATTCCCTTCCGAAGTTTCGACTAATGGATTCATTTCTATTAGTTCTGCGTCATAGTCGATTCCGGCTCTATACAAACCGTAGAAAATGTTGGCGAGGGTTGAAAGCTTGCTCCCAGAGTATCCCATGCGTTTTGCCATTTGCCTAGCATGATATGGACGAAAACCATAGAGGGGGTTTACGGGGAATCTTAAAACTTTTTCAGGAGTTTTTTGGGCAACCTCCTCTATTTCCATTCCACCTTCAGTTGACCCAATCACCACGTAGGTTTTGTTGAGCCTGTCAACGGTCATTCCAAAGTAAAGTTCCATTTCGGCATTGACCTTCTCCTCAATCCACACGCTTCGAACTGGTATTCCCTTTATCTGGGTGTGCAAAAGTTTTTCAGCGACTTTTTCCACCTCTTCAGCAGACTCTGCAAATAGGATTCCGCCGGCCTTTCCTCTCCCCGCAACCGGGACTTGTGCCTTAACAACCACTGGAGGTTTTAGTGTTTGAGCTATTTTACGCGCTTCAGTTGCGTTTGTTGCTAGGCCTCCTTTTGGTGTCGGAACTCCGTATTTTGCGAGAATTTCTTTAGCTTCATACTCTAAAAGCTTCATGGGCGTCCTCTCTCATTTTATTGGTTCTATTGTTACGTAGGATTTTGTATCTAGTATACCGTCAATTTCGGAGAGCCCTCTTAAAACTTCGTTAAGTTTGTCTCGCTCTACAACGAGAATTGCGTCCATGTCGCCTGCCACTCTAAAAGCCTTTTGAACCTTTATCTCTTTAATTTTTCCGTAAACTTCGCTTCTTTTGGTTGGGGAAACTTTAATGAATATGAAAGCGGGTGCTGAAGAGAAACCAAGGGCGTTTAATCCCTTTTCTGTAACATCTATGAAACCTCTCCCAGTTCTAATGTAGTTTAGATTTCTTAGCTTTTTTAGATGAATGTTTAGGGCTTGTCTGCTTATGCCCAGCTCTTTCGCTAGGTCGCCTTGCTTCATTTGCACTGAATAAGAGCTTATGAATTTTCCTTTCTCGTATAACAGTTTGAGCAATTGGACGGAGCGTTTGGTTAAGGTTTCCAAAGGAGACACGCTTTAGAATTTAGTCTTTACAATAGTATTGGTTATTTAAGCATTTGGAAAGGATAACAAATTAAAACCATCCATCAGTGTTTGAAAAGAAGATTCGCCTAGAACTGTTTTACCGTAACATATTTATTTATCGATAAAAAAGGTTATGAAGCCATAAAAAGCGTGAGAACAAGGAGTGAGGCGGTACAAAATGTCTGAAAGCAACTCAGTGTTGATCGGGAAGAAGCCAGTAATGAACTATGTACTGGCTTGCATAACCCTCTTCCACGGCGGAGCAAAAGAGGTAACCGTTAAAGCCAGAGGAAGAGCCATAAGCCGTGCCGTTGACGTCGTTGAAGTCGTAAGGCGCCGATTCCTACCAGACGTTAAAATAAAGAAAGTGGGCATTGGAACCGAGACAGTGGCACCCAGAGAAGAGGGTGGCACACCCACAAACGTCAGCACCATAGAGATAACGCTGGAACGCTGAGAACGCTAACAAGCACCAGAACACTATTCAAGGCTCCGCCGCCCCTCCTTTATTTGTGGAGGGCGCTTTCCTAGGTGAAAACGACACTATGCAGTTTCTGTTTGAAAAGCGGAATATTGTGCCAAAAATGTTCGGAGAAAATTAGGTCTGGTGAAGTGACAGAACTGGACTTGAAAGTCGCCCGTTTGCTTTTGTCTTTGGAGGAAAGTTACCCTTCCCTTCAAAACGTCACTTTCTATAAAGCGGTGGAAGCGGGGAAAACTTTAGCAGTGCTTGTTGGTAGGGGGGACGCACCCCGCCTCCTTGGGCATGGTAGCAAAATAATTAAGGCTTTGAGCGAGAAAACCGGGAAATCCATCCGTGTGCTGGAACATGGTGTTGATGACAGGAAATTTTTAGAGGACTTGTTTGCCCCCTTAAGCATAGTCACCATAAACACTATTTGGCTCCCGGATGGAACAACCGAAACCCGGGTGATTTTGAGAAGAAAGGGCGGTAGACAGCCTCCCTTTGATGTAAAGGCTTTAAAGGAGATTGCCCGTAAAGTTCGCAATATGACATTGCGAGTAGAATTTACCGATTAAAGGAGCAAAGTGATTTAATGAAGTTGGACCCCCTTGGAGATTGGCGGAGAACCCATTACACTGTCGACGTGAAACCAGAACTGGACGGGCAAGAGGTCACCCTTTTCGGTTGGGTTCAGGAAATCAGAGACTTAGGCGGGATAAGCTTCATAATTTTGCAGGACCGCGAGGGCACCGTGCAAATTACTGTTACACGAAAAGTGGTGAGTACCGAAGTTTTGTCGAAGTTGGAGGCGTTGCAAAAAAGGTATAGTATCGGCGTTAAAGGCATCGTGAAGAAAACTGAAATGACGCCAAGAGGCGTCGAAGTTATACCGAAGGAGATAAGAATTTTTGGCACGGCCTCGCCGCAGTTGCCCATTGACATAACTGGGAAAGTGCCAGCCTCGCTGGAGGTGCGCTTGGACGCGCGGGCGCTGGACCTTTGCCGCGAGGAAAACGTGGCAATTTTTAAGATTCAACATACAGCTGTTGACGCAATACGTAATTTTCTATTTGAAAGAGGCTTCATAGAAGTTCACACACCCCGCATAATTGCCTCAGCCACTGAGGGTGGCGCCGCGCTTTTCCCAGTAGACTATTTTGAGAGGAAGGCTTTCCTCGCGCAGAGCCCCCAGCTTTACAAGGAACAGCTTGTTATGAGTTTGGAGAAGGTTTTTGAGATTGGACCGTTTTTCAGGGCTGAGGAATCCCACACGCGGAGGCATTTGAGCGAGTTTGTCTCCATAGACATTGAGCAGGCTTTTGCCACGGCTGAGGATGTCATGCAGCTGCTGGAGCAACTTATACAACACACATGCAAAGTGGTTAACGAAAAATGCCGCAAAGAGTTGGCTGTGCTGAATTATCGGCTTGAAGTGCCTGAAATTCCTTTCAAACGCCTAACATACGACAAAGTTCTGGAAGACCTGAAAAAAGAGGGTGTAGAAATCCCGTGGGGCGAAGACATACCGACACCAGCATTCAGAACTTTAGGCAAAATTCACCCATACTTCTACTTTATAACGGACTGGCCGACGCGTTCCAAGGCCTTTTACATAAAACCACGAGACGACAACCCAGAACTCTGCGAAGGCTTCGACCTTATGTGGCGCTGGATTGAGTTGGCATCCGGCGGAACAAGAATATCCTCGAAAGAATTGCTCATACAACGTCTCAAAGAAAAGGGGTTAAACCCAGAATCCTTCAAATACCATCTGCAAGCCTTTGATTATGGCATGCCGCCCCACGCCGGCTGGGCCATAGGCTTAGAAAGGCTGACGATGATGTTGACGGGTAAAAGAAACATTAGAGAAGTCACGTTGTATCCTAGGGACAAGTTTAGGCTTACACCATAATTTTGCCGCGTTGCCCCTTATTCTCTTCCGTCCACTAAATTTTCCTCTCTCAGCAAGGGTCATAGTTGCGGCTTCTCCGATTTTACAAATACACTACCCTCTCTATGGTTTTCTGAACTTTTCATGTTTTTGATTTGAATTTGTTCTAAAAGTTGATAAGTGACCGCGTTTTTATCCACGGGACATGGGAGAACATCCAAAAATAGCGTGCGGCGTCTTTGGCGCAATAAGCCTCAGCAAACA
>Ga0185307_1001402_pt1 | contig 13438 bp, 11 predicted proteins | sample LHCtaG_FD_128010 | JGI IMG/M metagenome (GOLD analysis project Ga0185307, IMG submission 128010) | Hot spring microbial communities from Little Hot Creek, USA to study Microbial Dark Matter (Phase II) - LHC4sed_matched (SPADES... | ecosystem: Environmental > Aquatic > Thermal springs > Hot... | reverse complement strand
GGCTTCCATCGCTTTGTTATGTTGGCGTATAGGCATCTGCCGCCGCAAACGTTGAATATGCGGCAGCTTGTGCAGGGCTCGCCGACAAAAACCTTTCTAAGCCTAAGCGGATGCGCAGTACTGATGTGCCCCAAATAGAAGTCTCGCATACCCCACATGCTTGGACAAGGCACAACGTGGCCGTCTGTCTGAATAGCATAATTTATCCAGCCAGCCCCACAACGCAAAAACACTCGTTTTTCACCCTTCAAGAAAGACCGAGCAACCCCTAAAAACGGGTACAAACGCAACACAACGCCATTCCTTTCCATGTAGTCAACCCAAAACTTGACAAGGCGACGAATTCCCGGATTATAGCTTTCCTCGCTCCATTTCTGGAAGTTCCGCCTCTCAAAGTCGTTCCAAAAACCAGCGTTAAGCTGCCAATGAACAGAAGAAAAGGCAAACTCGTCATTGTTTAAAAGCCACAAAACCTGCCTGTAAATGTCGGTTTCCTCCATAACAGTCATCCGCGCAATAATCTCGCCTTTAAACCCATTACGCCCAACAAGCTTCAAATTGTCTATAACTCTGCGAAAAACACCAGCCCCACGGTAATAATCGGTTAAGGCTTCGTTCCCATCCAAACTCACCAGAATAAGGCTGAAACGGTTCAGGTAGGCGGGCTCCAAACAGCCCAAATGCAAACCATTAGTCTGAACAACAAAATGCCTCGCCCCAACAAGGTCCATAACACGCCTAACATCGTTTAGGCAAAGCAGAGGCTCACCCCCATAAAAAATCAAGATACACTCCGGATCAAGCTCACAAAAACGCTTTAACATTTCTAAATCAAAGTTTATACGCCTCGGCAAACAGTAATCAACATTAAAACCATCAAAGCCGCCACCAAAGTCCTCTAAAGCTTCTCCAAAACAGTAGCGACAATGCAAATCACATTCAGTTGTCAGCATCAAATGAAAGAACATCCATCCACCCGACAAAAATCGCCAATAATCCCCTTGGTAAATTTTTCTCCAACTTTTGGCTTTTTCGACATAAATCCTAAGCCTCTTCGCAAAATACCTTTTAATTCGACATTATTACTTTTACTTGTACTTATAATGAAATAGTTTATTGCCTCTTGATTGTTGAAGCTTCGGCTATCTTAATGGTGTAGCCTTGATTTTTGAGGTATTCTTGAAGGTTTATGGTTTGGGGCTCTCTTGTTATGAATATGAATGGGCCTGTTCGTGTTTTGTGTTCAACATAGATTGTGGCTGTGGTTTGCCGCCTTTAATACGATGAATAGTTTGGCTGGTGTGTAAACGCTTTTTCAATAATATTTGGATATTTCTTTTAGGGCTAATACAGCGAATACTGCGAAGCATGCGAACAAAGCTAAACCACCTAGTTCAAGGAGTCTTAAAGCGGTAATGTTTACTTGAGAGCCGTAAATCCATATGAGCGATTTAACAAGCTGAAGTATTGTTGAGGTTGTCAAAAACGTGAAACCTAGGGACAAGTAAAATAAACTTTTTCTCTTTGCATAAAATAGCGCCAAATGGCATAGGCTGTCAGCAAGAGGCTGAAAGAGACGTAGCTAAGTTCCATTAGCATTTTGCATCCCATGGACGAAAAATATGTGTTATATAATATGTGGTGAGCGAAAAGAAGATGAGGAAGAACGTACTAGCATTTCTCCTACAACAATTTTCTGGAAAATCAAGAAAAATTTTCCACTAAAACTCCATTTCCGCCCTAAAACTTAAGTGGCGCGGGGTGCGGGATTTGAACCCGCGCGGCCGAAACCGGCCACAGGCTTAGCAGGCCTGCCCCCTACCAGGCTAGGGCAACCCCGCCATGATTTTACCTGACCCCGCATGATTTAAATGTTTTACTTGCGTTTTCTGAAGAATGAGAGGGCGTCTTTTTCGCATATGTATTCAAAGCCGGCTTCTAGTAGGCTTTGATTTCTTCGGTTTAGATGCTACTTTAACGTGAGATTCGCTTTCTCCAAGTCTCCGAAGATATTCTTTCGAGAGTTTATGTAGATTTCTGTGTCCTGAAAGTTTTGACGTATAGGATATATTTGGTTTTGTGATATCCTATGGCGGCTTTCCAGTGGCGGATTGTGTGGAAGCCTTGGATTCTGAAGTTTTATTCGTTGTGGCAAACAAAAGTTTTAAGTGTTAAGCTGGTTGTATTCTGCTTTTTCTCACTGCTGCTGGTGGAATGTTTGGAGGGCGACGAGAGCAAAAGGTTGGATTATCATAGAGCCGAAGTTATGGGTCAAGAAAGGGTTTCCAAGCTTTTGTTTCGTTTCTCTGTGCCTGCTATTATTGCAAATGAGGCTACGGCTCTTTATGAGTTGGTTGATGCTGTTTGGTGTGGGCGTCTCTGCAATGAAGCGCTTGCCGCTTTAACTGTTGCTGGTCCGTTAATGGCAATTTATAGAGCCATAGGAGCTGGAATAGCTGTTGGAAGTGCTTCTCTGATTGCTAGGCGTCTCGGAGCTGGAAAGAAGGATGAAGCGGACAGGGCTGTATGCAACAGCATAACCTTATTTTTCGTCGTGAGCGGCTTAGCAACAATAATCTGTCTAATAGGATTAGGATTTCTATTAAGAGTTTTCGGTGCAGCAGACCCTGTTTTTCCCTATGCTTACAGCTACATGTTCGTTGAAACGTGTTCTATGCCTGTTGATTTCTTTTTGGTTATTGCCGCAGAGCTTATCAGGGCGCAGGGAAGTCCAGCCATTGCAAGTGCAGGTTTGATTTTGGCAAACATAGCCGACCTCATCTGGAGTCCAATCCTAATTTTTGGTGTTGGCCCCTTTCCGGCGCTGGGGATTGCTGGCGCAGCTTTTGGCACGCTTATAGGACGCGTTATAGGATTAGCGCTTTTAATTCCCTATCTGGCGTTTAAATCCATATATAGATTTAAAATAGCCTACTTCAAACTTCATTACAGAACAATCGCTGACATTTACAGCGTTGGGATATCAAGCACTTTAAGGATGATTGCAATTTCCATATCCCAAATATTAGCTTGTATAGCGGCATCCTACTATGGGACTATCCCACTGGCTGTTTTAGGCGTCCTCTTCAGAATTAACAGGCTAAATTTCGCGTTTTGCATAGGCTTAAACCAGGCTGTGGTGCCACTTGTAGGATACAATTATGGAGCACGAAAAAACGAACGCGTCCGTGAGATTGCGACTAAAGCTACGTCAATAGGCGCTGCCTGGGGAGCATTATGGTACATTATGGTGATGCTTTTTCCAACACAAACATTAGAACTGTTCACGACAGACCCAGAATTCCTAAGGATAGGTGCATCTGCACTACAAATTTTCGCCATAACCTTCCTAACAACCTCTGAAATAATAATAAGCGGCTTCTTCCAAGGGTTAGGAAAGGCAAAATCAGCCATAATCATAACATCAGCACGTCAAATCATATTCCTAATACCATGCCTCCTTACATTGCCATACACCATCGGCCTAAACGGACTATGGCTAGCATATCCCATAGCAGGAATTCTAGCCCTCGCATTGGGCTTAACCCTAACATTCCTCGAATTCCAAAAACTAAAACTGGCGCGTGCTTAACTCCTAAAACAAAGCTTTGACTTCCTTCTTAAATGAAAAGGTTAAAACAAAAAGAAGAGGAGACGCGGGAGAGGCCTCCGGGAAATTTTGAAGCTGGGACCCCACACATTTTTTAAAATTTTCGCTTCGGCGCATGTTAGTCGCTGTAATCGCTTTGTACGCGATAAATTAACTGGTCATATTTGCCACGTCAAAGTCATAAACTTGCTTGCAACTATTAAACTTGGTGTTATACTTCTTTTTGTTTGGGGGAATTTTAATGATGCCCTCTGTATTTTGGCTATGCCTTCAGCGTTTAGGGTTTGCAGCTTAGTTAAAACATAGCTCTCACTTCAATTCCACCTTAACATTCCAATCTTCAAGAAAAACGATGAGTGGCTGCACGATATTAAAGCCGAGTTCCGCAGCTTCTTTGGCTATTTTCCTCTCTCCTTTTGACAATGGAGGAGTCCCGCCTAACACTTTGGACGTCAATAAGGTATATGCGTCCTTCCTCATCCACACGCGCGAAAAGCTCGATGCTTCTCAAAAACTTTAGGATGTTCCCAGTTCATATGCTTTTTTCCGCTAAGCCATTCTGCCATCTTCATGGTGGTTTTTCATGGGCTAGTTTCCAGGAATAAACCGTTATAATTACTGGGTTCAATACTATTGCGGTTGTAACAAGGGCTGAATAGAGCGCCAGAGAAATAAGTCCAGACTTTAATAGAATAAGCTGAACGACTAGGCCGGTGCTAAATCGGACGCTTAAGCCTAAACCAGCCAAAAGCGAAAACTTTGCCCCCAGTAGTCTGCGGAGGACAAGGAATGAGGCTGCACATTTGGCGGCGACTGCTGCGATGGCAACTGTTGTGATTAGTAGTGGAGCGGAAAAAACTGAGCTTAGGGAGACGGCTGCTCCAACACCGCAGAAAAATATTGGCGATAGAAAAACATAGCCTATAAACTCTACTGCCCTTTCATTTTGGTATAGTTTTTCTTTTGGCAATATTCCCCTTAGAACCATACCGCCGAATATGGCGCCGACAGCTGCAGGACTTTCATAAAAATGATAGCCTAGCGTTATAAACGAGAAGCACGTCAGCATCGTGAGAATGAAGTAAACAAATGGTGGTGGATTGTTTTTTCAAAAAGCGATTTCATTAATCTTCCTAGCTTTAGCAAAATGAAAGCCAATGTCACGATGACGGCCAAACCTAAGAAAACATGTTCTGGAGAGGGCAAACTCTACACTTGAAGCCTTGGGACAAAGCTTGGCATAACTGCAACGGAGGCAAGCATCAAAACCTCTATAACGTCATCTAACGTTCCAATCCCCAAAGTAAGCTGTCCAAAATCAGTCTTGACAATTTTGAATTCGGACAGAATTGGAAGCAAGACAGCTTCGCCAACCGTTGCAAAGGATAGGGCAGTAATTAACGCAACCGGGTAAGAATAATCTATTGCAGCTGGAAAACGAAATAAAGGACAAGACTCACGAAAAGCCCCTCAAAAACCACTATAGAAAGAGCGCCGGTCAAAACATACTTTTTCAACCCCTCTATTTTCCTAAGGTTCAAATTGAAGCCTATCAAGAAGAGAAGGAAAAACATCCCGATGCTTTCAAGGGTGTTAAAGACTTCACTTTCCACAGCAGACTTAAACAATCCAGTGGCGGACAATCCCAGACCAAAAAATAGAGATGCAAACATCCACGGCATTCTGAAATACTTTTCCAAAAGATACCCGAAAACAAGCGAAACGCTATAAACAACAACCATTAAAAGAAGGATGTCTTCCGTAAAAACCTCCACAGACAGCGGAAGATAGCAATAAACCATAAAGCCACGTGTCCATAATGTTTCACTCCAAGCCTAGAGCTAGAAAACAAGAATCCTATAAACTCTATCGTTGAAACATGGTCATGGCCAACATTTGTTGAAACATTGGCTATGATTGGGAATGTTTTATTTCTTCGACATTTGCTGTGCCTGTTTTAAAAGAAAACGCTAACATGCCCATTAACAGCAGTGCCAGCGTCATTCCAGAAACAGTTTTCCTAAGCAACCTCATCCCTTCTCCAATCTAAATAATCAATCTGAATATAAAACTTCGAAAAATCTACTATCGCCATTGCAGTTTTGTGTGTAAAAATTTTCTGTAATGGTTTTTATTGAGGGTTAGTTTCTTTTTATGAAATCAGTTGGCTTTTGGTTGAATACCATTATGTTTAGAAACAAATTGGAGGTTATGGTAATAAGTCGTTTTCGAATAGGTCGTTTATTGTCGGTTCTTGGTATTTACAGTTAGCTTTTGCATAGTCAAAAGCTTCTTCAATTGTTACATCCGCTTGGTTTTCAACATGGTCATATGTGTCCGCTTTTCCGCCCGTGATTCCTTGTTCGACGAAGTAGTATGTGAATTGTCCATTTTGTACACTTTCAAACTCGTAGGACAAGCCAGACTCGGAGCATGCCATAACCACAATTCTTCCATCAGCCTTCAAGTCCGTCATTCCGCCAGCGTAGCAAGAGTCGAAAATGAAGATTATCCTTGAAGTTTTAAAAGTGGAAAACATTTGGGCGAGTTGTCCATCCCAAATTAGGTTTTCAGCCGTGCACTCATAGGGCACTATTGCCTCATTAACGAGTTCTTTATCTCCATCATTAGCCTTGCCCCTTGCACCGTGGCCGCTATAGAAGAAAACAACTTCATCACCTTCTTTGACGTTGGCGCTTAACATTGAAATTGCTTTTGTTATGTTACTTCGGGTTGCGTTATTAACCTCATAGTCAGATATGAGGAGGATAATATTTTCACGGGGAAATCCATACACTGTTGTCAGAGCTGTTACCATGTCTTTGGCGTCGTCATCAGCGTATTGAAGGTCATTCTCTGTGCCGGCATAGTCTGATATACCTATAACTATCGCATACCGTTCGCCTGTAAGAGTAGCGCCTAGATTTCCTGTTGCTGCGTGTTTTAACGGTTTGCCTTGGGCTTTAGGTCCTTTAATGCTGATTTTTGGGGTTATTTCAACATCCGTGGCTTGGTCTGGAATAGCGTATGCCAGCGAGGGTAAAATCGCGCTTAACAGCAGGATGCTCAATGTTCCGAAAAGAATTGTTCGCTTCACATAACACCCTAAACTAGAGGTAAGCGGCTAACGTTTAAAGGTTTTGTTCCAAACATGAAAACAAGAGGATGTTGCAGTCCGTGTCCTAATTTACGATTATTGTTTTGTGTTACGATTTAGCATTATCTTTCGGGAAGGGAGTAAAAATAAACCGAGAAAATGTTGATTCTTTGTTATGATTTGAACTTGGCTGGAAGCGAAGTTACAGTGTATCTCAACGAAACTTAAATTGGAACAATCGAGGTAGATGAGTTTGGCAATGGGAAATACACCTTCTACGTTGACTACATCTCAACTGATAGTAGCGTAACTGTTGAAGGCGCCATAAAGCTCACAAGTGAAGATTGGCGTCTTTGGGAAAATTTCCTGGTAAAAAGTGAAATCGATTAACGTCCCAAAACAATTCCTAGGCCCAAAACCCTCAAAAACACAGAAATCTACATAACAATTGAAAAAATTTTGGAGAATACGGCGACAAATTCACAGTCAAAGTAGCAACCAAACCAGAAGAAATCAAAGCATTACTAGAATCAGGCTTTGAATACGTATGCCAAAAGGACGACTTAATGTTTTTTAGGAAGCGTAAATAATAAAAATACAAAAATGTACCGAGGTAATCCAAAAAGTAGCCGGGGTAGCCTAGCCTGGAATGGGCGCCAGACTCATAGTCGGTGATGGAAACCGTATGGTTTCCATGCCTTCCCTTGGGGTGCAGAATGATGGTATAGGAGATCTGGAGGTCGAGGGTTCGAATCCCTCCCCCGGCATAAAGGAAGTGGATTGGGATAGGCTTAGGGAGTGGTTGGAGAGGGATAAGAGTCCTAATGTTGTTAGGGATGTTTTAAGTTATGCAAAAGGCGTTCATAATTTACATAATCGTTTTGTAATCTTCAATCTTTTCATGTGGTTCCAAAGTGCCAGAGGATGCCTTCTAGGATGTATTGGATGCCTATGGAGGCTGTTAGCAGCGCCATTAGCCCCGATATAACCAGCGATCCTGAGCTTCCTAAAAACTTGTATATGGAGTCTATAAGCCTAAGAATTATGTGTACCATTGCGAAAACAAGTAGAACCGCTATGACCGTGACTATTGCACCGTGCGCTTGAAGGGTTAAAATTGTGGTGGTTATGGCACCCGGGCCCACGAGGAGAGGAAAACCTATTGGAACGACGCCAATGCGTTCAGGCGTTGTTGAGTTTTCTGTCCACTCTCCGCGAACAATTATCCTTATTGAGATTATTAGGAGCAGTATGCCTCCAGCAATCATGAAGCTGTGGAGGGATATTCCAAAAAACATGAACATGTACTGGCCAATTAGCGCAAAACACAGTAAAATGACAAAACCGGTTAATACGGCGTTGCGAAAAGCCCTCCGCCTATCCTCTCTCGCCAGCCCCCTTGTCAAACCGATGAAAATTGGAATGTTTCCCAACGGGTCAATAATAATGAACAATGTTATAACAGCCTTAAACAAAGCAAAGATAAACTCCATAATTGAAACACGCACCTCCCCTTACATAACCTCCTAATAACTTAAACATTACTGAGGTGTTTGGTACGAGGATGTTATAAAAGGAATAACGCGGCATTCTTTATCCTGCTGTTTTGCTATGGGTAGTCGCGTAAGAGTCTTTATTAACAATTTGAATTAAAAACTACAATTGTGGTGAAACCAAGTGTTTCTAGGGATCTTGATCATAGTTCTTAGTATCCTTTTTGGCTTGGCGATTTCAACGCTTCTCAAAATGGTATTCTCATTGGAAGAACGCATCTGCTTCTCCTTGATTATCGGGTGCACCATTTCTACGATGCTTATTTACCTTTTTTCTTACATGCGGAGAAAACTTGATTTTCTAAGTATCGCAGCTGGTTTACTCTGCATAACGGTTGCCGCATTAGCTATTTTTAAACTACGGAAAAATTTAGGCGTAAAAGCGCTCAGCAAGACTGTTAAAATCGAAAACTTGGTCGTACTGCTCTTCGCGTTTGCGGCTTTCTCTGCCCTCAACTTGAAATGTGTTTTGGCAAGCGGCGGCTCTAACTCTTTGTATGGGTCACTGTTTGTTCATGGCGACTACAGCTTCCATGTTTCAGTAATTAACTCGTTCGCTCATAGAGACAATTTTCCACCGCAGTATCCAATAATGGTTAACGCTTCGATGAATTATCCTTCCATAACAGACTTTCTTTCCTCAATCTTGATTAAAGCAGGCTTTAACCTCAGAAGCAGCATAATAGTTCCAAACGTGCTTTTACAAGCCGCAGACCTTTACTTAGTGGCTTCTTTAGCCTCTAGACTTGTTAAGAAAAGATATGCCGAAGTGCTTTCGGCGTTGCTGTTTTTTTTCGCAGGAAACATGGGCCTAATATACGCTGTCAGCGACGCCGTAAACTGCGGAGATTTCACGAAGTGGATAACAAATCTGCCAACGGATTATTCTGGTTCAGGCATTTCGCCGTTGCCTGAAATGCGTTTCGGAAACCCCGTGGCAGTCATGCTTATGCCTCAAAGATCCAGCATTCTTGGAATGGGCATATCGCTTGTCGTTTACATACTAGTACTGTACGCGCTTCAAAGTTCGGAAAATCTTAGAGAACTTGTGCTTGCCGGGGTTTTGGCTGGTCTTCTTCCAAGCGTTCATCCACATTCATTTATAGCTGTGTCCGTCGTGTTGTTCTTTCTCATTTGTGTGTTCAAAAAAGATGCCAAATTCGCCACTTGCCTTCTATTACCGCTAATGGTTGTGGCTTTTCCTCAAATAGTAGTTATTCAAAAGCAGGTCAAAAGCGGGTTTATGGGCTTTACGATCGGTTGGCTTTCTGAAAACATGGCGAAAATTAAAACTTTAGACTGGAGCACTCCCTTAAGCATGATTTCTTCAACTTTCTGGAGCGTCTGGATGCTTGCCAAATTTTGGCTGATGAACATAGGCGTAATAATAGTTCCGTTTACCATTGGGCTTCTGAAGTCTGATAGGTTTGTTAGACAGTTTTATTCGCCTTACATTGCTCTTTTCGTCTTAGGCAACATTATAAGGTTTCAACCTTGGGACTGGGATAATTACAAGATTTTCCTACACTGGTATCTTCTCACAGTAATAGTTGCAGCATGCGGCCTTATTGAAATAACGAGACTTTCGCAAAAGCTTCCAAACGCTAAGGTAAGCTTTCCAAGATTATTCAATAAACCCCGTTTAAGGAAAGCTCTCGCTTTAACAGCGGTTGCCGTCATACTCTTCTTTAGCACGGCAACAGGTTTTTTGAGCCACATTAAAGCTTTTCAGGAAAGTTATCTAATGTGGTCTGGTGCTGACGTTACTTTTGCAGACTGGATAAGGGAAAATACCCCTCCAGAAGCGCTGTTTCTAACGAGTACTCACTATCTTCATCCGGTGTTCACGATTGCCGGCAGACAAATAGTCATGGGTTATGAAGGGTGGCTTTGGAGCCATGGGATAGACTGGAACTACATTCAAAAAGTGAAAAGAGACGTGATCGAGATGTTTAAGGGCAACTACACGCTCATCAAAGCTTACGGCGTAAACTTTATAGCAGTAACGAAATATGAAAGGTTTTTCGCTACCGAGAACAATTTCAGAATAAACCTCAAATTTTTCACGGAATCTCCAAATTTCAAGAAAATTTACGACAAAGTGCTCGATGGCGACAGCTACATTCTATTTGAAGTGCTTTAGTTGAACCTTACACCAGACCGTTACTCAACTAGAAACTAAAGAATGAGTTGAAAAAGAAGATAGGGTTTGGGATTTCTTTTTCATTAATATAGCCTTTTTTGTGTTTTGTGTAGATTAATGCTGTTGTTATTATCGCTGCTGCTACCGCTGCTGAAATACTTATGGAAAGTGTTTCTGTTGATATGGTTGGCAGTGTTAGCGGTGGTGGCGATGATGCTTGCCAGATGTTTGTGCTGGTTGCCTTATAGGTTGCAGATGTGGAGCCTTGGGTTAAGGTTACTTCCACAATTATTCCCGTTTCTTTATCCCAGCAATAGCTGAATTGCGTATCTCCATGCATTAAACTTGCATAAACCACTGTTCTGCTTTCTCCAGCATATGTCCCAGTCTTTTCGCCGGCAATGGTTAAACTGCCTCCCTCAATCACTTTGACCGTGTCTCCGGTTTTCGAGTTTGCCGGTATAAGCGCTTGGAAAGTGAGATTTCCAGTGCCGCTGGCAACGTCCCACGACATAATCCCAGTTTGTTCTGCTCCATCGGTGGGTTTAAATGTCACACATACGGTTGCGGTTGTTCCTGTAACAGATAGACATTCCACCTTAACCCATTGGGGTGCTCCGCTTGGCGGACTGCCGCTTGAGGCGTACTCGCACTTTATCCAGTCGCCAGCTTTGACTCCTACTTGCGCCTCTGCGTAGGCAAAGGTTGTGCAAAGAAAAAGCAGTAGTGTTACAAGTGCTCCTAAGGTAATGGTTTTTCTCATCCGTTATTCCTCCAGTCATCCACGTTTGACTATGATGAGGGCGATTATGGATGCCACTGCAACGATGGCTACTGACAGTATTAGCCACCAATAGCCCAATATGCCTGTCAAGTCTACGCCGCCGATGCCACCGCCTCCGCCTTTCAAATGCGCTGTTAAATCATGGAAGCTGTGGTGGTATTGCACGTAAATTTGGGCGTATCTTCCAATTTGGCTTATTTGGAAGTTTATGGGTTGATTGTCCAATGTTACTTTGACGGCTGAAAGCGAGCTTATCATGTCCATTGGTATGGTTATGTTGGCTATACCCTTCGACCCGTCTGGACCGCCAACAGAAACAGTCAAAGCCATGTTTGTTGAGTCAAAGACCACGCCAAGCACAGAAGAATTCGTTGAAACATACATTCTTTTGTCTCTCCATTCAAGCTGCATTCGAATCCACCCTTCGGGGAGAACAGAAACAAAAGCATTCAGCCCCGTCGCAGCAGCCTCTAAACCGTCGCTGACGCCGTCACCATCAGTATCCTTCTTTGTTGGATCTGTTCGGAAAACTTTCACCTCAACACCGTCGCTAAGCCCGTCCCCGTCATAATCCGTATTTCCCAAATAAGTTTTATAATTGATTTCTTCAAGGTTTGTTAACCCGTCGTTATCATAGTCAGCGTTGACATCTGTTGGATCAAGCGGGCAGAGGAAGTTTCCGATTTCGGCGAAGTCGGATATGCCGTCGCCGTCGCTGTCTGGGTCAGGTGTTATGGGCATATCAAAGTCTATAAGGTATGGGGCACTTCCATGGACTGTGCGAATTACATATGCGGCTAGTGAGCTGTCAGTTGGCGACCATACAAGTTTACAGCCTTTAGGAAGCCCATGGCGTTCATCTAAAATCGCGTGTTTGCCGGTTCCGTCAAAGTTAACAGCAAACATGTTGACAGGGTCTCTAACATCTATCCATCCTGGATCACGAACCTCGCCTGTAAACTCCGAGTAGGTTAGCATCGGCCCGTTAGGCGTCCAGTCAACATATGCAAGAATGTTCCCTTCACTGGCGTTTGCAACGTTCATAAAATCAGTGCCGTCAAGATTCACAATGTAAACGCTTTTACACGTTGTGAAGGCTATTTTATCATTGGATGGGGAAACCCTCAAACTTGTGATAAGTGTGGCTCCCAATTCTTGCCAGCTGCTTGCTTCTAACTGCATAACCAACGATTTCTCGCCAGATGTCAAATTATACTTCCAAACATGCGTTCTGTAATGTTCTCCTCGAGGGTCGTACATGTGTTCGCAGATAGAGTAGACCAGAAGCCCGTCACCAGTTACATCTATGCTTATCGGCTTTATTACAAGGCATGTGGAATAATCGCAAACTTCCAATATACTGGTTACGCCGGACCCGTCCAAGTTAAACGCGTATATAGCGTTGCTACCATTTGAATAGAAATACCTTACATAGAACATTTTTGTTTCATCCGGTGAAAAAATGGGTCGCCGCAATTCTCCTGAATAACAATAGTCGTCTCGCGTGAGAGTGATGTTGTAGGCTAACTTGCCATTTTCCATATCTACAACTAGCATCATAAGTTCTTGGACTCCGGAGCCAATATATTTCACGGGTTGATAAACTTCACCGTAAATGAGCAAATATCTTCCAGAAGGCGACCAGGACATGCTTATCACATTTAGCCATCCATGCCCAATTTCCAAGTGTCCACTCAAAGTAGTCCATACTGCTGTGGGCGGCCAGTAAATAATCCTTGGGTTGGCATTCTCCGTAGGTGCGAGCGCGCTTGAAATGGGAACATTGTAAATTACAAGCGTGATAGACGCCATAATGAGGGCTATTGCTGCAACGGTTAGAAACTTATTTTTTAACATTTTCTTTTACCCCATAATCTGTTTAGTATATATTACGAAATCATACTCTAAAAAGTTTACGCAAAACAACTACATACAACAAATCTTCAAATTTTCCTAACCATCAAAGCCAAGCCGCAATGCTTTTCCGTAAACATAAATAAATCCTTCAATGTCTAAAATAGTCGAGGCTACTATAAAGTGGCCGAGGTGAGGTAGCCTGGAAGCCTACGGGCCTGTGGAGCCCGGCGCCCGGGTTCAAATCCCGGCCTCGGCCCCACATACAAGGCCTTAGCCCGGGATTTTTGGTCATTTAGTATTATAGCAATCGCAACAATTACGTGACAAGAAAACAGCAAACTGAAACATGTTTTTCTCGGATTCCCTCATTCATCCTCTTTAGTAACGGCGTCCT
>Ga0185307_1001400_pt1 | contig 13454 bp, 6 predicted proteins | sample LHCtaG_FD_128010 | JGI IMG/M metagenome (GOLD analysis project Ga0185307, IMG submission 128010) | Hot spring microbial communities from Little Hot Creek, USA to study Microbial Dark Matter (Phase II) - LHC4sed_matched (SPADES... | ecosystem: Environmental > Aquatic > Thermal springs > Hot... | reverse complement strand
TTGGAGCTTAAGATTCTTGGCTTAGCATTCTATATTCAGCTCTCAAGCCTTAGAAGGGCTGCTAGGGCTCTTTCCGAGATCCATAGGGTTTCTAAGACAGCTGTTTGGAAGTGGGTTAGGAAGTTTAGTGAGAAGGTTAATGTTAAGCCTTCCAGGATTGTTAGGAGGCTCATAGCCCTAGATGAGACATGCGTCAAGGTTAATGGGTTAGAGTACTGGGTTTACGCAGCATTAGACGTTGATAGAAACGAGATCATATCCATGAGGGTTTACCCATCAAGGAATACTCTTGCCACTGAGCAGTTCATACGTGAGGTCTTAAAGTACTGTGAGGGTAAGCCTACATTCATAGTTGATAATGCGCCTTGGCTTAAGCAGGCGCTGGAGGAGCTGGGCCTACCATATAATACTGAACCCTTTCGGTGATAGAAGCCTAATAGAATCCGTATACTCATCATTCAAGCAGAGGACAAAGGTATTCTTCAACAACATAACATCAAACCCAATAAACAGAAGCGAAAGATTCAGAAGGTCGATGGCATGCTGGAACCTAACAATAAAACTATTCACACTATACTACAACCACCTAAGGAGGTGAAGCTAAGTTGCCAGGTCCGCCCGATAAACCAAAAAATTTAAAAAGGGCTCTTAATCAAGTTACTATATCGGGAGAGGAGATAGATGAAGATCAAAATCTTTCCATGCTTACTTTTGTGTCTATTGCTATTTGTTTCTTTACTAATAAATTCGTTTTCTGTATATGCGGAAAATGTATATTATGGATACGTTCCCGTTGGAACAGATGCAGGAAATCCTAATATGTATCCTCAAAGGCGCAATATTGAAGAATTAATTAATAAAGTTATCTATAATTATACGCCTCCTGAAAATACTGCTATTTTGGATATTATAGCGGTTGAGGATAATACTTATGCAGAAGTATGGGATCTTTTGGCGAAAGAGAGAATAGGTTCAGCAACTTTAAATGCTTTAGAAAAATTCACAACATTTATCAAGTTTGGTACATTCTTTAAAGTTATTGCAAACAAGCGCGTATCTGTTCTTCAAAGTGGTGGTTATTGGGAATATATAGCCACTGGAGATACTACATTTTATCCATCAGATGAGGGTGGTTTTATAGGGAAAAAATTTACCTTTACGCCAACCTCATTTCCTAACGCGTATATTACATATCGTTATGGCTCTAACTTCCTATGTACAGCCTTAGAGGACGCTAGTGTAGTGATATATGATTCAACAGGTAAAGAAGTTACGAGTTTTTCTCTAAAACAAGGAGAGTCGCTATATTATAGTCGAGGTAGGCTTTTAAATCGACGTGACAAGGGAGCCCCAACTCACGGTGGAGGAGATTCAATAATATTCCGAGCAGAATCGACGGGATTAATAATTGTAAGAACGGTAACTCAAAGAAGTTTTCTTGCAGTTCCAGCAGTCACAGGAGGCTTTGTTGGCAAACTTTTCATCACGCCGGCCATTTTAGCAGTTGATGAGCCTGGAGCCGAGGAAGTTCTCATAATTGTCCCTATAGAGCCTGGGACAGTAAGCATATATGATAATAAAATGAATTTAATAACTGAAAAATCTTTTACCCAGAACGATATTAATAATAAAGTCTACTGGTTCTACTCTCTTGGCAAATCATCTCAAACAATAATAATTAAAAGTACATGTAATATCACAGTTTTAGAAGGCTCAACTTACATACCCCCCGAAATGGGAAAGACAACTATAGGACCTGAAGATTTAGGCTCTAATATAGCTTATATGGGCGCAAGAGCGAATGAAGAGACGCGTTTCTATGTTCCTTCAACAGCAATAATATTTGCTCCAGAAGATTTAACGATAACAGTTGATGGCGAGATTAAACGCCTAAAAAAAGATGATTTTATTATTTTAGATAGAGGAGTCCACTCGATAAAAGCGGATTATGAGGTAATAATACAATTAAATTGTCCAGGTAATCCATTAACTGTTCAAATATGGGGTGTGGAAGGGCCAGGTGGATGGACCCAAGTTATAGAGACAAAAACTACTGGCTGGACTGATTGGGCATCATATTTAATCTCAGTTCAAGACTTAAGAAAAACTATTGAAGTACCAAAAGGCTTCGCAGAAATTCAGGCCGCAGGAATAAATTGGACTTTAGTTGCAGTGGTAATAACAATAGCTGTTGTGGCGGCAGGAGGGGGTGGCTTCCTTCTATTGAGGAGGAAATCTACTAAGGAGAATAAACCATGAAGCATCTTCAGAAAATGCATTTTTTATTTATTTTATTATTGCTAATTGATTGTATCCTGTCTTATAATTTAGTAACCCCAGCTATTGCTCTTGATTTCAATTTAGAATTATTGCCTACAAAATTCACAAAAGCTATAGAAAGCATTAATATAACTGAAATTCAAAACCATGTATACTATTTATCTAATCTAGGAAGTAGAGTTTCTGGATATGAGGGAAACATAAAAGCCAGCGAATATATAGTGGAAAAATTTAGGGAATATGGTGTTCAACCATATGGTGCGGATGAAGATTTTTTTGAATATTTTAATATAACTGTTCCCATTGATCATGGATCATTTATAATTCTAGAAGATGGATCGAAAGTTGACGCCTATATGTTTTGGCCAAACCTTGTTAACCCATGTCCGTATCAAAGTCCGCCGGAGGGCGACGAACTAGTCTACATTAAGACAGGGGACGTGACAGAATATGAGAATATAAATGTTAGAGGAAAATTCATTTTAATGGATTTTAATTCTCGCTGGTTCTTTCGTATAGCCCTCGCTAATGGGGCTAAAGGTGCAATATTTGTTCCTAGCGATCTTTCATTAATAAATAGGCCTGACGCTGAACAAAAAATACTTTTTACACCAGTAGCCTTTCCAAGATTATTTGTTCTTCCAGAAGATGGCATAAAGATGATACGCATGTGTGAGTTAAATAAGAGTAAAGTTTTCATTTATGCAAATATGACGTGGGAGACAAAAACGGTTAGAAATATAATTGGATATATTCAAGGGTCTGATCCTGAACTTTCAAATGAAATTATTGTGATCTCTGCTTATTATGACTCATGGTCTGTTATTCCTAAACTTTCTCCGGGAGCAACTGATTCTCTTGGCGTAGCTGTACTGCTTAATCTTGCAAGGTTCTTAGCTAAAAATCCCCCTCTAAGATCAATAATACTTTTAGCGACGACCGGGCATTGGCAATCCGCATGGGGTGCAAGGGAATATATAGAACGACACTTTAGTGATGTAGGAACAAAAATAGTCATGTTTATAAGTATGGATCTTGCGAGCGACTCTGATTCGTTGGGTGTTTATGCGCGTGGCGCATCTTATCCATTCACATATCCACAAGTCATGAACCCCAGATATTCATGGCTTATTTCAAAACTTTTCCAAGAATATTTGCCCATAATTCGTATGACAATAAAAAATGAAGAGTTTGGAAAGACATTTATAGATGGGATACTTCTTACGTATCCACCTTATATTCAGTCAGTTCCTCCATATGATCCGGCTGCTAACACATTTTATGGTGGAATTGCATCATTTTATTCAGCATGGTGGCGCTCTTTCGGGCTTATATTTGACGCTGATCCATTTGTCTCTGCATGTTATGGTAGTGGTTTTACCTTTCATACTTCAAACGCCTTCAGATTATATCAAAGAACTCCCTACGACATATATGAAAATATAAATTTTGAGAACATATATAAGCAAGCAATCTTCATCTTTTCATCCATCTGGGGGCTTTCTAACGAATCGAAAATTTCACTTTATTTAAATCCCTCAAGAGTACGTGATGATTGGGGATACACTACTTTAATAGTTGTTCCCTCTGAATATAATATGATAACAGCATATTGGGATCCAATTAATGCGACGACACATCCAGAATTATGGGATAATATAATTGTTCGCGTTTCAACTATACCTGCAGGAGGCGTAGCCGCTGCTGGTATACCTACTGGAGGCGCCGCTACTGGTACTACGGGTGGCTTAATTGGTGGAGGAATAGCGGCTGGGGGGTTAGAAATAATCACTAAAATAAATAAAGAAGGAAAAGCAGTAATACATGGATTAAAACCGTTTGTACCAGTTATTGTAGATGTTTTTGCCATTAATCGAACTAACGGAAGAATAGAATGGTCTACGGATATAGGAATTTTCCAAGCTCCAGGCGGAAAAATGGTTACAATGTCTACTTCACAGCAGACAAAAATAATTTGTATTTTTCCATGCGCAAGTATATCGGTGATCTTAATCTATAATCCCGTAGACTTTAGAATGGTTCCAAGCATGATGATTTATGAGGCACGTTCTCATGGACCAATGATTCGCCAAAACTTCCTACAATTTGACACAGACTTTATAGCTTTTGTTAGACCAGAAACTGAAACCGAGATCTTACTTTCAATGGGTGAAAGATTTCCTATAGCTGTACTAAATAATAATACGCATGGATATATTCTTGAGCAGGGTGAGTCAATAATATTAGGTCCAAAAGAAGTATCTGAAAATCTCTATTACATCACAGAGAGCCGCTATAATGTTCTTCATAATTACCAAACATACACGCCTACGATGGAAATTTACTGGAATTTTGCTTTTAATGATTATAGTACACTAATTTCCGCTTCAGAAAGCGGAAAAAACAATTTAGTATATGGATTTTCATATGCGACATGGTCTTCAACATTAATGACCTATTCATCACTTATGGATCTTATATGGCAAATTTTAGCAACGCTCTCCTTCTTCTTTTTAATATCTATTTTAACAATATCAATCCTTGAAAGACTCATATTTAATTATGAAGGCCCCAAAAGAATCTTCATTATTATTATCCTCTTTTTAATTGTGCAATTTGCATTATCCTCTCTTCATCCAGGATATTCTATAGCAACTAACGCTTTTGTATCTCTTCTCAGCATAGGAACGCTCTTCATAACTTTGCCGCTTATGATTTTCATTATAAACGAAGCCTTAAGCAGCGCTAAAGAACTTAAGCGGAAAATTGTTGGATTACACTTTGCTGAAATAAGTCGTTCTGGCATGATTGCTCAATCTTTTTCAGCAGGGCTTCGCCTGATGAGTAAAAGACGTCTTAGAACAGTGCTTACTATGATATCTTTATGTATAATAGTTGCATCGACAACAACGTTTGCCTCAGCCACTATAGCCCCGCTACTAATGAAAGAAGAAAAGAATATGGAACCGCCTTATGAGGCCCTACTTGTAAGAAAAACACCTTGGTCAATAATGCCAGAAGAGATGTATCTATATATAAAATCTTTTATAGGGAATAGGGGTATAGTTGCTCCAAGAGCATGGTTATATGCTCCTCCGCATCCCATTGGTGTAACCGGGCAAGTTTCTGGTCAAACATGGATAATATTTTCACCCGCAGCTAAAACACGTATCGCTGCCTTTATCGCTCTTTCTTCGGAAGAAAAAGAAATTTCAGGGATTGATCGCCTTTTAATTAAGGGTCGTTGGTTCTTAAAAAATGAAATATTCGCCTGTATACTTCCTAATTCAATAGCCGAAAGGTTAAGTTCAGAAATAAATAAGCCTATTGATTATAATTCTACCATAAATATATGGGGACTGAACCTTAAAGTTGCTGGAATAATAAATACAGATGCTCTTACAGCATTTATAGATCTTGACAATGAGTGGATAACTCCGGCCGATATCACAACAACTCAGCCTGCAGCACCACCACATTATACTGGAGATATGATAATCATAATACCTTATGAGCTATATACAAGAATAGCATTTCCATCTTTAATAATGAGTGTTGTTATTAAAACGTTTAATGCTTCTGAAATGCGTATTTTAGCTAGCGAGCTCGCATATAAAACTGCCTTCGATATATTTTATGGATTAGGCGAAAGAACATATTCTATCCGCTCGAGACAGCTAATACAGATAATCGGCTTATCACAGCTTTTCGCCCCAATTATAATTGGTTCTCTTACGATATTAAGCCTAATGCTTGGCGCTGTAGCTGAAAGGAAAAGGGAGGTTCAAATTTATAACGCTGTTGGCATGTCGCCATCACACATAACACAAATGTTTATTATTGAAAGCTTATCTTATGCTGCACCAGCAGCTACTATTGGCTACTTAGGAGGCATTTTATACACAAATATTTTAATTAAGTTGGGAGCATTTCCACAATCTTTGTATCCCAACTTTTCATCCCTAATTATTCTTATAGTTTTAAGCATAGAAATATCTATGATATTATTAGCTGCAATATATCCATCCATTTCTCTTTCACGTATAGCAGTTCCTTCTTTAACTAGACGTTGGAAAGTTAGTAAACCGTCAGGTGATATATGGTCTATACCTCTTCCCTTCACCGCTTTAGAAGAAGAGGTTGACGGCTTCTTTAAATACTTTAAAGAATATTTAATGGGTTATAGCTTAGAACGTTATGGTACATTTTATACTGTATCATGTAATCTTCAAACTGAAGTTACTGAAAGAGGCGATATCATTAAAAAGATAATTGCACATGTAAGACTTGCGCCATATGATCTAGGTATTGAGCAAGATGCTATTATAAGTGGGGTTCGCAAAATAAATAGCGAAATATATACATTCGAGCTTATTTTACAAAGAGTAAGAGGGTATCGGGATCAATGGATAACATCAAATATGCCATTCATAGATGCTGTCAGAAAGCAGTGGCTAATGTGGCGCGCTTTACCACCTAAGGAAAGAGATAAGTACATTAGAGAGGCTAAAGGTGGAGGTTCATGAATAAGAGTCTCTCAATGGATGGGGAAAAATTTGTTAAAGGATTAACCTGGAGATCGGGCTCGGCTCTCGTCTTCTCAATTTTTATAATTCAACCCATAATGATATATTTTAACTTGATATCTAATGCTACTCTCCCTTTGCAGGTATGGATAACAATATTACTCTGGACCGAGATGTCAAGATTATTAGGCTCTAAATTGACAAGAGGAGAACTTTTTATTTTATTAACTTTTCAGTCCATGGCCACATGGTACGCCCTTTCCTTTCTTAATCCAATAAGAAACATGTATAACTCTATGAGTGAGCCTGCCGTAGTCCTGGGGATATATAAATATATTCCTGATTGGTGGGCTCCTCAAGGAGATTCTTTAAGAGAAATATTGAAAAGCAGTTTCGTGTTCTTTCATCCAGCATGGGTTAAAATCTTAAGCATAATGCTAGTCTCAATTTTCCTAGCATTATGCATGGACTTCATACTGGGATATTTTCTTTATACATTATTTGTTAAAGTTGAAAGACTTCCATTTCCTGCAGCGATGGCTCAAGCCCAAACAATTCTGACGTTATCTGAAAGACCACCCGATAGAATGAGAGCACTGTTGCTTTCAGCGCTCTTTGGAGTAATATATAACCTTGTAATTAAATTTTTACCTTTTATGCTTGGTTCTCTTTTATATGGTGGTATGGTAGCATATACCTTTGCTCTCCCAGTTATTGATTTAACCTATCTTTTCGATTATATACTGCCCGGCGCCAGTCTATCTTTTGTAACCGATATAATTTTCTATATATCTGGACTTCTTCTCCCTTTACCTATAGCTATTGCGCAATTTATAGGCGCCTTCGCCTTCTACTTTGTAGGGACTCACTTAATTACCCGCTTCAATTTGTGGCCCACTGAAAGTCAATGGGTTACGGGATGGGATTATTTAAGACTCACCGAAAGATCTTTACTTTATTTTTACATAAGCATTGCCATCGGACTAAGTTTTGCCGCACTTATAATGCCTATAGCACTAAATCCTAAACCTATAATTAGAGCATTTAATATGATGAAAGTCCCTTCTAAAGAGGTAAGTGAAAAAAAGTTTTCCTCTGTCTACTTATTATTAGGGGCATATTTAATTGCAGCGTTAAGTCTAATTTTCCTCGTTTGGTTACTAACAAACTTTCTATTTCCGCTATGGATCTTAATAATAACAGTGATTGGGGGTTCCTTCTTTGCCACATATTTAGCTACAGCATCATTAGGCATAACTTTTACTGGTTTTCCAAATATACCGTATTTAAGGGAAATGGCTATCTTCTTTAGCGGATACGATAAACGAGACATATGGTTTGCACCTTTCTCTATATCTACTGGAGGTATAAGTATAGTGCAAAACCTTTTACAGGCTGATATCTGTAGGGTTAGACATAAAGAGTATTTTACAACATACATTCTAGTTGTTGTTTTGGGGCTTCTGAGCTCCTTCATCTTCGTTACATTATTCTGGTACGTCTCTCCTATTCCTTCAAGTGCTTACCCAGCGACTATAACCTTATGGCCAGTTGATGCTTTAACATGGAGTAGAACTCAAATTTGGATTTGGTCAGGTTACCTCTTTCGCACTAACTGGATGCTTTTAGGATTTGCATTAGGCTCCGTTATATATAGTTTTTCACATTTTATATTGCGTTTACCATATCTCTTAATATCGATGATAACTGGTATATTTCTTGGTATTGTTTATTCGCCCATAGGCATTTACATTCCTTACAGTTCTCCTATTGGCATATCTTTTGCCCAATTAGTTGGCTCAATTATATCAAGTAAAATATTTGCTAGGTTTCTCAAGGACAGATGGTCAGTATACTGTCCCCTCGTAGTTATGGGGATTTTTATTGGCGATGGTTTTATGGAACTCTTAAGGGCAATAATAATTCTGATCGTTAGATCAAGCTGGCTTCTTCCTTATTGAGGAACATTTAAGTCTTCTTTAAATTAAGTTCTTTAATAAAATGTGGTTATTATTCAACTAAATTCCCACTTTAAGTTAATTGAAGTTTGCAGGGAATTCTTCTTTAAGTTCTCTGAATACTTTTTCAACAATGTTTAGTTCCAGTAAGTATTTTAGTAAGTATATTTAGTATATGCTTTTCTCTTCAACGCTTGCTTGTAGAAATATTTACGTAGATGCTCTTCCCTACGCATATTGTTAACCCTTACTATGGGTTTTGAGCCCTTAAGAGTTAGAATTCTCCTCGGCCCATCTATGAATAATATATTGACGTATCTCTTCATCAGATTCTTAATCTTTTTAAATTGCTTCGCTTATGCATATTCTTACTTAAGCCTTTCATAGTTGAAAGGCTTCGATGCCTTTCTAGGCACTAACAGCATAAAGGTTCAATTGTAGCGACAAATTGTAGTTTTAGCAAGTCTCACCAAAAACTTCCTTGAATTACAGAAATACTTGATGTAATTCGCTTCTCTATTTCTGAGAGAGTAAGATTTGGATGATACTTCATGTATATTTTGGAGTTCTCTCTCGCTTTTTCCAAGATCCTATTTAGACTTCTTTTAATCAACATTCTAAGTATGAAGGCCATCTTTAAAATATCGTAATTTTTGAAATATTTCGTTTCGTGAGTTATTAAGTTGGGATACCATGCGTTAGGATTATGTTCAGTATTTGAGAAGGCAATATAATCCCTAAAGGACTTAAATAGGAGCTTGATACCGTAGCGTTCTGGTTCCTCATATAATTTGGTTTTTGGAACAACAATAAGCGGTGTTACCCATCTTGGTAAACCTCCAAGCTCTATGGTTTCTTTTAATAATTGGAAAGTCTTCATTACATCCTCTACAGTTTCTTCAGGGAATCCAACCATCCAAAATGTATTTGGAATTATTCCCTTTTTTACAGATATTTTTATTGAATCCCTTATTTGGGATATTGTCACTTTTCTTCTAACAGTATCTAAAACTTTTTGTGACCCGCTTTCAACACCATAATCTATATTATCTACCCCTGCGCGTGAGAATTCCTCTAAAAGTTCCTCATCTAAAAAACCAGGAGCAGAAGTAATATTAAAGTAATCCAGTTTTTCATTTATCTTTTCTTTTTGGAGGGCTTGCGCTATTTTCAACAGGTTATTTTTCCCAATACACCAAAAATAATCCTGAAAGAACAGTCGTTTATATCCTTCTTCAATAAGTATTGAAATTTGTTCAATAATCCAATTGATTGAATGACAGGCTATTTTTTGCCTTCCAAAAATGTAGGGTATACGTGGCCCTATGCAGTATATGCACTCCATAGAGCAAGGTCCTCTCATAATATTTACTGCTGGAGTCACAAAAACTTTATTTATCCCTAATTTTTTGGGAGAGTAAGGCGGGACCTCATCAATGTTTTCTAAAATTTTTGTAACAGGATTTTCAATAACCTTACCATTTTTTGCCCATACTAAACCACTAACATTCTCTGGGGGTTTTCCAGACTCGATTTTTCTGAGAAGATCTAAAATTGAGAGTTCAGATTCCCCTTTAATAACTCCATCGACATAATCTGAATATTCTAAAAGGATTTCTTTAGCGAAAAGCGAGGCATGAACGCCACCAAAAACTATAAAAACTTCTGGAAAGAATTTTTTTAGGCGCTTAGCTAACTGTATGGCTCCAAGACTTTGATGCATCCAGTTTAGTTCTATGCCAAATAAGATTGGTGTTTGGCCATGAGAACCACTAAAAATGGAAGGAAGCAGTTCTTTTCTACATCCCCACCACTGATAAAGCTCTGGAATATTTATAATTTTGATCTTATACCCATTTTTAATGAGAAAAGATCCTAAGTAAAGCATACCATAACCATAATGTACTAAGGGGGCGCTCAAAAATTTTTTTCTAAACAACACTGGATTAAAAATTGTTGGCGGATGAATAAGAACTATCTCAGCCATAAGATCCTCCTCTTAAATGAAGCATTTTTTTAAAAAACCTTTTATTAAACCTTCTTCCAAGAAATCTCCTAAGTTTTTATCGGAAATTTTATTCTTAGGAAAATTTTGTGCAATTATATTAATAATTTCTTCAAGTGTTCTCTTCCCATCTAGGAGAGACAAAAATTTAAATTTCATTGAGTCAATTTCATAGTAATCCCCATTTTCCAGATTAAGAATATAGTAATTTCCATCAAAATCTTCTAAAATATCCCATTTTTCTGATAATTTTAGTGTTATAGTTGATTTCATAGCGATCTTCTAGTAAGAGTTTAAAATTTTCATAAATATAAAAGTTTCATCACAAAAATTGGCAGTTCCATTTTCTATCTGAGAATAGTAGTCTCTAACATTATAAATGTAGGCAATAATAATACCGTTAACTTGAATTGTATGTACGGGCCTTAAGTTTTTAAGGCAAAAATCAATCAAGGGATCAAAATAAAATCCTTCTCTAGATTGAAATGCAAAATATACTGAATTTTTCTCAGAAATTTCAGAGATGCTATCTCTTATTTTAAGGGTTTTAGCATAATATCGTGCAAGATGTGCAGCAATTGGAACAACAACTTCAGCGCCTGGGGCTTGAATTTCAAGCCATTCGACAACTTCCTTGTAAACTTCACCCCAATATGTTTTTTCAAAAAGTTTTATTCCCCCAGACACTATAGTTAGTTCATTGTAGTATGATGTTTCATATGGGTGGGTTATGAAGCAAGCGTAAACTTCAGATATGATTATTAGAGAGGAAAGGAAGAAGAAAATTGTTTTCGAATTTTTAAGGGTAAATTTAAAAATCTTATGTAAGAATATGGAGAATCGCGCTGTTCCAAGAGATGATAAGGAAGTTAAAGCTGGAAGGGCGTCCAAAAATAGTCTCACACCATCATACCCATATGATACTGAAACTCTTAAAAGAGTTAGCATTAGCCATAGTAATAGTAAAATGGAAATATCATCGGAATCATCATCTTTTTTACATTTTTTTAATAAGTTCTTAAATGCGTAAATACCTCCAAAGACCGCAGCTAATAGAACAGAAAGGGGTGTTGTAACAAAAAGCATCACAAAAGGATAGTGCCATGGAGCCCTCTGATGAACTTTTCCAAGATAATAGACAGGAATATTGAAATGATGAATATGAAAAGTAAAATATTTCATAATATGTCTCGGGTTAATCCATATTAGTGGCCAGGAAAGAATAAATGTGGCAAATGCTATTAACAAAAAGAGTAACGAGAAAAGGAAGAATTTGAGCATGGTTTTTCCCTCTTTTTTCTTACAATGTTGTAAATTCATTATGGCAGTCCATGCTAAAAGCATAAAAGGTAATGATAAAGCACTTATTTTTACACTAAATGTTATGCCTAAAAGAAAAGCTGAAGAAATTGCCCATCTTAATTTTCTCGTTTTCACCCATTTCTGAAAAATATAAGCTGAAAAAACTGTAAAAAAGGTCTCAGGAGCATCTAGAGCCGCATATCTAGTATGTGCAAAGAAACGCGGAAGAAAAGATAAAGATAAAGAAGCCATTATAGCTATGCTGTCTCCATAAGTGTTGCGGAGAAAAAGATACAATAAAAGACATGTTAATGAGCCTAAAATGGTGTTAGGTATTCTCGCAGCAATAACTTCCGAAAAGCCAAGGGGCTTAAAAAAATGTAAACTTATGCCCATTAGATATTTGGCCACAGGCGGGTGCTCCCAATTCGGCTCCCATATGGAGATATCGAGAAAGCGTAGCTTTAACGTGCCGTCAATATAGGTTTTACCAGCCTCTATGTAGGCAGGTTCATCCCATGTAAGCCCAGGTTCCTCAAGATTCATTATTCTTGGTATTAAAGAAATTAGAAAAATCAGTATGCACCAGAAAAAAATGTTAGTGAAGATATATTTAAAATTACTGCTAATAATTATTCTCTTCGTCAATTCTTTTAGACTCCTACGCCTTTAAAGGAGGAGATAGTGAAATTAAACTGAAATTTCCATAATCAATTATTGATCATGCTCCTTTACACTTCTTCGCCTAAACATTCGCTATTAATAATGAACTATTCTCCTCTTAAGCTTAAAGGTCCGTCACGGCTACGGCTGTAGTTATGAAATTTATGAGCGCAAATTTTGGACCTGGCAACTTAGTATATAAAGCCTTTATATGTTAAGTTGCCACGTCCCAAATTTTTAGCGAAAAAATTATATCACTGGAAGTCTCTGTTTACTTAATAGCTAGCGAGTGAGACACTTGATTAACTTTCTATTCAAACAATCGGTAAAGAATCAACGAAAAAAGGAGCCATCTAATTATGCGCAAAGACAGCTGGAAGATTTTCAATCTCGCGTCCAAGAGAATCAGCCTCCAGCATGGTCTTCATCAACTAGACAAATAGAAAATGAAGTGAATAACCAGCTCAAGGTTTTCCAATCATATGTGAGAGACATAAAAGAAGCTTCTTTAAGGCTTGAAGAATTATCAAAAATGTTAAAGTCGAGGGAAATCTCGGAAAACATATACAAGCTTCTCCTGGATGAATTAAGTGGCAATTTATCCCTTTCTGTAGAGCAAATATTTAAAATTAGAGAAGTTTTGGAGGTGCTGAAGGCTAAAGCGAAGATTGAATGGGCTAGGGAAAAAATAGGAATAAAACAATTTGAGGAGCAAGATTC
>Ga0185307_1001399_pt1 | contig 13460 bp, 12 predicted proteins | sample LHCtaG_FD_128010 | JGI IMG/M metagenome (GOLD analysis project Ga0185307, IMG submission 128010) | Hot spring microbial communities from Little Hot Creek, USA to study Microbial Dark Matter (Phase II) - LHC4sed_matched (SPADES... | ecosystem: Environmental > Aquatic > Thermal springs > Hot... | reverse complement strand
ACATAGTTACCGGTGGGAAGAAGAATGGTTCAACAATGAATCCTGAACCCGCATAACTATTAAGCATAGGAAATATTTGAGAGCATGTTGAAAACCTTCATATCTATTGATGGTGTAAACAAGATACCACTATTCTATCTGACCCTCGAGTCTTGGGAGAATTTGTGAGGGCTCCTCCGAGGTTATTAAGCTTCCAAGACAGCAGGTCTTAACAAAATCAATACATTCATCACTTAAGCAGAGGAGAATAACATTGTCTAAAAACGCAGCATCAAACCCGCTTAATAAGATGCGAATTTCCGGGGAGGTCTATTGTGGCGCCGGGAACTATTCAGAAAACCATACATAGCAGAAACTAGACTAAAACAATCTAGAGAGATAGTTTAAGCATCACATACACTTTTAGAAATCATAAACATCTTAATAAATAGAGTTGGAAGAGGAGCTGGCTTACTAGCCCAGCCACCCACATAAATCTAAATACAGTCCCCGCTTCCAGCATCTTGGGCTCGCCGAGGACTAGGTTTCTCATCATATGAGTCTTGCTGGTCCTATGCCCCAGCCCCAGCGAGCCCCATCTGCTTCCCTGCTTCTATCACCATCTTTAGAACTCTCCTCATATCCTTGAACGTCGACGAATATTTTTCACCATTCTTCCATAAAACTGCGTTGGCAAGCATCAATAGACATCTTTGAGCTCTATGATTATACCTTTTCATTCTTCAAGCATTATATTCTCTAGCTTTGAATAATCCATGATACTCTACAGAACACTATGTGACATAGATCTATCGTATGTTAGCTCTCCAACCAAGCCTGTCAATCAATTAACATCATCTACGTCGAGACCTAGACTCTTAGCTATATCAATGAATCTTGGAATAATCTCTACAGCTTTATCAACAATCTCTCTTCTAACATTTGAACCATCTCCTCCAACATCAACAACGATCATGCCAGCTCCCTGAACTCTCTGAAGATTCCTACACAGCATCCTCTCACATCAATAGAGGTCTCAGCCCGGCTCGACATCAACAATAGTTAGAAGCCTAAAGTATCTATGAGCATTATCCTCGACCAGTGATAACTCATAGTGTTCCAGGGTTCAGGAACGGTGTAGGCGAACTGCCCGAGGCATGGAGGCCGTGAATCAGCGATATCGTGACTTCCTGACTATCAAATAAAAAGGTGGAGATGTTGGGATGGAGTCGCTTGAAACATCTGAAACGTTTTTACAGTGGGCAGCTGCTCCATCCACGGTCTGCACACGTTACACATCTCCCTCCCCCGACTAGATTCTCTGAACCGCAGTTAGGACACCTGTTCATTCTCGTATTCTCCAACCTCCCCGCCTCTCACCCCAGCCCTATAGTTCAATGGATTCATGATCTTCCTTGGACACCTTGCACCACCTTCTATGCATAGCCCGTAACTCTTCATCTTGCTACAGCTTGGAGGCTTATACTTTACCCTTGAACCTCTCATCCCAGCTATATGCTCAACCTGGTATCTAGCAACCCTCTCATCGAAGTCGCTCCTATCCTTGAATACATCTATGATCTCATCGACGCCGTAGCCGACGTTAACCATATAGGATGCGACTGTGAAGTTCTCTATGTGGCTTACATCCTCTCCACCCCTAATCTTAGCAAGTATCTGCATTATGCATGGTGGCATCTCACCTTTAACTGGTGTTGGTGTAACATGTTTTGGAGCCTTCTCTGCTAGAAGCTTCTTCAACTCTTCAACCTTCTCCCATAGATACGGTATATCCTTCGGTAGGTCTTTCTGGCTAACCCTTGAGAACTTCTGTATTAGAAGGTTCTTCATTATCTCCCTGACTATCCTTGAGACCTCAGCCCTGCTCCTTATATATACGTATCCTCTATGAACAGTCTGGTTAACAAGCTTCCACCGTATATCTCTTAGGAGGTCTCCGATAACCTTCAGGTACCTTGTTACAGGCACTCTATAGCTGTAGCCTCCCAGCATTGGATGCTCCAGGTCAATATTCACATCGATCTTCTCGAAACCCATCTTGGAGACTATGAAGTCGAATACTACATCATCTTCTATGTCTAGCATCTTCTCAACCTTTACAGCTTCAGCTAAAGCCCACCGCCTCTTCAACCACTCATTACCGACAGCCGTCAAGGTCATAACCGTCATTGGATAGCTGAGCAACTCGATATAGTAGTTGTCTGTAATCTTCTTGATTTCTCCATGCTCAACCGCCTCAGCAACTCTTTGATAGACTCTATCAAAGACCTCCCTAGGTACCTCCGACAGCTTTATATCCGATATAAGCTTGGACATCTCAGGTAGTATGGGGTACTTTGCTAGGAGCTGTAGGGTTATCGTAGGCTTCCTAGGCTTCTCGACAGCCACCTCCACGGCCTCAGCCCTCGCCTCCACCGCCGGCCTCGCAGGAATCTGTACTCCAATCTCAAGCGATATCTCCTTCGCAAGTCTAAGCCTCAAGTCCTCTGGCAGCTCCTTCGCCTGAGTCAGTAGAAAATTGTACAGCTCATCGAGATACCTCTCCTCACCGTACTCTTCCTCCCCGCTCTGCCACCTATACATCGGATACCTCTTCTTGAAAGCCTTGACGATCTCCGTGTACTCCAGCCTCGGATCCCACGTGGAAACCCAGTCTACATTCTCAGGGTCTACGTCTGGATTACTCCTAACAAATCTCTGGATCAATGTCTGTAGCTGTACAAAATTGGGCGGCTTCCCATAGCGCTCCCCTATGTCTTCAGCAACCCTGCTCGCAAGCCTCTTAACAAATGATTCATCCCTAACCATCTACATCACCTCTCCGAGAGCTATCGCCAAGTCGTTGAAAGTCACCGTCTTCACGATCCTCTCGCCGAACCACCTCGGTAGAAGCCTTAGAATATTCCTATACCTATCGTCCACCAGGAATACTGTAGCCCTATCGCTTGGCCCCCGAATAGATCTGCCTGCAGCCTGTATAGCAGACCATACAGCTGGCACTATCTGACCGTAGACTCTAGCCTTCTTCCCATCCCCTAGAACCTCTGACAAGCGTTTAATCAATGCCTTCTGCCTAACAGTCGGTGGAGCAAACGGTATCCCTAGGCACACAACTAGATTCGCTGATAAGTCTACCCCCTCGGCAAGCCTCCCGTTATACACCGATAGCAATATCTTCCTAGAGCCCTCCGAATACTCTAACACTATCTTCTCAACTTCCTCCAGGTCTAGTCCAGGCGACTCTGCAACGACATCATCGCCTCTCGAGGCCTTAGACAAAGCCTTCTCCAGGAGCTCGAAGCTCGGGAAGAATATCAAGGATTTCAGGCCACGCTTAGCAGCCAAGTCCACAGTCCAGGCCATATCGTTTATAAGAGACTCATCCCTCTTCTCGAACTTCGTCGTAAGACCCTTAACAATGTATGCTGTAAGGTTCTCCTCCTCGAACGGCCAACCAGCCCTTAGCAGTACCGCCTCTATCCCTACCAAAGACTCTAGAAGCTCGCCGCTTATCGTTGCACTCATAGTTACCGTAGCATACCATCCATCGTATACCGCCTTCAACGATTCTACGGGGTCTGCCGGTGCTTCAAGCCTAAGCGACTTCCCCTCCCTGACAAGTATTGGATTCGCTCCTCTCAGAGATATCTTGAAGTCTGCCAGAGACAATACATGGCTTGCTGGAACATACCCCTCCTCAAGCTTAGCATCCTGTATCTCCTCTCCAGCCACCATCAGCTCATCTATGTCCGGCAGAAAGTCATCAACCTCAACCTCCCCATCCATTGACAGCATACTCCTATACTTCTCCACGGCCTCCCCGATCTCTTCTCCAAGCTCCCTGAACCCGTACTTCAACGCCTCCCTTGAAGCCTTCTCTACAGCCCTCATGCTTATCGAGTCCCTCACCATAGACAATGCAGACCTAACTATGTGCTGACCCTCATCTAGCACTAATAAAGTCTTCTCACGTCTAGCCCTCCACTTAGACAACAGCCACCCGATAGACGCCAACTGCATGTGTGTTGCAGCTATAATCCTAGTGGAGTATAGCGATGCCATGAGGCAGTCATGCGGGCATACCTCGAATCTTCTACCTAACTCCCTAACCTCCTTTGCTGTTAACGGCGGCCTCAAAGCCCTAGGAAGTCCAGGCCAGTACGGGCATCTACCAGCTCTCCTAACAGCCCTGCAAGTGGAATTGAACCTCCTAAGATCTATCTTAGATACAGTCTCATGTATGCATACCATCCTGCGTCCATAGACCGGTAATGCTGAAACTTCTCTTGAAATATGCGATACTTGGCTCCCAGTCCTCGTAAGCCATAGAACCCTCAACCCATTCTCCACGGCGTAAGCCATCGATCCAGAGTATACCGCGGAGGTCTATCCGTGGGCCTGGATGATGTGTCTGGGCCAACCTGCCGCTCATCCATGCGACTGGAAGGTTTCATGAAAGCCGCTACAATGGCCCTCGGGGGCGGTCGCCCAACCCCTCATGAAGATAGCGACTGCCCATCAACCATACCACGCCGCATGGCCTCACGGCAGGGTCGATACTTGGTGATACATCCAGGCTCATTCCGAGACCCGTAGGCGCTTCCACAACGATATTCTTCTCACCACTCTTTAATGCCTGGTATATACTGTTCGCCAAGTCTCCCTGAAACTTCCTAACTATCTGGTGTGGGAAGTACTCCCTAACCTCCCCGAGCATCTCCGCATCCGGCTTGAGGTCTATGACCTTCATCCCCTCACCCCAGTAGTAGCTTGAGTATAATCGTTGTAGCTATGGTAGCAATGAAGCCTCCAACCATTATAGCTATAGTCCACTTGAAGTTCTCATCGATCTTCTCATCGAGCCTCCTAATGTCTTCTTTGACTTCCACTCTTAGACTTCTAATGTCTTCTTCTATCCTTGACACTCTCTTCTCCAGCTGTTCAAGAGTCCCGTCTATCCTAGCTACTATCTTCTCCATCAGCGATAGCCTTGCCTCAACCTCCAAGACCTTCTTCTCCAATACTTGGTATCCAGGGCTGCTTATATCTTTTTCCTCGGGCATCATCCCACCCCTAGCCTTCCCTGGTCCTTATACATCCCCCTCATCTCTAAACTCGTCCAGAGTCGTCTGCCCGCCATCCTCTATTCGGCTCTCTCTAAACTCTCTCTTCATCTTCTTGACGCTGTGGACCCCGCCGACGTCAACGGATAAGCCTGAACCCATCCTGTCCGCTACGTCCTGTAGCATCGAGCCCAGAGCCCATATAAACACGGAGCTCACCTCGAAGCTCCTCTCAAGGATTGAGAGATCCATCGTCTCATAGTATTTTGCCTCATCGTGGACGTATGAATGGTACCAGAACATGCTCGAGTCGGCAACCCTTCTAAGGACGCTGCATATCCACCTATGGTATCCCATGTTTGGCTCAACCTCCTCTGCTGTGAACGGCTGAGTCTTGCAGAAGCCGTTGCATATATACCACCTGTTTATCTTGTAGAATAGTACTGCGAAGCTCTCGGCAGTCGGCTTACCGCTAACCATAGGCGGATCAACAATTACACCCTCAATCCTTGTTGGAACACCATATCTATAGTCTCTGCGTGGCCATGAAACCCACGGTACTGCGTACATATATGAATCGTCTCCTGGATAGTCTAGGACGACGTATGGGAACGGCGGGTTCTCAGGGAACTCATCTAAAGGCTCATCGACTGCTCTGAAGCCTCCATACCTCTCCTCAAGATACTCTAGAGAACCTCTAAAGTCCTTGACGTCGTGGAGCGGGAGGATGGTTCTCAGATAGAAAACCCACGTATCCTCTAAGATGCTTTCATACCCGTAGCCAAACTTCTCGGCTTCCTCGACCACTATCTTAACCGTATTAGCAACGGTTACCGGATCCCAGGTTATAAACGTGTAGTGTACGGTTACGCCCAATCTAGCCACCCCCGTGAGTCCTGTAATGCTTCTTCAGGGCTGCCTCGGACTCGCATAGTAGCCCGCATACTGGGCAGTAGTATCCCTGCCAAGTCCTAAATACTTCTCCAAGATCGGCTGCATATTCTCTCCCAGCCTTCGACGGTAGCTCCGGATGCTTCTCCACGAAGTGCTTGACCGCTTCCAGGATTCTGTCAAATACTGCTCCACATGCCGGGCACGGCCACCTACCATCCTCGCCCTCAACATACCATGTAGCCGTGTAGTGATGCCATGCAACTCTTCTAGATGCTTCCAGCGGATGACTGCATCTAACCCTGACCTTCCTTGATAGACCCATCACATTCGGTCTAGCCTTGAGGTACGCCTCCTCTATCCTGCCTGCACACTGCCCGCATACAGGCATCTCCATGGGACTGCTATCTACGTACTCTACCGGGTATAGACCTATAGCTTCTCCGCCGCAGTATCCGCACGTCCCAGCTTTCTGGACTATCTCCTTCTCGACCTGCTCCGCAGCCGGCTTTAACACTCCCCCTCCGCATCTCGCCTCCAACAGCTCTCCAACTTCGTCAAGCCTAACGGTTAGCCCGCATCTAACACATTTAAGGTATGATAAATCCTCGCCTGTAGCAACCTCTTCGACAACCTCATGATCACCAATCTTCATCGTCCGCACCTGAACTGCACGTGTAGTTTCCCCTTCAATAGCCTCCTCTTCTAAGGAATTCTCCAGTTTCAGCTCCTCAGCCTCAGGCTTGGGCACCTCTTCAAGAGCCTCCTCAAGCTCCATTGTTTCCTCGGGTCTGCCCAGCTCCAGCGGTAGCATGAATCCATCCACAATCTTGAACGGGAATCCCTCCCGAAGGGTCTACCCTGGAGCTTCCAGGCCCCTCAAACTCTCCAGCAGCTGACTTCTGAGCAGCTTCTTCCTTGACGAGTTCCACCGGCTTTGCCTCTCCCCCCTCTGTAGCTCTCTCCTCTATTCCGGCTTCCTCCTCAATCTTGAGCTCAGTCAACTCGGGCTCGGCAGCCTTGACGATGGATCTCCCACTCTCGGCTCTAACCTCCCCTACAGCGGTTGCCTCCTCTCCCGTTGGGACGCCGAGATCCACCAGCTTCCTGAGTGGCTTCGGCAACCCCTTGATGTATAGCCTGCCCCTATAGTATATATACGTCCTCATCCTCCCTGTTGTTTTGGTCAATTTTCTGGCATCTGCGTACCTGCAGAATGACAGCAACTCGACTATGATCTCCGGTAGCGCTTGATAGCCTATCGATACAACGGCTCCCGCATCTCTAACCATGTGGAGTGGTATCTGCGTTGGATCCGGGGATATTATCACCGCTCCGCACCCATACCCTCTAAGCTCATTGACGATCCTCTCGCCGATGCTCGGCATCCTCTCAGGTCTTCTAGGCCTTACGTAGTTCTGCGACTCCTCCAGAACCAGCAGCTTCTCCAGCCTCGGCTTCCGACCAGGCCTCCTACCATTCTTAACGTCGTTGTAAAGTCTCCATAGTATTATCTGAGCATAAAGGCACCTCAACTGATACGTTGGGAGTGTTGAGAGGTCGTATATCGTCACCATCTTCGAGCCCACCGTGTTCGTGATAGCCCTCTTCTCGTCCAGGGCTAGAAGGTATAGCCTTCTGATAAGCCCCTCGGCGATGCTTGCCTCTGCGAAAGACCTCGCTTGCAGAGCTAGAGCCCTCCTAACCTCAACACTCTTTATAAGCTTGCTGAACGTCAGTGCGTCCCCGAACGTCTTGTAGCCCCTACTCAGCTCTTCATAGAGCATGTATGCCATCGGCTCCGTGAGCTCTAAAACGTCCCTGAGGATGTCGGTTAAGACCAGGCTGTACGTTTCATGCTCCACTCCGGGTTTCAGCAAATCCATCTTCCTCACTATCGTCGCTCCGCTGAAGTAGAGAGGATACTCGCCCTTCCAGTCTATGACAACTATCTCCGAGCCCCTCCTCAATGCAAGCTCCGCCGCCCCCACCGCCGTGCTCGTCTTACCGCTCCCCGTGGGGCCGAAGACCAATACATGCTTCACGAAGTCTCCAGGCTTTATCGTCCCCAGAAGCCTAGTTCCCGCCGTGTACGCCCTGTATGCTACGATAGACGCCGCCGTTATGATGGATAACGTAATACTCCAAACGGTTACAGTCGGAGTCAGCGAGCTCATCATGGACTGGATTCTTGAGAGCGGCGGGGTTTCCGCAGGCTTCCCGCCAAACTCTCCCTGGAGCTGCTGGACCGCCACCGAGAAGCCGTAGACCGTAACCAGCATGAAGAGTATCAGTGTGAATGTTGTTACGAGGATCTTCCTCAGCATCACATACCACCCCCCTGCACTCTACTCGCGGCCTTCAACAATTTTCTCATACGGGGCAGTAGTTTCCTCGCGCAGTCTAGGCACAGAGCTACATCTTTCTTCTCAACCTTCCCGAGGTCGACCCCGATGTCTCCGCAGACTATGCAGCGTGGTATCTTGATAGACTTCCCCACGGAATCCCCGTTTCTACCCGCGCCTCCGCTGTAGACTTCCTGACATGCCTCCGCAATGATCTTCACAAGCTCCCGCCCGATCCTGTAAACGGCATTGCATCTATCCATCCCTAGAGCCATCTCGATTATCTTCTTGTTGGAAGAGGTCTCTTTAAGACTGCCGCTCCTCGCTAGGGAGTAGAGTTGCAGCGCAAGGTTCTCGTTCAGCTCCCTCAACCTGTGGTCATACCTCCCATTAATACTGGCAGGCCTGTAGCCGTAGAGCCCGGTCAACGAAGCGACACTTACACTCCGTGGATCCTTGATCGTCTGCAGTCTGAGTATCTGGAGTGCGAGGCTGATGCTGGAGCTCAGCCCAATCCTCCTGAGCACCTCCCCGTAGACCTCTGTCTTCTCAGCCTCCTCCACGACTATCTTTGCGAGCTCCTTGATGTATTCCTCAAGGATCTTGATGGAGTTGCTGAGGGGTTCCCTGAGCAGATTAACCTTCTCTAGAACACCCGTCCACGGGATATACTCTCCAACATCCTTGAGACTGTTCATCCAGACTCTAGAGTTCGCCAGCCACTGGGAGAGCGTCTTCTTAAGCCTCACAAGGTTCGCGTAATAGTTTACGAGAGAGTTCAACCTGATCTTCCTCTCCATCTCCTTTACACTCAGAGGTCTAAAGTATCGTGGTGGGATCTGCGAGAGTGCTATCGCGTCGTTCTCATCGCTCTTCTCCATCCTCTTCTCCTCCCTGATCTTCTTGATAAGCCCTATCTCTCTGAGCAGGTAGACCCTCACACCGCGCTTAAGAATCTCCAAGACCTCTCTGTAGATCTCCGGGTGTAGGACGTCGATATACACATCTTCGGCATGGATCTCAATCAACGACCTCACGGTAAAGACCTTCTCCCCATCGAAGACCGTGTGGAGTTTCCCTCCCCTTGCAGTATCGACGTAGACTGCTCTGCCAGCGGGGGAATAGGCGTCTAAAGTACAAGCATGATTACTCATACACGCATCCCCTCATAGCAGGTCACCTCCTTCTACCCCGGAGACGAACCTCAGGCTCTATGCCGGAAGCCCCAGCCCGGCTACTTGCCTACAGGCCGCACCACCCATCCAGAGAACGGGTGGATCTAGACCTGCAGGCACTCGCCGGACACGGGCCTCAGGCACAAGCCTTCACAGGCCCGTCGGTGGGCCGGGCTGGAGCCCCCGGTTTTCGGCCCCCATAGCGGGGGCCGGGGGTCATTCTCCCCCACATCTTCGTCTCCGAGGCTTAAGAGGCCGCTCGGGGCGTTTGAACTCAGCGTACTCATATACTTCTATGGCTGCCCATATTGGTCATGTCGTGCCTCGCCCCTCGGTTCGTTGCCGGCCGTCATACGCTTCCCATCGGCACACCGAGTCCCTCAAGCTGAATATTAAACCTCTCAAGAATGGTAGCAACATGCTTGCCTCGGCTGGAACCTTGACTCTCAAGGCTCTCGACGATCCCCTTTAGCTCAGGTGCAGCCGCTTTTAACGGGCAGCAGAATTTCAGGGTTCTCCTAAGCCGTCCTCCCATTTCTCGCCATCAATCCCTCAATCCCCCCACGCCTCCCGGCGCAGACGCACGCACAGGCTTAGCATGGGATACGGCTCCTCCCAGACGCTGACGCACGTATTGGAAGGCATGCGGCTGGACGCAGACGCACGTACCAACCGCAGGGGGCTAACCGTACCCCACGGCGTGAAGGGTGATCCCAACACCCCCACCTGCCCCCAGACATTCTTTCGGGGGCTCCGCATATCTCAGGCGGATAACATAAAAAATAGGTGGGAGGTGTTGGGATGGGAGTCAGCTGCTATGGTAGGAATCCCAGCAGTAGCGGTATTACCAGGTATATGATTGCTAATCCGATGCCTCCTCCGATTACAAGCCTGACTCCATAGAACTCCTGCCGTAGAGAGATTAGCAGAACCCCCACTATAACCATTCCAATGGAAATCACGGTTACAATAGGCGTCAAAAAGTTCACTATATCAATAATCACTTGTTTAATGCTTGCCGAGATCGTGGCCGCAAGATCCTCCAAAGTCACGTGACATCCCCTCCTATCAGAGACGGGGTTTAAGCCTTGGGCGAGGCATCCCCCAGACCCCCCGCGGTCTAGAAGCCCACCCGCCCAGGGTAGGCGCCTTTTTCAGGGGCCCATGATCGGATAACCGTCAGTGCCGGTTCGAAAACGTTGCCACTCCAGATGAAGGCTCAGACAGCTGTCGAGGTGATTGGAGTTCGGCGTCTGTCACCGCATGAAAAGAATTTCTACTCTAGGATAATAGTTGGGCCCCTCCCCCTATGCGGGGGAAATAATCGCCGGAAAAGCTGGGTCCCCGACCTATCCCCTTACCCAGCTCGTTCCCCAACATGAATCTATCTGGAGGTTTGGATCCCCGGGCTCCAGCCCTGGAGCGGGGAGACTCCAGACCGTAAGGGGGCTGATGGAGGCCTCCATGTCTCTCTGGGCTTCACCCACACCAAGACTATCCTCGATCCGCCGGGCTCTCTACCCCTCCCATCCATCCCTCCCCTCCTAAGATGGCTTAAAGGGGCTACGGGTGGCCCGACTGTCCGGGAACCCGCCGCCAGCCATCAGGCTGGACCCAAACCATTAATGGTTTGGGTGAGGGGTAGCTCCAGAATCACCTGCGACCATCACCCCCGCGGACCCCTAGTCGCAGGATCATCCATGATTTCAGGGGTCCTCTACAAGGAAGTTTGGAACGCGTGCTTATAAGCGAGTTGGTTGGAGGGTTACTCGGAAAGTTGGTTGGAAAGTTAGTTGGAAAGGATGTATAGTTTGAGCGCCATTATATTGCACTAGGATCTCTAGACTAATCTTGAAGATACGAGCCCCTGAGGAAGGGGTTGGCTACACTCTATGAGAACTCTCTACATGATGCTAGTTACTGTTTAAAGACTACCCAGAGCTCTCTTCTCTCCACCCCTAGGAGGGGGTGCTTTCCTCAGCCTAGTCTCCATCAAGTTACCCACTAGCCGGCGTATGTTAAGGGACGGTAATGGCCGCTTCCTCCACAGCAACATATCTGACCCTACGAAGCTAATTTCCTCCACACTCACACAGGAAAGAATCTTACAGTTGCCAGTTATAATGCTATTATAAGTTCTACAGAGGGCATCTTACTATCAGAAGAGGGAGTTCATGAGGTATGTAGCGAGTTAGGAAGACTCCGCTCCTAGGATTCAGGATTAGATGAGTGTTTTCAGGGGTAGATAAGCATTAGAAGTTGCAATGCGGGTATCCTAGCTTAACCGAGGCCCCTCTATGATTTTCCAACTAACTCTCCGAGCAGCTTCCCAAGTAACCTTCCAACCAACTTGCCTATAAGCATGCTCTCGGAATCTTAATGGTAGAGGTGCTCGAAAAATGGCTACAAGTTTAAGAAGGGTTGGCGGGGCTCTGCTGAGGCTTGCCGCCCCCTACGGGCCTCTGTTGATTGCAAGCGTGGCTGCTGAGGGAGGGACATCCATCGGTGACCTGACAAACCAGATAGCCTCGGCTGTCTCCCTTGCTGGAGGCCTGCTGTTCGCTATGGCTGCCGGCTTATTCGCCACTGGGCTAGCCTTCAAGTTCACTCCTTGGGGTAGCCAGAGAACCAAGGATGTCGGTGGGGCGCTGCTGGACCACGGACTGATACTGGCGGCTATGGCCTCCGTAGGACTGTTCATGCTATACTTCGCAGGCAAGATAGCGGTGGGCATCGCTGGGCAGGGGTCAGTTCCAGAGCCCGGGGGCCCGTGGCAGGTGCCATCTTCCGGGTAGAGCCCTGCTCACCTACCCCACATATTTTTTACGTGTTGGAGGTGTTGAGAATGTTTTTCAACCCCTGTACTCGTCCAAACAATATCCACGGATGCAATGCAAAAATGGCGGAAACGGGCCGCATCCATACTGGTAATTACTTATTATATTATATAATGTATGTTGGAGGTGTGTCGGCTGGTGGTTGAGCTGGGCTTCAACCCGGTGGTGGTAGGCTTCGCACTCGCCAGCCTAGGATTCGTCATAGGCCTTGCTTTACAGCATTCCCCCCTATCCGCAGAGGGTAAGAGCTGGGGCGGAAGCCTCATAAGCTACAGCCTCCTGACAGCGATGTTCCTAGCCATAGTAGGATCAGGCCAAGCCCTACACTCCCTGGCGGACTCGATCTCTAAGACCGTGGCAGGCGCGGGAGGGATCGAGACCGTTAATGTGGAGGAGATACCTCAAACATACTTTAACGTGGCTATAAGGGCCATGGGAATACTTGCAGCCGTAGCGGGAACCAACACGGTTCTAGCCCTTATACCGATAGTAGGCCCTCCGATATCCAACGTCCTCTCGGTATTCTCAACTCTGCCGTCGATGGCCCTGACGGGAACGATGATCCTATCAATGATTATAGCGGTGACAACGATGATATTCATTACATTCGCTCCAGCAATGATCCCGATAGGCGTAGTGTTGATTGCAGTTCCCAGGGGGAAGCTTAAAGGAGTTGGTGGATGGCTTATAGCGATGTCCCTGGCGCTTGCAGCCGTAGGCCCCTTGATACCTGGCGTAGGCATCATAGCATGCGGCGGAGGGAAGGGGAATTGCTCGCTCGGAGAGATGACGAAGCCCTTCGACCCGGCTGAGCTGGCGATAGGAACCGCTGAGGGCCTCATAGGATGGTTGTTCAACGTAGAGAACAATACGATAATGAAGATGTGGAGCTTCACCCTTGGAAGCATGATAGCCTTCTCAATAATGTCTGTAGCCGCAGCAGCCCTGAGCAGAGCAATCGGCGGGGTTGCTGCAAGCCTCGGTATAGGGTGATAGCATGGATGCGTCAGTGTTAGTGGTAGCTATAGCCTCGCTAGTATACGTGGCAAGCCTAGCCCTGATGAACATGCCCCTGAAGGAGCTTAAGGTTTGGGGTCGCTCAGCATTAATGCACTCTATAACAGGCATAGCCCTCTTCTCAATAATCCC
>Ga0185307_1001398_pt1 | contig 13461 bp, 10 predicted proteins | sample LHCtaG_FD_128010 | JGI IMG/M metagenome (GOLD analysis project Ga0185307, IMG submission 128010) | Hot spring microbial communities from Little Hot Creek, USA to study Microbial Dark Matter (Phase II) - LHC4sed_matched (SPADES... | ecosystem: Environmental > Aquatic > Thermal springs > Hot... | reverse complement strand
AGAATTCTGGTTTAAGACATGGAGTATATGATTTAAAACTAGGAATTTAATGGAGGGAATAATACAGTTAGGGATAGAACTAGGTTATTTGATAACTACATACCATACATTAGGGAGGATATTATGGGATATGAAAATAATCTTGAAATCAATAATAATTAGGCATGAATAAGCAAGAATATTAAAGCCAGTAAATTCATAGAGAACAAATAATAGAAGTGATTAAATGCTTAAGTTTATAGAGCTGTTACAATCTTAGATATTATGGAATACTTGCTCTGTATTTGTCTGAAGAACTATTGTAAGAATCCGTATTACTTATGTTAAGTATGTCTAGCTCTTATTACTAGTATTATGATTGATAGCGTAATTAAAGCTGCAACCACCATTACTAGTAATAGTAGTAGTGGAAATTCCCTGCCTGCAACGTTTACTTCAAGTATTCTTGAGGTAGATTCAAAGCCTTCCTTATCTATATTTACCTCCATACTATACTTACCGGTTTTGTTTAAAACTAGGTTTGCCTCATATATTCCATCTCCAGTTAACTCTAACTTGTATTTCTTACCCATAGTGCTTATTGTTACGTTAGCGTTATTTACAGGCTTACCGTATTCGTCTAGAACAATTATTTTTACGGGGAAGCTTTTATCAACTACTACTCTGCTGGGAATTTCAGTATTTACTTTAAGCTTTAGTAATGGCAGTACTGATACTTCAACTTTAACATAGTCGTGAATTGTGTTTTGAGGTTTAACAATGATGTTGAAGCTATAGCTTCCAGGCTTAATTTTCTGTCCGGCTTCCAGCAGCATTAATACCTTTTCGCTACTGTTAGCTTTAACATTTATTATCTCACTACTAAATAATACCTTAAATTCTTCACCTCCCTGCTTTATTAAGGATACGTTTACTAGGTCTCTATAACCCTCCAATTCAAACACTTCAAGTATTGCTTCGCTTTTTAATCCTGGTCTTAACTGCATATTTAGTGTTGATGGTTTAACCATTAATCCTATAGGCTCTAAAGTAATGCTTATAGGTATTCTTACCGAGTCTCTACTTGACGAGATTACTATGGATCCATTATATTTATCTGGTGGAGCGTGGGGAGCCTTAATTTCAAAGCTAATTATCTTCTCCATGTTTTTATCCATCACTAAACTACTTATTGATGGCTTAACATAGCTTGGGGTGATGTTAAGATAATTCCCTATAAGATCTGTTGAAGATATTGTTATGTAGTTTTTCTCAATGGACTTTATCTTCAGGTTTAGCTTAACCGTTTCGTGGAATGAAAGAGTAATTTTTAATGTCTTCGGGGTAACTTCAATGCTTGGAGGTTTAGGCTTAACATTTATAGTTAACCTATCCTCCCTCATAATTGGCCATAGAGTCCTAACATTAACATAATATAATCCCTCCTTAAGTGTTTCACCAAATATACCTCCATAAAGCCCATCATTCGGATTAGAATCATCGTGGAATCCATCATCTGCAAGATTAATGCTTGAAATAACTTTACCTGTGGCCTCCATTAAAATAGCTTCAATAATTGCTCCTCTAATAATTCCCTCATCACTTAGTAGGCTAGCATAAACTTTTATCGGCTCCCCTACACTGTATGTTACTCTATCTGTTGAAGACCTAAGCACGGCTTTAGCGTTGGAGAATACTGTTAAAGCTAAGCTTATAAGTGATGAAAATGGATTACTAATACCTACAGTCCATAAACCCTTCATAGGGTTTATAATTTCAATAAGCATATAGTCCCTCCCACTAACTACTCTAGCCATATCTAATGGTAGAGGTATACCTAATGGATTGTAGAGGGTTATATTTGGAGGAGGACTAGACCATGAAATGGAGAATGTTAGATCCCTCATGGATTCATCAACAATCACATTTAAACTACTATTATCTCCTGGATTTATTGAGGTACTTAATGAAAGTATCCTCTCCCTCTTAGTAACTATACCACCTATAATATTGAATAGCTCAGCTAGCTCTGAAGCTGATGGTGAGAAATAGTATCTACCATTAGTTTCTGAAGCTATTCTCCTCATCAATTCTTCATCGATATCCCCCCCTAGACCTATAGTATATACTGTTACTCCTTCACTCTTAATTAGTGGTAACACATTGTCTGGATGAGTGCCTGTATTATGTTTTCCATCAGATAGTAATACTATAACTCTAGGATAACCATTGGCTTTAATATCTCCTCTAGATAGCTGGTTTAAAGCTTCCCCTAAGGCATCCCCAATATCTGTGTTTCCACTAGCAACTATTGAGTCTACTTTACTCTTTACTTTACTTCTTACATCTCCAGTAACCATGACGACATCAACATCAACACTTACTCTATCACTAAAGGAAACAATGCCTACATAATCTCCATCTCTAAGCATATCAACAATGATCTTGGAGCATTCCCTAGCTCTATCTATCTTTTCCCCAATCATACTGCCTGAACGATCAATAACTAGAATAAGATTAACATTGCCAATACCGGCACCAACATACCTAATGGATTTGGATGATGATGCCGAAGCTACTTCACACTTATTAATGTAAAGCTTAACTATAAGATCATATAGTCCAGGAGAGCTAACGGTTGGAGGCTTAATATTAAATATTAGGGAGCCATCGGGACTTGTACTTGAAGTGAAGATGCATTCCCTACCGGCAATAAATACCTTAAACTCAAGATCCCTAGAATCTACGGGGAGGGAGTTTACTAGAACCTTAATTAAAGCGTTAAAGTCGTAGGGATTATCGTAAGCTCCAACATTTACCACATTATCCATACTTGGACTAACTATATGAACATCTATTTTCCCAACTAGAAAAACCTTATCCCTCCACTCTAAATCATCCTCATACATAACATCATATGGAGACTCCCAGCAATTAACAGCAACACTATAAAATCCAGCCTCAGCATCAGTAGGAATGCTATAATTCACCTTGAAAACTTTATCTTCACCAACATCTAGAGTTACAGTACTATAGCTATGAGTTAAATTAATAATTTTTCCACTCATAGACTTTAAAGATACTCCAAGAGTAAAGCTACCACTACTTGAACCTACATTAACAATCCTTATATTTAAACTACAGTTCTCCCCAGGCTTGTAAACACATTTTCCAGCATCAACATCAATATGGAATTTAGCTTTAGGAATAGTGTAAAGTCTAAACCCTAACTCCTTTACTTCCTCAGAGAAAAGTATTTTAAGCCTCCATTTAACCTTAAAATCTAAGTATTTAGGTGATGGATAACTAAAGTTTTTAGGCTCATATACTGATGGATACCAACCACCAATAGGTGAAGGATCCAGGAAATCACCATCATTATCAGTATCTGTGGAAACCCAATCACCCTCATAAATTAGTGACTTCTTATCATCATATACGTAAAGCTTAAATTCTAACCTTTTAGGTATATAGGTGGTGGGTATTCCACTTTTTTGATATACCTGATGTATTTTAGCATAGAATGAGAAGGACCAGTAATCATTATATCTATGAAGATAAGCCATATGATATGCTTTAAAAACATTAAATAATTCAACATCGTGAAGTAAAGCATGATTACTTGCAACTATAAGATCTATCTTAATAGCATCAATAGGCTTACTTGAAAAATCAGATTTCTGATCCCAAAGAGAAATCTCCAATACATACTTACCGTCTCTTAACCCCTCCCTATACAATTGTATTACTCCTCCTGGAAGCTGCCACAAAAACCAAACACTATATTCTGAGCCTGGAACAAAAATATTCTCATAAAGCTTTTTAGTAACGATATTTCCTTTCTGATCAAGGATATTCAGTAAAACCTTACAGGTATAGCCATTATCATACTGGTTCGATATATAAATGGCGATTTTTAATAAAGAACTTAACATAGCTTCACACGAAGATGTCTTTGATGGTTCATTGATTAATCTATAAGCATAAATTAATTTATTATTTAAATAGAGCAACTCACCTACATAATCCCTTCCCCATACATATGAATGATTTAGGCATCCATCAGTAAGAAATAGAACACTTCTTGGAGGATTTGGATTAATATTAGTTATAGTAATGGAATATATTTTAACTAATCGATCAAGAATTTTTGAGAATGCATCCCAGCTAACCTCAGCATACATATTCTTATTTAACTTCCAATACCCTATTGTAAAAGCTCCACTTGGATCATGTATGTATAAATATTTCCCAGTGGAGTTTTCTTTATAACCCACTATAACTACTGCATGAGAGCCCTTTAATATAATGCTACCGCCGTAAAGTACTGGATGTAAATTATTAATACAATCTCTATAGTAATCATAGCCTTCAAGAATCCCCTTCTTCTCATACGTTAAGCCTAATTTATTTAAGTATCCTTCAATCTCAAAGAAGTTAGCCCCTTCATCATGTCCTTTATTTAATTCTTGAGCTATATCCCATGGATGCCTCCTAATACCGTAATACTGTAGAACCATAGCTAAGGAGTTTGCCCAGCACCATTGAGTTGCTTCTTGATAAAAGTAGGGTACATATAAAATCCTTCCAACAACCTTCCCATCCTCCACTACATCTTTGTATACTTTACTGTTTTGAGGTAAAGAATTAACTTGTGTTAAATAAGGAGGAAAATAGTGAAGTAAAAGTAGAAGACATAAGCTTATCATTAAAAGCCTACGTCTACTAAACATATAAAATTCTTGAATTTAATTGATATAAACTTTATGCTGAAAGAGATGTGTCTAACTATTACTTAGCTACTTATCAGCTTCAAAGCTATGCTTAAGAGTAATCTAAGAAAGGTTTATGAGTTGTTAGACACGCTCTGCTGAAAGCAAGGGACATGGTAACTTAGGAGGTTAAGTAGGGCTTGTTGCTGCTCTATTCCACTAATTCTGCATCTTAGATACTACTCGTTATTAAACTAATAGTTATTGTTTCTATTAATGAATATTATATAGCTAATAGCTTAACTCCCCAAACTCTAAACCCAAGTTATAATAATTTAAAGCTAATACGATGGCTTAACCATCCAGTATAATAAACCTGGCTAGCACATCACATCTAACTTCCTAAGTTGTCACATTTAAAGCAGACATACTAACAATTCGTAAACTTGTCTTAGCTTAATATTTAGTATGATTTAAAATTATGAATAGCTAAGTAGTAGTTGGGCATGTCCTGTTAGTAAGATTTAAATAAATGTGATGTTAAATTTACTTATGAATTTATTGAAGAGCTTAATAGTATTAGTATGCTTATTCTCTTTCATGATTCCTAATGTTTTAGCTGAAACTAAAAATCAGACATTACATGTACGTATAGATGAAAGTCTAGGTGACGTTCTTAGGTTAAAATTAGAGTACATTGTTGATAGTGCTTTATATTATCCTAATGTAGTATCGAAAGGCTCAAGTAATGAGTGGAGAGTTAGCTTAAGGAATGGAAGAGTTAATATTGTACTTATTCTATTAGGTAGAGATTACTCATACAGTGGTAAGCTACCTCTAGGTCAGAGAGTTGAAGTACCAATAGCTACTGGCATAAAACTATTTCTCTACGCAACAGTTAAAGCTCCAATCATAGTTGGTGGAAGGAGCAGCACTGATAAGGGAAGCTTAGTCTTCCCATATGAGGGTGCTCAAAGCTTCATTGTTAAAGTTCCGGAAGATGCTGTTGAGGGGGAGACTATTAAAATCTCTATACCGGCACAGCTTAATATTAAAGCAGGGGCAAAAATAGACTTAGTAATCATTAAGAGAGATATAGCTGAAGTAGATCTTGGATTCTTTGATTTAGATCCTGTATTAGAAGGGGAGATGAAGGTGGGAAGAATTAAACCCTCAATAGGAGGAATTGTAATTGCGTTACTGGTGGTTTTAATATTAATCATACTAGCCATTATAGTTTTAAGAAGAAGATTTTAGGGGTGTTAGGGTAACCTATTTTGAAACATCTACTATGCAGTTACTTAACGTGTCCAAATATTTCAATATTAAACTTTCAAACTTACCTTTCAATTCACTGCTTACTGATAGATTTTTAATTAATTTCACTTTCTCTTTTAATGATTCTATGTAGAGCTTAAGCTCCTCCTCATTTATTCTTCTTTTCTTCCTACATGATTTCATGATTTCCCCTCTTCTATATTCAAGCTCTCTTCTTTTATTTTCAAGCTCTGAAGTTGCCCCCTCAATTAATATTCTTGTCTTAACAATTTCAATTTCCATATTTATCTCCTCCAGTGTCTTCTTGGATTCAGGTGAAACCTCAACTTCCTCCACTATAAGCTTCGGATCTAGTAGTTTAAGCATTATGTTTTTCTTTAAGTCCTCCATCTGATTTATTTCTTTAATTATTTCCTTAACCTTTTCATCATATTCCTTATCAGCTATTTCTTTAAGCTCCTTTTTAACCCTTAATGTTTCAATATCGGAATTTAAAGCCTTTATTTGAGTATCAATTTTATTTATGGCTAGCTCAACTCCTAGTAGGTATCTTTTAGCTTTCAATAATGTGATGTCCAACCCCTTCATATACTCTGATAGTAGTTTTTCATACGCTACAATTGAAATTGTTTCCCTTATATTATTGAGTTTAGAGATTTTTGCTATAGCCTCAGTTAAGCTAGCAATTAGTTCATGTATATTCTCTCTAGGTAGATATGTCTTAAATAATTCATTTTCATAGTTAAATTTCAGGTATGGTGAAATGTTACTTGTATAATCTTCATAAGAGAGTTCTCCCTTAAGAAGCTTTAAGTCCTCCTCAACTATGTGGTTAGTTAATATCTCAATAATTTCCCTATCGTCTGGCGACTTCAATATTTCTATTTGCTCACTTCTTAAAAGCTCAATAATAGCTTCTAACAATTCTCTTTTAGATAATTCAAGGTCTTTAATAGCTTCATCAACCTTTAAAGTTGAAAAACCTTCAATAGATCTATTTAACATATATTCAACTAATCTTAATGCTCTACCGGAAAGCATAAATATATTGTTTAAAGCTTAATATATTTATTATGTCTGAATTCGTGTTTAAGCTTAAGATTAGTGGCGAATTCAAAAGAGATTTAAGCATAGCTGGAGGAGTTATGAAGCAGTCAGACTTCGTGTTTAAGCTTAAGATTAGTGATGAATTTAAGAAGGATTTAAACATAGCTAGAAGAGTATTTAACTATATTGTGGAGCATGAGGGGGAAATAATGATTTCAAGCATTCTTAGAGATCTAAGCATAACTATGGATGATTATAATAAGGCTATAGATTTACTGAAGAGAATGGAGTATATTGAATAGTTACCTACAGATTAAATTACTTACAAACACTAACTTATAGGCAATAATGAAAACATAATTAACATGAGCATTAAAATACTTCTTAATCTAATCCATAATGTAGAGTTGAAACGATGATGTCAGTATATGGCTATTAACTTCCCTAGTTTAAACCCATAACTATGCTTAAACACATCTAGCCTTAAGCTTACTGTAAAGCTTATAATTAGTGATTTAGACAATGCTTAAGTTCTTATAGTTTCTTACATCTATTTATTGGGTTTGATGTTATATTGTTGAAGAATGTTTGTTCTCTACTGAATGATAAGCATACTGATTCTACTAAGCTTCTCTAACTGAAAGGAGTTGGTATTGTATTAAATTAAGCTCTTCAAGAGCTTTAAGCCATGGAGCACTATCAACAATAAACTTAGGCTCCCCACCAATATTTTAGACATCTCCTATAACATCTTTGTGGTAAGAATATTTCTGATGATAAACCCTCATAGATGTGATTCATTCCTATCAACATCTATAGCTACATAAACCCAATATTCCAACCATTAACTTTAATGTATGTTTCATCAAGTACTCTAATTTTTCAGGTATTTTAGATGGATTAACATTAAACCTCCGCTAAACTTCCCAACATACTTCAAAGCTGTCTTAGAAACCTTATGTCAGATAATGCTCTAGCAGCTCTCCTAAGGCTTGAGAGCTGATGTAGAATGCTAATCCAGAATCTTAAGCTTGAAAGAAACCTTATTCCTCTTAAAACACTTAAATTCTCAACCAAGATTTAATACTCAACATGAAATAATTAAGCAATAGAATATACAAAACTTACATTGAACTTATAGAAAGACTTATATATTTATAAAGTACTATAAATTGACTACTATGGTTAAATGTGTAAGTTGTGGGGTTGAGAATCCTGATAATGCTGTTTATTGCATGTCGTGCGGTAAGCCAATAACACCAGTAACCACTACACCTGCAGCTCCTGGAGTAGTTGAGAAAACAGTTCCTGGAACTGCGGGACCTATTACGGTTAAGGTGCTTAAGCCTCCAGTAGGTCCAACACCTACAACAGCCCCAACAGGACTTACTGCTCCAACCCCTCTAACCCCTCCAGGTAGATGTTTTTATCATACTAACCTAGCAGCTATAGCTGTATGTGCCAAGTGTGGTAGACAGCTTTGCTCAACCTGTGCATATAAGTATGGGGATCTATACTTCTGTCCTGAACATTACCTCTTAATTCCAAAGAAATCTAGGACTTGGCTTATAGTTGCCATAATACTTGGCATAGCATTAGCGGCTACAGCTGCAGTAGCTATTCTCTATGTTCTTGGATATATCTAGCTAGCGGGACGAGGATATGAAGATATTTATTGAGGCTCCTATCGGCTATAGTTCGGGTCTTGCAGAAATAGATGTATTACCGGAGCATACTATAGGTGAAATTAAGGCTCAGGTTTGTAATGCTTTCAATATTAATCCTGCTACTGTAGCATTAATGTATGGGGGAATGGTTTTAAACGATAATATGACTATAGGTCAATATGGAATACCTGAAAATGCTAGATTAGCTTTAATGCCTTATGATATTATTGGAGGAATTGATGTTAAAAGACTTATAGAGGAGAGGGAATATATTAAGAGCCAGTTTCCAATGGTTGCAGCTAGGAATGATCCTCCAACAATTTATGAAGGGATGATTAAATGTGAGGAGGGACCGGTAGTGGAGCTTGCTAAGAAAGGAGTTTGGCCCTTTACCGAATATGTTAAATTCCACTTATTCAGGATGGATTTACCCTTAGAGTATCCATTAAAACCACCAGTAGTTACGTGGCTTACAGATATTAATCATCCAAACATAGTTCCAAGAGTTCCTGGAGCTGTATGTGTTTCAACACTTGGAAAGTCTTGGAACCCTAACCTTAGATTAAGCGCTGTAGTTAACTCACTTATTTTTTTATTAACCGATCCTAACCCCTACAGTGTTTATAGAGATGAAAAATGTTTAAAGGCTGCTGAGATATGTAGAAAATACGGTTTCCCTAAGAGGAGGAATGATATAGATAGGAAAAACATAAACTATGTTAATATACCTCAGCAAGAATCTGCGCAAACCGGAATTGAGGATAAGCAGAAATTTAAAATTAGGAAAAGGAAATGAGGATCATAGCTCAAATACCATCCTACGGTAAGTTTGAGTTTGAAATTAGTAGAGAGAAGGTTAAAGTATCCTTCCTAAAAAAGCTTATATGTAAGAAAATAGGAATAGAGCCTGAATTAACAGATTTAATTATAGATAAGGTAAAGCTTAACTCTAACGATACAATTACATTAGACTCCCTTAAGGATAAAATAATAACTATAGATTATCTCTGGGCACGTCAAATACTTCTCTGGGGGTTTGATGGTCAGAGGAGAATAAGAAATTCTAAGATATTAATAGTTGGTGCTGGAGCCTTAGGTAATGAAGTTGCTAAAAACCTATTAATGTTCGGTATTGGTACGCTATATATTGTTGATTATGACTTCATCGAGAAATCAAATCTTAATAGAATGATTTTCTTCAGTAACGAGGATATTGGGGAACGTAAAGCTGATGTTCTTGCTGGAAGACTTAAAAGAAGATTTCCATATGCAAACATAGTAGCGTTTAATCGTAAAGTGGAGGAGCTTCCCCCTTCAATATTTCTAAAATCAGATGTTATTGTTTCATGCCTAGATAATTTTGAGGCTAGACTCTATCTCTCCAAAATATCTAAAAGATACGGTATACCTCTAGTTGATGGAGGTTTAAAAGGTTCTCAGGGACGTGTACAAGTAATTTACAGGGAGAATGATCCATGCTTAGCATGCATTATACCTTTAAGCAATATGAAGGAAGCTTTACAGCTTAGAAATCCATGTTCTCCACCAATAGAAGAGGTTAAAATACCTTCAATACCATCTGTAAACTCTCTAGTAGCATCAATAATATCTCATGAAGCTATAAAGATCATACTTAACAAGATAGGTGGAAAATACCCAGTTATAGATAAACCCATCATAATAGATCTAGATGCAGGTAGATTCAGCCAGCTAGAATTAAGGAGAAACCCGGAATGCATAGTATGTAGAAATGAGGAGAAAGTTGAAGTAGTAAGACTTAAAGCTAAGAGCTTAAAGGAGGTTATAGATAAGTTAGGCTTAAACAGTAATGATCTATTCCTATATAGAGTTGATGAGGAGATTAGGAAGGTAAATAGTGATGAGTTAAACCCCGGCTTCTATCAAGCAGTATATCTTGAAAATGGAGTATATAAAGAGAAAATCGTTGAGATAATATGAGTTGGAAATACTGTTGGAGATGTGGAGCTCAACTATCAGTAAACGCCATATTCTGTATTAGATGTGGCGTTAAGCAACCTTCACTACCTGATGAAGAATTAATAGCGGAAGTATACAAGATAAAGGAGCAGCTAGAGAAACTGAGGGAGAACCTGGTAAGAGGAATAATATCCGAGAAGAGCTATGAAAAAATCAAAGTAGAGCTGGAGGATAAGCTAAATAGATTAAGAGAGAAAATAAAGGAGAAAATTAAAAGCATTAAGGAGGCAGCTCAGGAATTAATGAGGAAGAAAGAGGAGTTAAACGATGAGCTAGAACTTGTTAAAGCTAGATTCAGCATAGGTGATTTAGCTTTACAGCAATACAACACTATAAGGCTAAAGCTTGAAAAAGATATTGAGGAAATATCTAAACACATTGAAAGGGGGAAGCTAAAACTTGAAAGACTTGAAAAGCTACTACAATAATTAACCACTTTCCGGGTTTAAAGTGAATTAATGTAGAAGTAGAAAAGTAAGCTTTGTGGTTTAATTTCGAATTTCGTAAATTCATACATATAATAAAAATGAAGAATCCTCAATACTATTCCTATTCATACAGACCTAAAATGGAAAGCATGATTATTGAGTATTAAGCCACAAGCTGAAGAGTACACAATTAGACTAGATATAGTAGTTTGAGAAGCCAAATATGATGTGAGTTACTAAGTCCATTAAAATTAGCTAAAAATATATATTTATACAAGTTAAAATCTTTTATGCAGTACGTTTACATTCAAAATAGCGTATTTAATGAAATTCTATATCATAGTAGGGAGAATCCAAACATAGAAATTGCAGGTTTCTTAATTGGTGAGATAAGAAATGGCTACGTAGTGATAAATAGCTCTATAAGAGCTAAGCCTTCTGAAGCAGGACATGCTAGAGTTGTTGTAGATAGAGATTTTATAGCTAGGGTTGCTGATGATATTGTTAAGGGTAGGATTAGGGGTAGGATTGTAGGATGGTATCATTCACATCCAGGATTAGGTGTATTCATGTCTGTTGACGATTTAAAAACACATCAAACACTACAGCAGTTTGACCCTAATATAGTATCAATGATAGTAGATTCAAAAACATTACAAGTAGGATGCTACAAATACAATCCACAAACTGGAAAAGTGGAATTAGCAACATTACAAACATATAGTGGAGCTATACCACCAACTCCACCATCCATACAGATAGTAGCTCCTACACCTATAGTACCGGTTAAGCCTAAACCAAAAATCTTTAAATATATATCAGTAGCATTAATTATAACAATTATAGTAACGACGATCGCTATCTACTTCACAATAATGCCTACACTAATCCCATCTAGAATTCCTACAACACCAATTGTTAATGTACCTAGAGAAAAGATAGATGATGGAGAGAAACTAGACATTACCATTAATTTTATGGGTTGGCCAAAAGAAAATATAAGTACTATGATGTTGGTAATACTTTGTCCAAATGGTACTACCTGCAAAATCCTTCGAGAAAATTTCCCTCCAGATAATATAACCATAAGTAATATACTGTTTAGTGGGGTAGGCAACTATACATGCTTCGCAACAGTTAAATATAGAGGCATGAATATTACTAGCAACATTGAAACCATTTCTGTTAAGTATAATAAGAACTTAGTTAATGATGTTTACCTCCTTGTAGTAGATAGTAACGCCACTATTAATAGCACTAAATACAAATACAATAATGAGATAAATTATACGGTAATACTTCAACCTCAAACATATAAAGTTGAATTTACTATAATATTAAAGTATAATAATAATCTTGTCCCTCTATCATCGAGGTTAAGGGAGTACTATGCTGTAATGCAAGGACAAGGACAAGTTAAAGAAGTAGATGAACATTTCAAAGTAACAATAGAAAATATCACTACCAATATTAAAATTAAAGTATTTGAAAAGACGACGATAAATATTACTTTTAAAAGGCAGTAGTTGCCATAATTGGTAGTTTTAAAGTAGAATTGCTAAGTGTAGTTAAAAGAATGTATTGATAATGATAAAAGTTTCTCTACTCAGGCTACCTAGTAGCTTATGGGAGACTAATCCTTCAGTATGGGGTGAGGTTTTCTCAAAGAGCCTTTGATGAGTTTATTAGGAGGATAAGTGCATAGCTCAACATATTGAAGGATGAGATGCATATAGGGTCCTGAAGCGTATCAAGAAGGGAAATAGGGATAGCTGGAGATGAGAGGTTGTCGATAGATATAAGGAAATAGTGACACTGCAGAAAGTGGTTGAAGGGCTTTTAAGTGAAGGAGAAACCTTAAGATAACTGGAAGCGGAGCTGAAGAGGTTTATCTTCGGATTTTGAAGGAATTGTTGAGAGGAGGTTGAATGTGATGCGTAGGATGCCTTTACGTATAGATTCACCGATGCTATGATAAACGATCTTGAAAGGACGGATACACCTATGTAGACTACCAGTTCTGTAAAACTTGTTTGATCGGTGATTTATTCGGAGTGTTCTCAGTTCCCACAGGGTCCTCCTACAGATTCCGGATATCTTCAGAGCCTACCTGAAACTCGAGAAGGCTCCAGGCTTTAACTTAATAAATGTTTAGAAACGGTTAAGGTTTACTACACTGTAGTACGCTTTGTAAACTTAAGCCTTATTTGGGGGTTCTCTCCCTTAACTATGGTGAAACCATGTCCAAAGTTATTAGGTTTGTTAGGGAGAGAACCCCGTTTATCTTAATTATTTATGGTGCTTATATATATTTTCGTTCATTTTCTTCAAGAGCTGCTTCAGATATTCTAA
>Ga0185307_1001397_pt1 | contig 13466 bp, 9 predicted proteins | sample LHCtaG_FD_128010 | JGI IMG/M metagenome (GOLD analysis project Ga0185307, IMG submission 128010) | Hot spring microbial communities from Little Hot Creek, USA to study Microbial Dark Matter (Phase II) - LHC4sed_matched (SPADES... | ecosystem: Environmental > Aquatic > Thermal springs > Hot... | reverse complement strand
AACTAACCATTCTAAGTCTTCTTTATCAATAAGTCCAAGAATTGTTGGGTCGGTGCGCGCTATAACCTCGACACCTTTTTCGGTTAACTTTTTAATAATAGCGATTCTTTCTTTAATCGGTGAAGCCTGGGGACTGGTGATTATCTGTTTTTCGGGCGGCGCTTCGACGGTCATTTCTAAAAACCAATAGGGATATTTCAACAATTCCTTATTTTCTTTTACTAATTCCTCAACGCCGTCAGCCGATTTGGTTACAATTTTAAAACTTAATTTTTTAGCAATTAGGATTTTGATAATTTGTCCCGTGAGAACTCTTACTTCTTTTACTGGTTGTAATGGGTCGGTTATTTGACTTAAGTAAAAAGGGAAAGCAATTTTTAATTGTTCAATTTCTTTTAGTAGTTTACCAACTAAATTTTTATAGATAATAATTTTGTCAGGAATTGACCAAGAGTAAGCCCGGGCATAACACACGGGACAACGATACCAACATCCCCCAGGATTGGTTAAAGAAATTAAAGAAGCATGGGGACATTTCCGATTTTTTAAAGGATAAGGAAAATCGTGAATTATTCGCCCTTTTAGCTCTGTTTCCAAAAGCTCCATTAAATTAAAATTATTCTTCAGGCATCTCTTCCAAGAGTTCCTCTTCTTTTACTTTGCTAACATCATATTGGGAAAGATTTTGGATAAATTGGTTAATCCCTTCATCAAAATCAAAGAGACCTCTTTTTCGTTTAAAAGGATTGTTTTGGGAGACTACAATCTGTTTTAGGAAAGGCATTTTTATTCCTCTCTCGTAGAACTTCTTAAGAATGTCTTGCACCATTGGTTCTACCTCATCAGTAATTCTTTTTGCTCTTCTTTTCCTTTCTTCGTAAGCTTCTCTCAAAGGTTTATCTAAAAATTGGTCAATCCTTCTTAATAAGGGTAAATAGGATGCTCCGGAAAATCTTTCTCGCTCCAAATAGATAACTCCTAAGGTAATGTAGAAAGGTTCTTCAAATTCAAAAGCTAAATCACTTTCCAATTTGTTTTCGTCGGTTTCGATAAAGTGTTGGTACATTTTAATTACTTCTAAGGATTTCTCTTTGATATTGTGGGCCTTTTCCACATTCATCGCCAAGATTTGAGTCATTACTTTTTCGTCCGGAACAATAATCGCGGCGATCTTTTCTTTACCTAATTCCTTCATTGCGTGAAGTCGGTGGGAACCATTTGGAGTCCAATATTTACCATCTTTAGTTCTTACAATAATAATCGGATCTAAAAATCGCCCAATTTTGTCAATGGAGTTTTTTAAGTGAAGCAGATGGGCATCTGATACTTCCCTTTGGAAAGGTGTCGGCTCACATTTTTCAACCGGGATTAAAGCAAAAACTTGCCATTGGTTATTATAAGGTTCATTATAAACAGCCAAAACTTCCACCCCATCCTTTTTTAAAGCTTCTAAGAAAAGTTTTTTCTCATCGGTAATTTTTCTTCTTGCCATTTAACCCTCCTTTTTATTTATTTGACTCTTTATTTTAAAAAATGGTTTCACAAAATAATTGTTTTAATTCTCTTAGTAAATCGTTAATATTACCTTCTTTTTTAATAATTTGATTATCTTTCTCAATAATAAAAAAACCATTTTCATAGATAATTCTATCAATTCCTTTTTTAAAAGCAAGAATGCGAATATGAGCAATTTTAAAGAGATTTTCCATTATTTTGGGATAATTACCAAAACGGTCTTTTATTTCGTTAATCAATTCTTTTAGTTCTTCTTCATTTTCTAATCTTAAAAGCCTTTGATACAAAGCAATTCGCTGATAAGTATTTTTGATAAAATCTTCAGGAATATAAGCAGGAATGTCAATTTTTAAATAAGGTTCTTTATAAAAGGTTTCCTTTTTTAATTTTTGAATAGCGGCTTTTAACAATTGGGAATAGAGATTAAGTCCGATTCTTTTTATATTGCCGTGTTGCTTTTTACCCAGTATTTCACCGCTTCCCCTTAATTCCAAATCCCTCAAAGCAATTCTCATTCCGGAACCTAAATTAGTATAAGCTAATAAAGCGGATAATCTTTTTTTGGCGGTTTCGTTTAATTTTTCGGGGTGATGGATAATAAAATAGGCGTAACCTTGAAATTCTCGTCTTCCCACCCGACCCCTTAATTGGTGGAGATCGGCTAAACCAAATCTTTCAGCATGATTAACAATTATTGTGTTCACATTAGGCATGTCGATACCACTCTCTAAAATTATCGTTGAAAGAAGAACTTCATATTGTTGATTTAAGAAATCATAATAAATCTTTGATAATTTCTTTTCGGAAAGTTTTCCGTGAGCAATACCGATTCTTATTTGCGGTAATAAATTTTTTAAGCGCTCATAAACAGATTCTAAATCCTTGATCTGATTATTAATAAAAAATACCTGGCCGCCTCTTTTTATTTCCTTTAAAATTATTTCTTTAATTAATTGGTCATCCCAGGTAATTATTTTAGTTATCACATCTTTTCGACCAATTGGCGGAGTGTTGATTACTGAAATTTTTTTTAATCCCGAAAGGGCCAGATAAAGGGTTCGGGGAATTGGGGTGGCAGTTAAAGATAACACATCAATATTAGGCTTTATCTTTTTTAATTGCTCTTTATCTTTAACTCCCAATTTGTGCTCATCATCAATAATTAAAAGTCCTAAAAAGGCAAACTGAACATCTTCTTTTAGTAGTCTTTGAGTCCCAATAAGGATATCAATTTTTCCTGCTTTTAAATCAGCTAATATTTCTTTCTCCTTTTCTTTGGGTGTCAATCTGGATAGCATTTCTACCCGAATGGGTAAGTTTTTTAAGCGTTCTTTGAAATTATGATAATGCTGAACGGCTAATAAAGTGGTTGGACACAAAATAGCTACTTGGCGATAATTACTTACTGCCCAGAGGGCGCTTCTCAAAGCGATTTCCGTTTTGCCAAAACCAGTATCACCGCAGACCAATCTTTCCATTGGTGTTTCCTTTAAGAAATCATTTTTAATCTCGGCTAAAGTTTTTAATTGGTCAAAAGTCTCTTCATAGGGAAAAGTAGCCTTTACTTCCTTTTCCCATTCTTCATTTAAAAGATAGGGTTCTCTTTTTACTATTTTTCTTTTAGCCTCAATCTCCAAAATTTCTAAAGCCAATTCTTCACATTCTTTTAAAATCCTTTCTTTAGTTTTTTGCCAGAAGGGGGTTCCTAATTTATCAATTATTGGTTTTTCTTCACTAATTCCAATATATCTTTCTAAAAGATTAAAATTTTCTATTGGTAGATAAAGAAAATCTTTGTCTCGGTATTCAACCAATAAATATTCTTTTTCTCCAGAACCAAAATCTTTTTTTACAATCCCTTTAAAAATACCCACTCCGTAATCTTGATGAACTACATAATCACCTTTGACTAAACCAAATAAATCATCAATGGGTAAGCCTTTAAATTTTTTCTTTTTTACCCTTCTTTTAGTAAAACCGTAAATCTCTTTTTCGGTTAATACCGTAATTTTTAAACCTGGAAGGACAAAGCCTTCGGAAAAGAATCCGTAAAAATGTTTGATTTTTTCGTTAAGAAATTCTTTAAGTAAAGACGGAGGATTGCCTTGGGTTACCAAATAATAAAAATGGTCGCTTAAAGCAATTTCTTTTTTTAATAATTTTAAATCACCCAGATAATTAGGAGCAGAAGTTACGGGAAAGGTAATTTCGCCGTTTTCCGAAAATAAGTAATGAACATCAAAATCTTCAAGTTTTTCGTAACTAATGATTAAAAAATTCTTTAAATATTCCTTTAAAGGAATAAGGTTTTGGGTATTCGTAGAAATGGCACTAATTTCAATTTTTTCTAATTCCATTATCGATTTTTGAGTTAATTCATCAAAATATCGGAGAGAAATGATTTGGTTATTTTCAAACTCTACTCTTATTGGTGAAACTGCGTCATCAGGAAAGATATCAATAATACTGCCCCGAAGGGCAAACTCTCCTTCTTCTCTTACTAAATCCGTTAAAAAATAGCCGTTTTCTAAAAGCCAGGTTTTGAGAGCTTCGTAAGAAAAATATTGGTTTTTAGTTAAAATTAATAAAAAATCATTTAAGTTTTTAGGAATATAATTTTCTAAAAAATTTTTTTCTAAAAGAAGAATAAATTTTTCTTTATTATTTTCTTTCTTTAATAATTTTTTTATTGATGATGAATCATTTTGAAAAAGAATAAGATTATCTTCTTTTAAAAAATTTAAAAGATTCTGAAATACTTTTTCCGCCTCTTCATAATCCTCTAAAAGTAAAAGAAGGTTTTTTTTGCTTTTTTCAAATAAAAAATAAACAAAAAAAGAAACAATAGTTAAATTACATTTTTGAATTTTAACCGGGTATTTATCACTATTAAAAATTTCTCTAGGAAAAACCGCGTAAAAAATTTGAAGAATTTCCTTCATAAAAGATGGGGCGGATATAAAGTCCGCCCCACGGGAAGTTACTTTTTCTTAGCAGTTTTCTTTGTCGTCGTTTTTTTGGTAGTTGATTTTTTTGCACACGCCATAGCTCCTCCTATTTGACCTTAAATTATAATAAAAAAAATTATTTTGTCAATATAATAAAGATGGTTGTTGATTTTAAAAAGTTAAAAATTTTTAAAAAACTTCTTCAATAAGAAAAAGTGGCTGTCCGTACTCGACGGGTTCGCCATCTTTTACCAAAATATCAATAATTTTACATTTTTTTTCGGCTTTAATTTCGTTCATCAACTTCATTGCTTCAATAATGCAGAGGGTGCTCCCCTTTTCAACAATATCCCCTTTTTCACAGAATGGCGGAGCATCGGGTTTAGGGCGACGATAAAAAGTTCCTACCATTGGCGAGGTTATCTTTTCATACTCTTTTTCTTTTTCTTCGACAGTAGGGATGGAGATTTCTTCTTTGGGAGTTATTTCTGAAGGCGATGGCGAAACTATCTTTTCTTCTTTTTCAATTTTTGACACCGGTTGGCTAATATTAGTACTATAAGTTTTTACTTCAATTTTTATGTCTCCTAAATCTAACTTAACTTCAGAAAATTTAAATTGGGCTAACAAATTTAAAATTGCTTCTAAATATTTAATATCTTTTTTATTATTTTTATCAGCTTGAGTTTTTTCGTTCATATTTTCCTCCTTAAATTTTTCTTTTCTTTTTTCAAAAAATTTTAACGCTACTTCCGGAAAAAGGGCATAAGTGAGATAATCCTCTTCTTTTTCAATTAAATTTTGAGGAACTTCTTTTTTTACTTTTTCTAAAATCGGCTCCAATAAATCAGCTGGCCGACATTCAATTGGACTTTCTTCGCCCAGAATTTTTTTTATCAATTCCTTTTTAATTGGCCCTGGTGGTGCGCCGTAAAGTCCTTTTACGTAATCTTTTACTTCTTTAGGAATAATATGATATCTTTTACCGTTGAGCACATTAAAAACTGCTTGGGCACCCACAATTTGGCTGGTTGGTGTTACTAAGGGTGGATAACCTAAATCCTCTCTTACTAAAGGAACTTCTTTTAAAACTTCTGGCAACTTATCTTCTGCCTTCATCTCTTTTAATTGGGAATAAAGGTTAGAAGCCATGCCACCAGGTATTTGATGGAGAAGAACTTCTTCATCCACAAGTTTTTCATAAGTTATTTTTTTATTCTTTCTAACTTTCTCAAAATGTTCTGAAATCACTCTGATCGCTTCTTTATTTAGGTTGGTTTCAATGTTCAAATCTTCAAAAATAAAAAGCATGGTTTCAATTGCTGGTTGCGAGGTACCAAAAGCCAAAGGGGCATGGGCAGTATCAATAATATCCACACCGGCTTCAATCGCTTTCAAATAAGAAGCTACCGCCATTCCCGAAGAGGCATGGGTATGAAGTTGAACCGGCAGTTTGATTTCTTCTTTTAAGGCTTTTACTAATTCGTAAGCTATTTTGGGCGAGATAATGCCGGCCATATCTTTTATGCAAATACTATCAATTCCTAAATCCTTCTGTTCCTTTGCCTTCTGAAGATAATATTCAATTGTGTGAATAGGAGAAATAGTATAACAGATTGTTCCTTGGCAGTGTTTGTTTAACTTTTTAATTGTTTTGATTGCTACCGTTAAATTTCGGGTATCATTTAAAGCGTCAAACACACGGAAAATATCGATACCCCGCTCACTTGCTTTTTCAATAAAAGCAATTAGTAAATCGTCCGGATAGTTTTTATAGCCAACAATATTTTGCCCACGGAGAAGCATTTGTAATTTTGTTTTTTTAATATGCCTTCTGATGTAAGAAAGTCTTTCCCAAGGGTCTTCAAAAAGATAACGGATACAAACATCAAAAGTTGCGCCACCCCACATTTCTAAAGAATAATAACCAACTTCATCGAATTTAGGTAAGATTTCGCCAAAATCATCGATACTCATTCGGGTGGCCCAAAGAGATTGATGGGCGTCTCGTAAAGTAGTATCAGTAATTTTAATTTTTTTCTTTTCCATAATACTTCTTTAATTGGTAAAATATCTCTTCCATTTTTAAAACCCTGGAACCTTTAATTAAAATTATATCTCCTTCCTTTAAAATGTCAATTAATGTTGCTATTAATTCTTTAAGAGAAGAAAAATGGTAAAAATCTTCTGTTTTTCGGTTATTAGCTAAAAATCCTTTTTTAACTATCTCTCCATAATCACCGTAGAAAAGTATTTTAGCAAATACTTCACTTGCCTTTTTGCCTAATTGGTAATGAAATTCTTCACTTTTTTCACCCAATTCTTTCATATCGCCTAAAATTCCTATTTTTCGTTCTTTCTTAAAAATCAATTTTAAATTTTCTAACGCCATTTCCATAGAAGAAGGATTGGCATTATAACAATCAAGGATTACTTTGATGTTCTTATTAAATTGAAAAATCTGACTTCTTAAAGGTGGCGGTTGGAAACCGGTAAAATCGAGAAATTGAAAAACATCTAGCTCGAGAGCTTTAACGGCACTGATACTGGCTAAAAAATTATAAATGTTATGAATGCCGAACAGTGGAAGTTCAATTTCTTTAATATCAAGAAACAAAAGTTTGGTTTTTTCTTTCCCTAATTCTAAAGGAGTAGCAAATATCTCACAATTTTTATTTTTGATACCAAAAAAGATTTTTTTAAGTGGAAAATTATTACTCATCTCCTTTATTAATAGGTCATCATTATTAAGAACAGCAATTCCCTTCGGCGAAAGATATTCTAAAAGTTCGCTTTTTTCTTTGGCAACACCCTTTCGGTCTTTCAGAAACTCCAGATGGGTATCGCCGATATTAGTGACAATTCCTATCTGAGGATTAGCAATTTCGCACAATCTTTTTATACCTCCAAATTGATTCATTTCCATTTCTAAAATTAGAAACTCCACATCTTTCTGCAATTGGAAGATAGTTAACGGTACGCCAATGTCGTTATTATAACTTTCGGGAGCTTTAACAATTTTAAATTTCTTTGCTAATAAAAAAGCGACCATTTCTTTTACCGTTGTTTTTCCGTTGCTGCCGGTAATAGCAATAGTTTGGCATTTAAAAAGACTCCGATAGTATTGGGCTAAATCTCCCAGGGCAATTTTAGTATCGTTAACTTTAATAAAAGGGATGGAAGAAGGGAATAAATCTTTTATTTTTGAAAAATCATCAAAAATTACCGCTTTAGCTCCTTTTGTAATTGATTCTTTAATGAAGTCATGCCCATCAAAATTTTTCCCCTTTATAGCTACAAATAACTCTCCGGTTTTAATTTTCCGAGAATCAATATTTATCCCGGTAATTAAAAAATCAGAAAAATTATTAATAACTGTACCTTTAGTAGCTTTTAGAATTTCTGAAATTTTTAACATTTTAGATTATAAACATCGCATCGCCAAAAGAATAAAAATGAAATTTCTTTTCAATGGCATATTGATAAGCTTGGAAGATGAGTTCTTTATCAGCAAAAGCACAGACCAACAAAAGTAAAGTTGACTTCGGTAAATGGAAATTAGTAATCAAGGCGTCAACAATTTGGAATTTAAAAGGCGGATAAATGAAAAGGTTAGTAGAATAATAACCACTAACCAGTTTGCCCAATTCTTTCATTTGACTTTCTAAAGCCCGAACCACCGTTGTTCCGCAGGCAATTACCCTTTTATTTTCTTTTTTAACTTCTTCAACACTTTTAACTAATTCTTCAGAAATTTCGTAATCTTCATAATACATTTGGTGCTCTTCGATATTTTCCGTCTTAATTGGTCGAAAAGTACCCAAACTGCAATGAAGGGTTAAAAAGCTAATTTTTACTCCTTTAGCTTTTATCTTTTCTATCAAATCAGGGGTAAAATGAAAAGCAGCGGTTGGTGCTGCCACGGCACCTTCTTTGGCGGCAAAGATTGTTTGGTAATCATTTTCTTTAACATCAGGATTTTTTATATAAGGAGGTAGAGGAATATTTCCGTATTTTTCTATTACTTCTTTATCATTAGCGTTTAAAAATTGGATAATCCTTATTCCTTCTTTTTTTCTTTCGCAAATTTTTATTTCGTAATTATCAATTTTTAAAACTGTTCCTTCTTTCATTTTTTTTGCTGGTCGCGAAAGGGCTTCCCAAATATTTTCACCAATTTTCCTTAATAAAAGGATTTCTCCTTTCCTTCCGTTGGGTAATTTCCCGAAGAGGCGAGCTTTGATCACTTTAGTATTATTAAAAACAATCAAATCCCCGGGATTTAGATACTCAATAATTTCGTTAAAAATTTTTTCTTCAAAAATTCTTTTTTTTCGGTCAACAACTAATAAACGGGAATACCCTCTTTTTTTTGGTGGTTCCTGAGCGATTAATTCTGGAGGAAGGTAATAATCAAACTCATTTATTTTCATTTAAAAATTTTTCATTTTCTACCAACCGGCATGATATAAAGAACATCTTCTTTTATCTTAAGAATCTTTTTCACTTCCTTATCATTAAAAGCACCGATAACCACAGTTCCTAATCCCAAAGCTTCGCATTGAAGATGGATATTCTGTCCACAATGACCAACTTCCATATGGACATACCTTATACCCCTTTCGCCATAATGGGTAGTTGTTTTTTGGTAATCAGCAGCAATGATAATATCAATTGGCGCTTTTAAAATATATTCCTGTTCCCAAGCAGCTGCCATTAGTTCTTTTCGTACATCTTTAGCTAATACCAATTTTAAACTGTGTTCTTCCGGAAGGTATTGGTAAACACCAGGTTTTAAATCTTTCACTTCGCCTGCTGCTAAATAAATTACCAGGGGATAGGTAGCCCCAGCCGAAGGACAGGTTTTTCCTCCCCAATCAGCAGTAATTCCGTAAGCTGCCCATAATAATTGGGAGACTTCTTCTAAGGTTAAAGGTGATTTTTTATAACTTCTTACTGATCTTCTTTTTAATAATGCCTCTTCCACACTCACATCGCTTTTATATCTTGGTTTAGGTAATTTCATTTTTCCCCCTTTCTCCTGCGAATAGAGGATAAAAAAAATCAAAATAAAAATAATTATTTTTTTCATAGATTTTCTTTTAAAATTTTCTCTTTCATTTCTTCTTTATATTTTTTAAGTTTCTCTTTTATTTCTGGGTATTTTAATGACAAAATCCTTAAAGCATAAACACAGGCATTTATAACGCCAGCCTTACCGATTGTCATTGTAGCTACCGGGACACCGCTGGGCATTTGGACAATGGCTAATAAAGCATCTAAACCTTGAAGGGAACTTGTTGGTAAAGGTACACCAACAACCGGTAAATTGGAATAACTGGCTATTACTCCAGGCAAATGGGCGGCCATACCGGCACAAGCAATAATTACTTGAAAATCTCTTTTTTCCAATTGCAACACATATTCTTTTAATTCTTCCGGAGTTCGGTGAGCCGAGAGAATTTTTAACTCGTAAGGGATTTCAAAATTTTTTAAAAAATTTATTCCTTCTTCTACATAAGTAATATCTGATTTGGAACCGATAATTATCGCAATCATAAGAAATTATAAATTAAAAAAAATTTTATTCAAGGACGACAAATTTTTTAATAAATTTTTCTTCTTCAGTTTCAATTGTTAAAAAATATAAACCGCCTTTAAATTTTTGGTCAATTTTAATTATAAATTCGCCCTTCTCTTTTTTAAAATCTTCATCGGTGGCTATCAACTTCCCTAAAAAATTATAGATTTTTAACTTAACATTTTGAGGAAGATTACTTACTTTTAAATAAACAATGTTTTTATCTTTTATAATTGGGTTGGGATAAATCTTCGGTTCAAAAGAAATAAACGGCTCTTCGGGATAGGGAAACCTAATCAAGCCATCTTCGGTAGCAATTAAAACTTCACCAAAATAATCATTAATAGTAAAAGAACGATAAAAATTACTTCTTTTCTCCCAATTGGGTAAAAAATATTGGTTAAAGGTTTGCCATTTTTTCTTTTCCGGATAATAGAGCGAAATCCCTTCTTTGGTTAAAAACCAAATTCGGTTATATTTATCACAATCAACAAAATAGACTTCATTAGCTAAAAGACCACTATTTTGGGTAGTGAATATTTCAAAAGAGAAATTATCTTTTAAAAAACCGGCACCATTGGGGGTGGCAACCCAAATTCTTCCTTTTCGGTCAGAAGAGCACCAATTGATAATCGGTGAGAGAAGACCATCGGTAATTATTCTAATTTCGTCATCATTTAAATTGTTTAAAGTATTTTTATGGTCAATCATTAATAAACCATTTAATGTTCCTAAATATACCCGATTTTTTCTATCAAAGGCAAATTTGGTAATAGCAAATTCTTCTAACTTTCCCAAATTAAGAATATTAAATTCGTAATAATTACCCAAAGAATCTAAGGCGATAATATTTTCACCATTTCTTATCCATTTGGTATCATAATAATCAATACCTATCCCGCCGATTACATTTTTTAAACTCCTTTCCCCCCATTGATAGACTTGGAAGCGATTTTCTTCTGGTAGATAACAGGAGACTCCGCCATCTATTGCCCAATGGCCAATCCATAAACGATTTTTCTGGTCAATTGCTAAACTTCTACTGTTAATTAAGGTATCCTGAAGAAAAATAATAGAATTATCTGGTTTAATTAAAGAAATGAAATCAACACCTGAGTAGACCATAAAATGGGCAAGATAAAGATTACCATTGCCATCCAAAATAGCATCAGAAACGATTGATGAAAAAATAGTTGGCAACCAGATTTTTTGCGAAAAGGTATCACTTAATAAAAAGAGATAACCAATTATTGTCGGTGCCCCACCATGCACTAACGCTAGTAAGGTATCTTTTTTGTATGTAGGATATAAACGAACGGTTTTATCTTTTAAAATGGTATCTAAATTCTTTTGGCTATTAGCGATTATTTTAAAAAGCCCAGAATGGGTAGCCAAGTAAAAATTATTTTTATAAAAGCAAAAATCATAAACTATTTTTAAGGTTTCGGAAAAGAAAGGATAAAATCGCTCATTTTTAAAATAGGCAATCCCCAATTCCGTTAACACAAAAAGCGTATCTTTTGCCTTAATAATAGCTTTTACGGTATCACCCAAAGGTTTTAAATAATTATTAACAGTTTTAAAATCCTTTTTTATTTTGGAAACTCCCCGATTGGTTCCGAGCCAAATGTCATCGGCAACTAAAAGACAAAATATATTATTGGTGGGAATTTGGGGATATTCAATTTTAAACACGCTATCATCTTCAAAATCGGCAAATGTTCCTTTTGTTAAAATTACATAAAGACCGCTGTTGGTCGCCAGCAAAATAGTATCATTTTCAATAATTATCCGGTTGATATTTATTTCAAAAGGAATTTTTCCCTTCGGGTAGGTTTGAAATTTTTTATGTTTGCTATCAAAATATATCAAACCACCATATTTAGTGCCAATCCAAAGATTGGAATCAGGGTCGCAAGACAAATCAGTTAGATAATGGGAAGAAAGACCATCAAAATAAGAATAGTATTTTTCCAAATTGAAATTATTATTTACTTTTATTAATCCGCCGATACTACTGAGATAGAATTGACTATCAACTTTTGCCATTCCCGTAAATTGGGTATAATTGGTAATGAAACTATTTATTAGCGAAAGATAAAAAATTATTAAAATCATATTATTATTTAAAAGATTTTTTCTTTGGTATCATTTAAAAAAATCAATTGAAAGTATAAAAGGGCGGCACCAAAGGAAAAGAGAAAAGGCAGAAAAAAATTAAATTGAGAATACTTTTTGAAAAAATAGTAGAAAGATTTAAACCGTTCTTTTTCAGCTTTTATTAAATTTTTAATTCTTGCCTTTCCCAAATAATGGGTTACTTTTATCTTCGGAAAAAGGATGACTTTCCAATTTTTTTCCCAAATTCGTTTACAAATATCTAAATCTTCAGCAAAGAGAAAAAAATTTTCATCAAAATTGCCACAGGTTTGTAAGACCGCTTTTTTGAATAGAATCAAAGTGCCAATTACCGCATCTACCGTTATCGGTTCTTTTTTTTCATATTTATCCCAATTTAAAAACTGCGCTGAATAAGGGTTATTTTTAAAAATTTTCGTTAATAATGAACGGGCGCCAAAGAAGATATGAGAGATTTTGGGAAATGTCCGCGCGGAAGGTAAGATTTCTCCCTTTTCGTTAACAAAAAGGGGAGCGATACAACCCCAGTCCGGATTTTTTTCCAAATGGTAAGCCAATTCTTCAATTTCGTTATCTCTTAAAGCAATATCGGGATTCAAAATTCCGATAAGGTTACCTTGGGCATATTTTAAACCATAATTTATCGCCTTCGCATAACCATAATTTTTTTTCAATCTGATTAATAAAATATGATTTTTTTTAAAATATTCAATTGGCAATTTTTCATCCGAATTGTTATCAATAACGATAAGCTCGTAATCTTTTTTTATTAAAAAAGAAAGCAATCTAAGTAAATATTTGGTAGTATTATAATTTACTAAAATAAGAGAAATAGTTTTCACATTCGGAAATTAAAAGAAAACTTGTAATTAGTTGTTGGAAAACTATAAATAAGCTCATCCGAAGAGATATCTAAACTGAAATTTTTATAAGCAAAACCAATTCCCCAAGTAAAAGGAATGGCAATTTTTCTATCACCCCGAATAAGCTTTCTTTTTTTGCGGTCAAAAAGATATTCAAAAATCGAAATACAATCCTGTTCACCATTTTCATCTTCCACAATTACTCCTCCCCGCCAACCAGTCACATCTTCAAAGTAGCCCAATCTTATGGAAAAAAGATTATTAGCGAGGTTTAATTCTATTCCCAAACTTTTCCACATATCTTCCAATTCGGAAGTTGAAGTATCAGCTTTTTCTACTAAACCAATATTTAATTCCCAAGGTAAATTTAAAGTAATCATTTCTTTTTTTATTGGTGAGAAATTTATTCCTACTCTTAAC
>Ga0185307_1001396_pt1 | contig 13475 bp, 10 predicted proteins | sample LHCtaG_FD_128010 | JGI IMG/M metagenome (GOLD analysis project Ga0185307, IMG submission 128010) | Hot spring microbial communities from Little Hot Creek, USA to study Microbial Dark Matter (Phase II) - LHC4sed_matched (SPADES... | ecosystem: Environmental > Aquatic > Thermal springs > Hot... | reverse complement strand
CCCTGGCTCCTAATACTAAAGCTTGTTGGAGACTATGGGCTGAGCTACGGCATTATAAGCTTTAGAGAACCCGCAGAGGTTTTGAAGAGCTTAATAGCTAAGGCAGCAGAGGTCTTGCAGCGCCCACCTAACTACTTGCTTTCAAAAGCCTCTTTCATAGTCACTATAAACCCTGTGCTCTTTTCACCACAGCAACTCGAAGCAACTATATATAGATATGTTGAGCAGAATGTGAACCTGCTTGTCATCGATGGTGTCGACTCTCTGTACCTCTACTACGACCCTCTCTACATAGACCGAATGCTAAAGTCCCTTGCGACATACGCTAGGGGGAGCTTCTCAATTGTTTTCGAATTTGTTAACAATGTGTACACACCAACACAGCTCTCTAGGTATGACATAGTCCATGAGATTACAGTGAGTAGAGAGGGCACCGTTGAGCACAACGTTATTAGGGGGAGGCTAGCTTCTCTACAAGTAGCGCCAGGCAACTTAAGTGCGAGAATTGATGAGGCAAGCGTTTTGAAGTGCTTAAACATTGTTTAGTTGGACAGGGGGCTGACCTCCATGGACGTGGAGTACAGGGTTAGGGGTAGTGAGATATACTTCTACAAAGGTGGAGATGAGAAGCCTCTAGCACTCTTAGGGGTAACGTGGAGCGGCTTTGAACTGCGAAGCTATGTGGTAGGCGGGCTCACTGCTCGAAGGTGGGTAGATATTCTGGAAACCGTTAAGAGCCTCGGCTTTAACGCAATAAGGATACCCTTTTGTGCTGCTACTGCAAGACCTGGCACTAGACCAGCCTTAAGAGCTGTGAGCTATGCTTTGAATAGCGATCTTGGGGGGCTGGACTCCGTTTCAATAATGGAGAGAATCGTTGCTAAGGCTGCTGAGCTAGGGATACACATCCTTCTATGCTTTCACAACATAAGTTGCGTGTATTTTGAGCCCCTGTGGTACACCCCCGTCTTCACAGAGCAGAGCTTCATAGAGACATGGCTCTACATAGCTAAGAGATTTGGAAGGTACTGGAACGTTGTCGGCGCAGAGCTCTTCAACTCCCCCCATGCGACGAGATTTGCGAGTAGCGAGTACACGAGAAGCGATGTAGCCACATGGGGCATGGGCAACCCAAAGACTGATTGGAACCTAGCTGCAGAGAGAATTGGAAAAGCAGTACTTGAGGTAGCGCCTCACTGGCTCATAGTAGTTAAAGGTGTTCAAATAACAAACCCAAAATCAGATAACGTACCCCTGTATTCAGGTGAGGTGTTTTGGGGGGAGAACCTAAGGGCTGTGAGAGACTACCCAGTTAACCTACCCAGGGAGAAGCTAGTCTACAGCGTTAATACCTACGGGCCGGACGTCTACGTGCAACAGCACTTCAATGACCCAAGTGTATTTCCAGACAACTTGTATAAGATATGGGACCAGAACTGGGGCTATGTTAAGAAGCAACTAGGTTATCCAATAATAGTTGCCGAGTTTGGTGGTAAGCATGGTGAGGGCGACCCAAGGGATGTTATGTGGCATAAGAAGTTTGTGGAGTACCTAATGGAGACCAACATATGCCACTGGTTCTACCTAGCCCTAAACCCAGGTCACGAATTTACCAATGGGCTGCTTCAACCAGATTGGAGAACACCACAGCCGCACAAGTTCCCCACGCTCAAGGCACTCATAGACTATTGTGTGACTAGGTACAGTAAGGCGTAGCCTCTCTTGTAGTGGCGAGGGCTTTAGCTACTGCAACACCAAACTGGGGGTGGTGTATTAACTGCTTTTCTCTCTACCCTTCAGGCTCCACATGTACTGTTGCTTCCCAGCCCAAAACCTCCTTAACCTTCTTTTCAACACTAGAGGCTATTTCATGTGCTTCTCGAACGCTCATTCCACTGTCTACCCTTATGTGAAGCGTGACCTCCACGTGGTCGCCATACCTATGCATGTGGATGTGGTGAACGTCCTTTATCAATGGATTTACGCTAGCCACTACATCTCTAAGCCTCTCAACATTTTTTGGCGAAGGTGCTTTGCCGAGGAGCTCAGAAGATGCATCTAATACTATCTTAGCTCCTGTCGCCATAATTACTGTAGAGACCGCCACCCCCAATACTCCATCTAGCCACCAGTGTGGCGCTCCAAGCAGTATTGCTATGACTAGAAGTGCTGATGCAATAGCATCACTTCTGTGGTGCCACGCATCTGCTATTAGCGAGCTAGCGCTATACCTTCTGCCAAGGGCTGTAGCCCACAGTGCCAAAGCCTCTTTAGCAGCAGCTGAGGCTGCCAGCACTGCCACTAGTGCCCAGCTGAAGGTGAGCCCCTCCCTAGAGAGCAGCTTACCTACGCTCCTCTGGATAAACTCTACACCAATTATTATAAGCATAGAGGCGATGACTATGGTGGCTATGAGCTCAGCCCTACCATGGCCAAATGGGTGCTCTCTATCAGCAGGCCTATAGCTTATCCAAAAACCCAGTACTACGACTATTGATGTTAGACAGTCAGAAAGTGTATGTATAGAGTCAGCAACAACAGCAATGGAGTTGTATAGAGTCCCATAGACAAACTTTGCTATGAACAGAGCAATGTTTATAGCTATCGATACCCAGCCCTCTAGATACCCAGCAGCCTTCCTCGTAGCACTACTAACGCCCATCTAGCACACACTATACACTGTGAGGTTGTATCTTAAAAACATTGATTGTTTTAGATAGGGCAAAAGCGATTAACAGCAATAAAGCTACGCACTAAACACGTCCTGACCTCCTCCAAACCGAGGACAAGGCCTTGAGCCATAACACATCACATCTTAGTCACTGCCAGAGTTCTCTCATTGCTTACTGCACCTCTAGTTTCTCTTCAACACTTCTAACCTTACTTTCTAGAGAAAGCTCCTTATCAAACCTAATGTCTATGGCAATGTCAATTACAATTCTGTTAATGGTTGCACTCCTAAGTGTGGAAACTACTTCATTTAGGAGATCAGCAAGCTCTTCAAAGCTCTGAACCTCTATGCAAGTGCCCATAGGGCTCAGGTGGTACTTCAATTTACGTCTTCTTATGAGTTCGATAACCATAGCTATGTAGCTACTTATGCTAGCTGAACCTGTACCTATGGGCACAACCCTTAGTTCAGTAAGTATAGGCATTGCAAAAGCACCATGAGAACTCATATTATTTGCATGCTTAATAGCTCTTTCTGCACGCTATAGCAATTACTCAGTGTTATTGTTACAAGTATTAATAAGTTTTAAACCTTGCTTATCTGTAGTATTTTTGTGGGCTCTATGCGGAAAAAGTTCTCACTTTTACTCACCACAGCTCTAACCACTGCATTGTGTTGCATATTAATCTTCTCCTCGTGGAAACCTCCTACAAGCACAATACTTCCACCAGATTTAGAGGGGGTTATTGCAGGAGCCCCTAAAAGGCTTCACATTTACAGCAACTCTTTTACCAATGGCTCAAAAATTCCTGCAAAGTACGCTTATTACGAGTGTGAAGGCGAGAGTGTTTCACCACACATCGCCATAAAGAACGCACCTATTGCTACAAAGAGTGTTGTACCCATGGTTTACGACCCTGATGCGCCCTGGGGAGTGTTTTACCACTGGGTAGTCTACGGGCTTAAGGGGGCTAGAGTTGAGCCCCCAGAGAGCTCCTCATCAAGTGCAGGTGTTTTGCAGGGGATTAATAGCTATGGGTCTACTGGTTGCGGAGGCCCATGCCCCCTGGCAGGGGATAAGCCACACAGATATATTTTCCTCGCCCTTGCCTTAGACATTGATAGTAGCAACTGGAGTCCTGGCCTAGATCCAAGCACTGCACTATCAAAGGTCAAGGGTCACGTGCTTGCCTATGGCTATATCCCTGGTACGCACTCTAGGTGAGCTAATTTGAGACTTTATGTAGCAGGTAGGCTAAACTATGATACTATAGTACAAGTCGATAGGCTTTTGGAGAGGGGTAGGAAGTATGTTGGTAGAGTGCTTACAGAGGGTTTTGGAGGAACTGGTGCAAATATAGCTCTTGCTGCAGCAAGAGCTGGGGCTAGGGAGGTTCGTTTGCTTGCCGCTGTGGGTGAGGATCTTGCAGAGAGAGCTATTGCGTTTCTCAGGAGTGAGGGTGTGGACACTAGGCATGTGGCTGTGCTTAAGGGGGCTTCTGGAAGAGCAATAATACTGGTTGACAGTTCTGGTGAATCAACTATAGTGACACTCCCTGGGGTCAACAACATGCTGTCACTAGAGCATGTGCCTAGGGATGTAGGTGAAGTTGATGGTGTAGTTGTGGCTAACGTTCCCCTCAACGTGGCGAAGAGCATAGTTGTGCAAACAACTAGCAGTCAGGCTGTCTTTATGGATCCTGGCGCCTCTTGGAACCCATTTGAGTTAGCTGAGGAGGTTCAGGGAGAATGTTTTGTGCTACCTAATAAGCGTGAGTTCGATCATCATGCAAACTCTGCTAGTTTTAGCAGAAGGTGTATAACCATAGTTAAAATGGGCCCCCAGGGCGCGATAGCCCATATCTATAGAAAGAGAAAAGCGATTGCTGTGAGCTCCCTACCAGTAGAAAAGCTCGGTATGAGGATTGCCTCCACCTCAGGTTGTGGCGATGTTTTTACAGGGGTCTTCTCAGTGATATACCTTGAGAGTAGGAGCCTTGAAAAAGCGCTACTCTATGCAACCATAGCAGCAGGGTTAAAGACGGCAAAGCCCCTGTCCTTTGACTCCCCCAGAAGGGTAGAGCTTGAGGAAGCTGTAGAGGAGCTTTCAAAACACGTATCCATCTATGAGAGTAGCTTGTAGAGGGTGGAGGAGATTTCAACATTTTGAGGCTTTGCAATTGCTTACAAGCCATATGGATTCCCGGCCCTGTCTCTCTACAACCAAATGTAGAGTTGGTACCCCCTCTAATATAGCAATGGTCATGGCTTCTTGCTCAGCTGCCGCCACTAGACATAGCCACTTTTATCACTACTACTAACAGTGTTTAAAGCCATTTTAGCGTGGATAATATGTGAAGAGGTTGAGAGGATTAACAGAGACAGCTTGCCCCTAGATGCTTGCTCTCACTGGCCTATGTTTTCGTTGTGTCTAGGGGTTTTCACCTAGCCCACGCTTCACTGGGTGTTAAGCGCAGTGCCGTGGGTAGCTGTTGAGCTCAACAGCATAGCGCTCCCACCTACGCCTAGCCCGCTTAGGCTTGGAGCTTTGCCTCCATTGCCTAGGCGAGCTTGATTGACACAGCTAGTAAACCATATAGTGGTGTAAGTGGGCTCGCTCCAACTAGTATTGTGTAAAGAGTTGCTAATGAGAAGCACTATTGATAGCCCTGTTATTACAGGTGTAGTTTCACTAAATGCCTTGGTGTACACACTCCCAATGGCTTTCACGTATGCTATGAGTATTGCGACATAGCAGCTAACCATGGGTGCAAACGCTAGTGGTGCGCTAGGCATCGCTATGCATATATGTCTGGACACAGCTGTGGCTATGTGAAGAGTGTATACAGATAACAGGAGAGTCATCAGAAATCTCACTATATCTCTACCAAGCTCCACTACAAGAACTCTGTCGAGAGACCTCAGGAGCCTGCCAACACCTATAGATAGGCCAGCCTCAAAGAAGAATATTGCAAGGCCTAAGCTTTTCAAAAACTCAAGCTGAGTGAATGTTGTGAGCTCTACTCCAAGACTCATGAATAGTGGTGATGAGCCCGCAAGTACATAGCCTATGAAAGAAGTGTAGGGAGCTCTCTTAGAGAGTCAGCCAAGCATTGAACCTACAAGCAATATCATAAAGGCCTGGGTTGCAAATTCAATCATAGTTTACCTACTAAAAGTGCGTTACACAGCATTAAAATTAGATGCCTTACTCTGCCCCTCATTAAACGCCAATAGCTTGTAAGCGAATAGATGTGGGGAACCCGGTGAACTGCTCAGGAGCAGCAGCCCTTCAGAGTAGGAAGGAGAACAACTAGACCTGGCGATAATCTGACATGAAACAGTTCTACTGTCTAGGATCTGCACTGTCTATGGGAGGCTAGGGTACTCTGAATCTCCTCAGAAATCTTTATAAAACTAGGAAGAGCCTCTGAGTACTACGGGCATAAGATATGAATAGGAAGAACTTAATAGCATTAGCGGCTATTCTAATAATACTTGCTGTTGTAGGGTATGTTGTTTACATATACTCAGGTCTTGGGAAGCCTAGTGAGACTGAGGTCAAGAAACCAACGCTAAAACCCGTTTCACTGAAGATTATGACGGACTGGAGTCAGTGGGGCCAAGATGATTTCAAGAGGTACTTCTTTGCCGAGAGTGGTATGCCTAGGGCAGGGGTAATGACTGCACCAGCGTCAATGCTTCTAAACATCACTAATATATCGTTTGTACGTGTTCTCGATCCAAAAGAATGGGTAGAGGCGGGGCGCAAAGGTGAGGTAGACGGCTTCATAGGTCAGAATAGGTATAACATATCGTACGTATGTTTAGCAGGAGGTCTACACCCAATAGAAGACACTACAATACTTGAGCTTGTAAAACACATACCCGACATAATGAAGGGTTACACAGAGGATGGAAAGCTCTGCTGGGTGGCTATGTACTGGCAGCCGTACACATGGCTAATCAATAGAGAGTATGCTGAGAAAAATGGGCTAGCAATACCCGAGAGCTGGTCAGACCTTATCAAGCCAGAGTACCTAGGAAGCGTATTGAAAGGAGTGAACCTCGTAGCAATATACCCTGTAACTAACAGGCCAGCAACATCAAACACTGTTAATGTGCTCTTGTCAAAGTACGGGTGGGAAAAAGGCTGGTCCTTAATAGCTGTGGTCTTCGGCGGGGCCTCTAGCCTATACACATCAAGTTCAGCAGCTAGAACAGCCATATCAACAGGAAAAGCCCTACTCACAATACTTGGATTTGAAGATGCGTACACAGCCTACTCTATGGATCCCAACAGGCTCTCAATCAAGTTCCCGAAGAACGAGACTGGGTTCTGGCTAACACCAATAGCCATAGCTGCAGGGGTAAGTGAGGATGGTTTAGATGGTATGTACAGGTTGATAACGTGGGCTCTAACTGATATGCAGGATAAAATGCTCCTCAATAGATCTGGGTGGCTCAACATGCCAGTCCTAGGTTGGAACAATACAAGTCCCAGAATGGTTTACAAAGAACAGGCTATGGCCAACATTCACGCACCTCCACTAGAACTAGAGCTTGCACTAGGTGAAGCAGGGTCCAGTATAGCGCTGTATGCAGACATAATTACAACAGATGGTGATGTTAGAGGCTTACTGCGACAGTTCATTCAAAAAGTCGCTGAGAAGTATATGAAGGGAGAGATGGATGTCAATACATACTACGAGTACATATTCAAATTAGGGGAACCAGTAGAGTTCACAGACCCTGTCTCTAAAGCACAAGTGCATTTCACACTAGAAAAGGCACGTGAGCTAGGCAACGCTATGAGAGAGGGGAAGGTAAGCGGAGACGAGCTTAAGCAAGAGCTTAAAAATGCTTTAGTGAACAAGTTGAGCTCATTAATAGAGAGTCTATCGTGAGATTTCCTAAGCTAGTTAAGGTAAAACGGACTTGTAATTATCAAAAAAGTTTAAATCTTTTTTCATTTTATATATCTTGCTTGAGTGTAGGTGACCTTATTGAAACTAGTAAACAAGTTAATAGCCATATCTGTAATCACACTATTGCTATCCTTAACAACTTTAAGCCTCGTGCAAACACCTATCTATGCTCAGCGAGTGCGAAGAGAGGATAACTTGATAATAGGAATTGTTGGTGCTCCCACACTTAGCTGGAACCCATTTGCAGTAGGAGCAGCTTATCATGAAGCAGTGTGGCACATCCTATACCCACCTACAACAGTGCAGAACACCTTAACCCAGGACTGGGTATTGCTACTAGTAGATAAAATAGAGTTCAACGGAGATGAGATGACCATAACAATGCACTTTAGGCCTGAAGCCCGCTGGAGTGATGGCAGGCCTTTAACTGTTGACGACCTTATAGCGGGTTATCAGCTAAGTAGACAAGTGGGTGCTGGGTGGTGGGGTGATTGGTGTGTATACAACTACGAGAAGATAGATGATAAAACTGTGAAGTACTACATCGCCAGAACACCAGGTGAAGAGCCTCCACCGAGAGAGGAGATAATGCTTGACTGGATAGGGGGGCCAATAGGGTGTGTTCTGTTTGTAAGGCCTCTACCAGCTCACGTATTTCAGCCAATTGTGGAGCAGCTAGGAGAAGCTATGAGGACAGAGTGGAGAAATGAAGATCCTGATAAACAAGTTGTCTTAGGGCCTTACAAACTATACTATGCAGACGTCACACAGGTAATATATGAGCGCATCGATGATTGGTGGGGTAAGGACATATTTGGCTTACCCAAGCCTAAATACCTAACCTATTACTACTATAAGGAGACTACAGTATTAATTCAAGCACTCATAAATGGCGAAATTGACTTTACCCAACAATTTGTGCCAAACGTCGGAGACTTAGTGACAAAGTACGGGATAAAGGCTTGGAATAATAATCCGCCTTACTTCATACCCTCAGCAATATTCTGGCTATACCTCAACCTCAACCTTCCAGTGTTTAGGAGTGTAGAGGTTAGAAAGGCTATAGCCTGGGCAATACCGTGGAAAGATGTTGTTGAGTATGGTCTACAAGGCTTAGTAGAACAAGCACCTGTAGTAGGGTTTGTTGCTGAAGGTGTGTACAAAGACTATGTGAATAGAGATGCGTGCCAAAAGTATTGGGGTAACCCAGATTGCCTATTAACACAAGACCTAGCTAAAGCCAAGAAGATACTGGATGAAGCTGGTATAATTGATAGGAATAACGATGGTATTAGAGAGCTCCCAGATGGGACACCACTAAAGTTCAAAATAAGCGTTCCTGCAGGGGCTGTTTTAGAGAATAGCGTGGCTTCACTAGTAGCCGAAGCTCTAAAGAATATTGGTATGGAGGTCTACATAGAGACCCTTGACTACAGAGTTTGGTGGGATAACTTTAGGAACAGCAACTTTGATGCAACACTCTGCTGGAGCGCTGGTGCATACGAAGTGGGTCACGTTAGGAACTCCTACGGTAATGCACTATACCCTGCCTGGGGTAACATGGCTAGGTGGATAGGGTACTCTAATGATAGGTTAAATGCACTAATCTCAGAGGTGATGAGAGCCACAATATTCCCAGACTATGAAAAAGAGCTAGTGTTTAACATACAGGAAATATTATTTGAGGAATTGCCATCCATACCTCTATACTACACACCACTCACATGGCTATACAACACCAAGTACTGGGATGGGTGGCCAAACGGGGAAAGACCCTGGTGGATACCTTCATGGTGGGGAACACTGCCACTATTCTTCTTCATAGTTAGAAGTGGTGAGCCTATAACTAAGCCATGGTGGTACGCTCCATACAACCAAGGAGGGGCGATAATCTCAATGGACAAGTACAGTGAGCTACTGAGAGGATGCATATACGACGCAAAATCAACTGTTGTAGAATCAGGTAAACCCAAACCCTCTCCAACGCTATCTCCGTCTCCTTCGCCCAGTCCTTCGCCATCTCCGTCTCCTTCGCCAACACCAACAACTCCAACGCTATCTCCGTCTCCTTCGCCCAGTCCTTCGCCATCTCCGTCTCCTTCGCCAACACCAACAACTCCAACGCCAGGTGTTGTACAGACAGTCACTATAACAATACCAACAATAGTCTCAGTATCAACAGCTATTACTACAGTAGCCCTTAGAGAAACAGTGTCAGCAACAGTAACACAAACAGTAACAGAGTGGACAACAACAATAGCACTAGCAGTAGCACTATTCGCAACAGGCTTCGCAATAGCATGGTTCGTAACAAAGAAGACAAAGTAAAACAACTCAAACAAAAATTAAACACATTTCCACTTTTTAATCACCTTGTATGTAATGTTGTGTGCGTCTGCGATAGCCATATCCATTGCTATATCTAAACTACTAAGTCTGGTATATTCTCTCCAGACCCTAGAATAAGGCACCTAGGCACATGTTAATTATGTGCACTATTCTAGGTGGGCTTTTTCTGCAGATGCCATCTGTATAAGGGTTTCTACGCTTTAGACTGGGGAGCTGAGTTGCTCGACACAGTGCCTGTGAGAAATTTAGAGAGGTACGTCACAGAGGTTATTTATTTATCAACCTTTTGCAAACCTCAACTGCTTTAAAGGCGTTCTCGGCATAGCCATCAGCGCCAATTTCTCTTGCAAACTGCTCTGTCACTGGTGCACCACCTACAATAACCTTTACTTTTTCTCTAAGCCCCTCCTTCTTCAAAGCTTCAATAACCTCTCTCATATGTGGCATTGTGGTTGTTAAAAGCGCTGACATTCCGAGTATGTCTGGCTGATGTTTTTTAACAGCTTCCACAAACTTTTCTACAGTCACATCAATTCCCAGGTCTATAACCTCAAAGCCGTTTGCCTCAAGCACTGTTGCAACAAGGTTTTTACCAATGTCATGAATATCGCCGTAGACTGTGCCTATAACGACTCTCCCAAGGGGCTTGAACTTCTTCTTTGATTCGAGTATCATTGGCTTCACAATCCTCATAGCCTCATTGAAGATCTCTGCAGCAACAATCATATCGGCTACGAAATACTCTCCCCTCTCATACATTTCACCGATCAGCTTCATGCCTTCCGCTAACCCCCTCTCTATTATATCCATAACGTCTACCCCTTGGTTCAAAGCCTTGTTCACAAGTTCTATGGTTTTCTCTAAATCTAGATTAGCGAGGCTATCCCTAATCTCCTCTAAAATGTTCGACACAGGGCTCACCGTATGGGATACCTACCATGTTCGTAAGCCGCCTTAAAAACTGCTACTATATTCTCTGATGGTGTAGGCGGTTGAATATTATGTGTTGTTGCAAAGATGAATCCGCCTCCTGGGGCAAGCACTCTAATCATGTCTCTAACGTGTTGCACCACATCCTCTAGTTTTGCAAATGGTAAAACCCTCTGAACATCTGCACCACCACCCCAGAACGTTATCTGCTCACCATACTCCTTCTTCAGCTTCTCTGGGTCCATTCCCTTTGCGGATAGCTGAATTGGGTTTATTATATCCAAACCTACGTCTATAAACTCCTTAATTAGTGGGAATATGGCGCCATCGCTGTGCAGAAATATGAACAGCTTCGAGTGCTTCTTGATGTAGCTGAACAGCTCTTCATATCTATGCTTATACATCTCTCTGAACAGTTGCACAGAGATTTGAGGGCCCTCCTCAGTCCCAAGGTCGTCAGCATAGCCTATGACTGTTATGTACTCACCTATATAGTCTATAATTTTCTTAGTGTTGTAAAGCACAACATCCATTATATGATCTAAGATGGCGTTTGCCAAGGGTTTTCTAAGTCTTAGATCTGATAACCACCTTGTCCAGCCTCTTAAAGCCTGTGCCCAGGCGTGCACCCTGCCAGCAAGTGAGTATACTAATACGTAATCTGTACTCCTATGCAGATACTCTGCTTTCTTCCTCAAGAACTCCAAATACCTATCACTATACTTAAACGCATCCCAGTTGAAGTCCTTTACCTCATTAATGCTACGCACGTTCGCCAAGGGGTTTGCCCCGTGAGAGTCTATAGGGGCAAAAGTAAAGCTACTTTTAGACCCAATACCCAAGACAATGTCGTGTAGCTTAATCACGTAGTTACTCCCCTCCTCAACTATGTCAATTAAGGACGGTATTTCTTCATAGAAATTGCCGTAGCTGTGGTGCCACAGCTTCCATGAAGGATCCACTATCTCAGCCTTACCTGTTTCAGGGTCTCTATTCAAACACACCATACACTGGTAGAAGGTATCCCTATAGTAAATCTCTGTGTTTGTTGGAGGGAGGCACCTATTCACATCAATGAAATCAGAGTGGAAAAGCTCTATAAGCTCAGCATCAACTTCAGTTAGCTGCGCTACGACATCCTTTACCCTAGCAGGCCTAGCTTCAAGACCTAGAAACCTTCTTAAATCTCTATAGCACATAGGGTTAATTGTTGACACATGCGTTGAGCCAAAATCTATCGGAATTCTATCAGGCTCTTCATGCCTTAGGGTTGTGATAACCCTTTCTCGAGGCCTCATTAAATCCATGGAGCATCACCTCTCAACATCTAGCTGATGTTATTACCTAATATGTATGTCGCGCTACATGCTAGTACGTTATAGTATAGTCATGTAGACCCTTATAAAAGTTTTATGTACAGTAATTGCATCCTAAATTTTATATAATTTTATATACTTTACCCACTGAATCTCAAGTACGTGAGGTGCTAAAAATGGTTTACCCACTAAATCTCAAGAGGTTTATAATCCATGAGGAAGTTGGGATGGGGCAGAATCAATTTAGATGCTTTTACATAGGTTTTCACCCTGTGAGTAGCTCAATGATTATTCACGAAGGGCATAGCGGGAGGGTGTACATGGATGGCAGGCTAATCTACGGCTATGAGCTTGTTGGTAGGCCTCCTAGGGCTGGTGGAGATACTCATGCAGCTATGGCCTGGTCCAAGGACTTGCTGTTCTTTGGTGGCTGGATAAAGGCTCCACCAGGTCTGCTCATCTCTACAGACAGGACTTTGGCTAAGCAGGATATGAGGGAGAAGTACAGTCACATACACATGGTTGAGGATGGTGGCAGAGTTTCTCTGTTGTGGTCTAGGAAGTGGGATGAGAAGATAGCCCCGAACCACTGGTATGGTGAGGTCACAGACCTGCTTTATGATGGGCATGAAGATGTGCTGTACTTTAGTAGAGGTGATGGCTATGCAGAGCTTGGCTTGTGGAGAATACAGCTGTCGAGTGGAAAGGTTGAGTGGATAATTAGGGATAGGACTGTGTACAAAATGGAGATGAAGGATGATAAGGTGTTTGCAACAATATTCAACCCCGCCCATATGGAGAAGTCAGCTATTGTGATCTACGATACGCTTAGTGGTGAGAGCAGAATTGTTGAAGAGTTTGAGTTTGTCCTCGACAAGGAGAAGAAGGTGAGCATAGCGAGAGACGGTGGGCAAATAGTTCAGCTACAAAATAGGTTAGTAGCTTTCTACGGAGGCTTCTTCATAGTTATAGACCCTTACAGAGATAGGTACACAATGTACCCATTCCTAGAAGTTGCAGGGTCTAGAGAGAACGCTGTAATACCAATGGCCGAAAGGCCTCTCTACATACCAGGTCTCAGAACACAGAAGGTCTACCCACTTGGTGTTCCTATAGTTGCTGCAAACCCATGCGAAGCGTCTACAGAACCCCTCCACAAAACAACATTTGGGCTTCTCTTCAGATTTGACCCTGTTGCTCCACAGATACTAACTTCAACAGGGTTTGTCTCAGGAATGGCAACAGATGGCTACAACCTCTACATGGGGGTATCCTACGCTA
>Ga0185307_1001395_pt1 | contig 13476 bp, 13 predicted proteins | sample LHCtaG_FD_128010 | JGI IMG/M metagenome (GOLD analysis project Ga0185307, IMG submission 128010) | Hot spring microbial communities from Little Hot Creek, USA to study Microbial Dark Matter (Phase II) - LHC4sed_matched (SPADES... | ecosystem: Environmental > Aquatic > Thermal springs > Hot... | reverse complement strand
GCAGAGCTCAGGAAAAGGACGAGGCAACCACTATTATATATTGTCGAAGTGGACACGCTTGTGGACACGTACGGGGAGAAGGAAGCCCTCTGGCTCATGAGAACTGGCCTAGCTGTCAGCAGGATGACAGGCGACCTGATCATGGCCTTGCTCAAGCCTGGCTACCCGAGAGTGGCGGAGGTGCTCGGCGCTGCCGCGGACGTTCACCTGAAGGTCACGAGAGAGCACGGGACGTTACTCGTCTACGGCGTGAAGCCTAGGACGAACGTCTACGTGCTCAAGATGGACACCTCAGAAGGATATCCGATGCCCAAGCTGACGCTGATAACTTGATGTCAAGGGGTCTACAACAGGACGATTAAATGGCTTAATGCTAAGGTCCCTGAACATGAGTGGCGACGGCTTCGACATCCATTCGAAGACACGTTAATGCTCTATTGGAGAACGCTATGAATGAGCCCTTCAAGAGCACCATCCGTGCCTAACAGAACGCATAGTCCTGCCCGAAGGTCATCGCATAGAGGCGAAACTATTAGGCCTCGTTCTCTTCGACCCCTTCACGTGCGTCATTGACGAGAACTTGGTAAAACTGGCGTCAAGTCCCATGAGTCTGGAATTCCGTCGCAACACCGACAATGACGCTAAGCAATGCGTTATCGCCAGCAAGTGCGAGTAAAGCTTAGAGGGGCTAACTCCTCAACAACTCCTCAAGCCCCCCTCTCTCCACGAAGCTCTTGAGCTCCTCTAGGCTCCTTAGCACGATGTCTGAGTGTAGCGTTATCCACGGGCTCGGATTCTCGAACTCTATCACGGACACGACCTTCTTGCCCTTCAGCTTGGCGTAGAAGAGCTCCATGCAAGTCCCGGCCGAGAGCCTAGGGAGGTAGGCGACCAGAACGTCGCACCTCTCCACGTCCCTCAAGTCCCTCTCTATGAAGTCCCTAGGGGGGACGTTCTTCCACCACCCCTCTCCGGTAGCTCTGTAGATCACCTTCTCCCTCTCCCAGGGGTCCACGACCTCGTAGCCCTTGGACTCCAATATCCTCTTTATCACAGCCCTGTACTCCTGCTTGTCCTCCACCCCTTGTATCGGCCCTGAGATGAACACCCTCGCCAACGTTTCTACACCCTAAGCCTCCCCAATCCTTGCCAAACCTAGCACTTCTTCTCGACGCTCTCTACGCTTTGAGGCCATCTAAATGGTTACTTATGTTCGTTGCGGAGGGCTCAAAAGCTATGCGCGCATTAGGCCTATTAGTCTTGCGAGCTCGTGGCGAGGCTTTGCGCCTCGTCGGCTCAAATTCTACTGGATGTCTTCGCTTCGACCGAATATCGTCCTTCAATGTAAACACCATCCGACGATTGCGCACCACATCACTTCGCACACTGTCTGCGCGTAGCTTTTCGCTTCACGTTATCAGCTCATTTTTAGCAGACCACGTGAGCTGTTCACTTTCGCCCAGGCGACGATCGACTCTTAGCTTAATGAGAGCGAGCTAGGGCTAAGGCCAGGAGGAAAGTGGGTCTTAGCAGGTGCGACAGCTCCGTTACGACGAGCACTCCTGCTAGCTGTTGATTGAGCCTAAGTCCGCTAGGGGCGCTAAGCGGTGTGTTGGGGACGAGGCCCATCACCAGACGTCACAAAATCACAGACTGTACGCCATGCATTAAGAAATGAATGTGATGGAGGACGTGCAGAAATGCCTCTAAACTAGTTAATCAATAGGTTCAATGATTATGCTGGACGAGATGGGTAGTGGTAAAGCTAAGATGAGACAGAGGAACTTCGTAGGGCGTGGAAAGGCAATGTCCATGGTGAAGGCGATGAATGATGCTTAAGTCTACAAGGCGCTAATGTCGCTAAGGCAGAAATTTTATTTAATTTAAAACGCAAACTAAGCCAAGGATCAGTATGGATATCGAGGACGTGGTTAAAAGGATAGGGGACTTGGCTTACTACTATGAGCTTACGTATCATGGTTGCTCTCAGTGCGTATTAAAGGCTATACAAGATAGCTTGAACACCGGAAATAGCCTAACGTTTAAGGCCGCGACAGCCTTTGCTGGTGGAGTTGCGGAAGCGGGAGAGATATGTGGAGCATTAATAGGAGGAATTATGGCTATTAGCCTAGTTTTTGGAAGAGATAGACTTGAGGACGCAATGACATCAAGTGGCCTCCTCAAGGCTATGGAGCTATCAATAAGGCTCTACGAAGAATTCAAGAAGGAGTTTGGGAGCGTGAAATGCCACGACATACAGAAGAAGCTGTTTGGGAGAAGCTTCAATCTTAGGGACGAGGAGGATAAGAAAAAGTTCATAGAAGCAGGGGCCCATGGACCATCGGGATGCCCCCAAGTAGTGAGAAAAGGAGCGATGCTGGCTGCCAAAATAATCCTAAGAAAATTTGAATTTGCCTAAATAAAGAAGCGCGCTCGGTTTGAGAGGCCGAAGGACTTCGTAACTGTGGGGAAGCTCAAGGTGTTGCCTCTTCTTAAGGGGTCCTCGTCCATAGCTCCACGGTCATGAGGATGCATATGGAAAGCGCTACCACCTCTCTGCGAGCGCCGTTAGGGGGGAACGCTTGGAACGATAAAGCCGTAGAAAGCTTCCAAAGAGAAGCGAGATAACTCAGAGAAAAAAGAAGCAACTAAGTTACGCAAGCCATGTTGGCGTAGTGGTTGCCGTCGTTCCTAAGGCGTGTGCGGACCTCTACCCTCACCTCCTACTTTCTGTGGTGTCTTGACTTTGATCCCAAAGCAAGACAGAGCGCCGAAATCTGAAGAAGTAGGCTCTGGCCTTCCGGCCCATCAGCTCGTGAGGTCTCACGGCGACGTCCCGCGTCATCAGCTCGAACCTATAGAGCCCCCTTCAACAGCCTTCTAAGGGCCGACAGGCTCATTCATACTCTATCCTTTGCCAGACAATATCGCCACACTTCAGCTCTCTCTTAACGTACTCTATCGCGAGTTGCGCGTTGAGCTCCTTGCAAGTGTAGATGTCTAGCGTAAAGAACTTGTGCTCACTCCAGCTGTAAAAAGCCGCTCCGGACTCGACCCAGGCCATGAAGCCTCCTAGGCCTTTGTGTATTAAGGAGAACTTGTCTGGAGAGAAGACGAAGGGGCCCGCTATGACCCTCATTCCCAAGGCCTCGCTGAGCCCTATCAAGAAGCTCTTGAGGAAGTCCTCGCTAATCTCAACGCCGTAAAATCCCTCTATGATGAGCCTCTCACGGCGAATTTCTGGCTTCAAATTTTTCATTTAGATCAGCCCAATAACGTCATAACTAAGGAGGACATAAGCGTTGCGTGCAATGCCAAGCTACTGGCGTGGCAAGGCTATGTGGAGTGGTCGAGGACGTTGGGATTCGCGGGCATGGTTTTCTCTTCCAGCGAGAAGTCCTTGATCTCTAGGAGCCATCGCTTTAAGTCCTCTCTCAGAACCTCCTCACAAGCGCGGATGCCTATGCGCTTCTTAAAGATCGGTCCGTCTATTACGAGGGTGTGGTGCTCTCCGCACTCACCGCATATGTCGAAGTCGCGCTCGGCCCTCAGCCTCAATAAGTCGCCCATGAAAGCTCCATCGACCCTCCTCCCCAACCACTCGGCTCCGAATATGTCCGCCCTAGCGCTCACGACTATCGCCTCAAAGCCTGCGCTCACGAACTCCTCGAGGACTCGCCCACGGTCGAGGCGCCAGAGAGGCTCCATGTAGAGGGCGCCGGCCTCGTTGCAGACCTTAACTACCCAGTCCAAGTGCTCCGCGACGTCTATGTCGCCGAAGACTATCCCGTGGACTCCCATTCTCTTCAGCTCCCTCGCCGCCTCCTTGAACCCCTCCTCGTAGGTCCCCCAAGTGACCTCCCTCTGGACGAGGGGGATGCCGATGGCCTCTGATTGGCGGCGACGAGCTTAGAGCTCACTCCATGGGCCATGCACCTCTCATCCTTAGAAGCGAAGTTCAAGAGGTAGGAGACCTCGAAGCCCTTTTGGAGGGCCTTGTAGAGCGCTAGACAACTGTCCTTGCCGCCGCTCCAAGACACCGCGACCCTCGTCACGGTGACTCACTTAAACGCTTGAAGCGCATGCCCTTTAGGGCAAGGCCCTCTTAAAAGCGCGATATCTTGAACCTGGGATGGCTCGGAGGTGGGCGCCTTCCATCCTCCATCAGCACTTGGCCGTAAGATGCGCTCACCATGGCTATTGCCGGGACTACGAACTCGGCGTCGCTTATTGGGCCGAAGAGGACGAAGTCCCCTCCTACGGCCACCGGGAGGGCATTCGCGACGGCGGAACACGCCGCTGTCAGTGCTCTATCCTTCCTCTGCTTCAAGGACCTCCACATGGCGACGGCGTTGTGCGCCCCGCAACCGCAGGGATATCCATAGCGGCTCTTTATCTCGTATATCGCCTTACACGCCAGCCCTAGCGTTACCAAGTCCATTACCACCGTGTCGACCAGTATCTTCTCCACCCCGGCCTCCTTCATCTTCGGGATCAGCGAGTCCAAGAGCCTTATCCTCTCCCTGTAGGATATGACGGCCCTCGAGCTGTAGGTCAAGGCCACCGCAGCCTTTAGCCCGACCTCCCCAGCTTTCTGATATATGTGGCCCTTGGTCTCGGGGTTGAAGGAGTTTAAGAGGACCCTATCGATTACCCCGAGCTCTCTCGCGGCCTCCAAGCCGCTTATGGCGGCCTCGTCATTTATATAGTCTATCAATATCGGCATCTTCGTCGCGTCGACGGCGAACTCCAAGCGCTTCCTGGCGTTCTCGGCGTTCGTGCAGACCACGTCGAGCATGCAGGGGAGCCCCACTTTATCACAGACCTCCTCGTACTTGGCTATGAGCGCTTGGGCCACCTCCTTGTTTACCCTGCCGCTCTCGTCAGAGCTCTCGTCTCCTCTGTAGAATATACTCCCGATGACGACTGTCGGGTTCTCTCCGGGTTGCCCCCCGACCTTGACCCCCGCTATTTCAAAGACCAACTGTTCTTTCTCAAACCTGAACACGAGGTTCGCCCCCAAGCATGAAGACCATGACGAGAATTAAAGCCTTACCCTGAGTGTTGAGCTGCGCATCAAGTCAGCGCAATGTTAAAAAAGCTGGCGCTAAGCAGACCAGAGCGGCCTTGACGAGCAAGGATTCGAAGAAGGCCGTCGTCCGCTTCGAGCCCCAAGGCAGGAGAGTAGAAGTAGAGCTCGGGCTGACCCTGCTCGACTCTGCTCACAGAGCGGGCGTGGGGATAAGGTCCGAGTGCGGAGGTCGAGGTGCGTGCGGGAAGTGCTTGGTCGTGGTCGAGGAGCAAGAGAACTTAAGCCCTGCGTCCAGCGCTGAGGCCCGCTTAATACCTAGCGACAAGCTAAAGGCCGGGTACAGGCTCGCGTGCCAGAGCATCGTTAGGGGAAGCGTAACGGTCTTCGTCCCGCCCGAGAGCAGGCTCCTGGTCCGGAGGATCTTGGCCGAGGGCCTCTTGAGGCCCTTTGAGCTCGACCCAGCGATAAGGAGGGTGCGCGTAGTACTCCGCAAGCCAAGCCTGCTAGACACGACTCCCGACTTCGAGAGGTTGCGCTATGCCCTCAAAGAGAAGGGCCTCGAGGACGTAGAGGTGGAGCACGAGCTAATGCAGAGGTTGCCCACGATCTTGAGAGAAGCGGATTGGGACGTCGACGTCATCTTATGGATGGACAGGGAGATAATGGCAATAGAGAGAGCGGGCAAGGGAGGAGGGATCTACGGGGCCTCGATAGACATAGGGACCTCGAAGCTCGTCCTCCACTTGGTCGACTTGGACTCTGGCGAGACAATTTCCATAAAAACCGTCGAAAACCCCCAGATGGCCTACGGAGAGGACGTCATCTCGAGGATAAACTACGCAGCGTTCAAGGAGGGCGGGCTGAGGAAGCTCCAAGAGCTGGTGGTAGAGGCCATAAACGCCCTGATAGAAGAGGCATGCCGAGAAGCCGGCGTGGAGCGGGACAGGATATACGAGCTCACGGTCGCTGGCAACACGGCCATGCACCACCTATTCTTGGGGTATCCCCCTAGGCAATTAGCGGTCGCGCCCTACGTCGCGGTGGTGAGGCGATCGGTGAACGTGAAGGCCAGGAAGCTCGGCATTAGGGTCAACGAGCTCGCGAACGTCCTCGTACTCCCAATAGTCGCTGGCTTCGTGGGGGCCGACGCCGTGGCGGACGTCTTGGCAACTGGCATGCACGAGACGGACGACATGTGCCTCCTCATAGACATAGGGGCCAACAGCGAGGTCTTCGTGGGGAACAGAGAGGACATAGTCTCGTGCTCTTGCGCAGCGGGGCCAGCCTTCGAGGGGATGCACATAGAGCACGGGATGAAGGCCGTGACGGGGGCCATAGAGAGGGTCAGGATAGACCCAAGGGACTACGAAGTCGAGTACAAGTCGATAGGCGACGCCAAGCCCATAGGGATATGCGGCTCGGCCATCGTGGACGCCGTAGCCGAGCTGTTTAAGTGCGGCCTAATAGATGAGCACGGACACTTCAAAAAGGGCGTGGACGCGAAGCGCTTGCGGTGGGAAGACGGCGTATTGAAGTTCGTGATAGCTTGGAAGGACGAGTCCGCGATCGGGCGGGACATAACTATCAGCGAGAGAGACGTCCAGGAGATCCTGCTTGCGAAGGCGGCGATACGCTCGGGGATCGCGGTACTGATGAAGGAGAAGGGGGTTAGAGAAGAGGACCTGGACCGCCTCTACATAGCCGGGGCCTTCGGAGGATACTTGAACCCCGAGAGCGCCCTCTTCATAGGGTTGATCCCCGACGTCCCCTTAGACAGGATAAGCTTCGTCGGCAATACTGCGATAGCCGGAGCGAAGATGTGCCTTTTGTCGAAGAGCATGAGGAGGGTGGCCGACGAGCTCTCAGAGAAGATACGCTATGTTGAGCTGACGGCTCACCCGGACTTCCGCGAAGAGTTCGTGAACGCGTTGTTCATCCCGCATAGAGACCTGGGCAGATATCCGACGGTCATGAAGTATATAAATCAACGCCTAGGACCTTAAGGTCGAAGGGCCGCGAGGTTCTCGGCTGAGCGCTAGGCCCCTTAGACTCGGATCGGGTCGCCAGCGGGGTCGGGCCCTCACGGCCGTGGGCTATGAAAAAGCATTTATACGAAGACTATGCAAAAGTAGCATGGGTGTTGTGGAGTGGCCATGCTCGACGAACTTTTAAGGGCGATATTGGACCTCGATGAAGGCAAGGCCCTCGAGCTGACAAAGAGGCTTGTGGAGTCCGGCGAGGACCCCCTTAAGATATTGGACTGCGTTCGAGCGGCCACGGACGAGATAGGGAAGAGGTTCGAGAGGGGGGAGTACTTCGTAGCCGACTTGGTCATGGCTGGAGAGATTCTAAAGGGCATCAGCGAGATCATCGCCCCCAAGCTCAGGGAGACGGGGAAGAAGAGAGAGGTCGTGGGGAAGCTCCTCATAGGCACGGTTGAAGGCGATATACACGACATAGGCAAGAACATAGTCGTGACTATGGCCGAGGCGGCTGGCTTCGAGGTGGTCGACTTGGGCGTGGACGTGCCGCCCGAGAGGTTCGTCGAGGCGATAAAGCAACACAACCCCGACATAGTCGGGCTATCTGGCCTCTTGACGCTAGCTATAGACTCCATGAAGAGGACCGTGGACGCCATAAACGCAGCGGGCCTCAGGGACAAGGTAAAGATAATCATCGGGGGAGGTAGGGTGGACGAGAACGTCAAGGAGTACACTGGCGCGGACGCTTGGACCAACGACGCCGCCACGGGCATAAGGATCATGCTCAAGCTCGTGGAGGAGAAGAGGAGGGGACAGTCGTGACCAAGGAGCCCATAGACCTTTGGATTGAGAGGCACGAGAAGGACCCGGAGGCGGAGCTCAAGGAGAAGACAGAGCGCTTCCTAAGGGCAGTGCAACTCAAGGTACCCGACAGAGTCCCAGTGGCCGGGGTCGGCGGAGACTTCCTCTGCCGGTATACTGGCATCACCTGGTACGACATGTCCTACGACCTCGAGAAGATACCGGGGGCCGTGTTTAAGTTCGTGCATGACTTCCCGAGCGACTGGTCAATAATCTTTGCCCCGATGTTGCTCGAGGGCTTTGTCTTCGCATTGGCCTTCGCAGACTGCCCGGACTTCTCCAACACCATTAGGTTTCTCTGCGGGCCAGTGCACGACATATTGAAGGACAAGTGGAGCCAGTGGCCCGGGAGGGAGATCAAGGAGAACATGCACCCACAATTCAGAGGAGGAGAGTTCATGAAGCCCGAGGAATACAAGAGGCTCATCGAGGACCCCCTGCAGTTCATTCACAGCACGATCTTGCCTAGGGCCTGTCCGGGTCTGGGAGAGCCCGGCTCCCCACGCTGGAACGCCGCTTGGATAAGGGTCGGCATGACCATGCAGAGAATAGGCGCGTTCCAGGGGCAGCTCTACGGAGAGCTGGTCAAGAGGGGTAGCACAGCCTTCCCAATCACCAACGCCTACACGCCAGCCGACGTCATAGGCGACTTCTTGAGGCACCCGACCGGAGCGATGCTGGACATGAGGAGGATGCCGAGCGACTTCAAGGCGGCCTGCGACGCGCTCGTAGAGCACATATTGAAGGTCGCCACGGCGGTACCGCCGATGCCTCCAGCCACGTTCTTCTTCGTCCCGCTCCACTTAAACGAGATGTTGCCACCAAAGCTCTACGGCGAGTTCTACTGGCCACAGCTCAAGAAGATAATCGAGATCCTAGTCGCGAAGGGGTACAAGGGCTTCATATTCTTCGAGGGGGACCACTTGCCGCACGTGGACACGATACTCGAGCTCCCGAAGGGATGGGGCGTAGCTTGGTTCGAGAGGCCGAGGGACTTCGTAGCCGTGTGGGAGAAGCTCAAGGGCCACACGACGGTCATGGGAGGGGTCCCGGTGTCGCTGATAGCTAGTGGGACCCCCGAGAAGATTGACGAGCACATAAAGAACTTGATGGCCAAGATAAAGCCCGAGGGGGGCTTCATCCTATCGCCAGGGGTCAACGAGCTACCAGCCGACACCCCCGTGGCGAACGTCAGGGCCTACATCAACGCAGCCCTCAAGTACGGGGTGTACTAGCCACATCGATGACCATCAACTTCTTTTCTAGCTTATGGCTGAGCTAGAAGCATAAACCCCATAAACTCTCAACTCTTTTACTTTTAAGGAAAGGACTTAAAGTTCTAATTGATTGGAAAGCGGTCCTTTAAGCCCGATCACGTTTGCGGAATCTACGTAGCACTTTCTCTCACGAGACCATCGCCATCACTCCTATATTGGGCCGCATCATTGTGCTTCGTCCTGAAATAAGTTGCCAACCTTAGTCGCTTCGTCGCCTTCGTCTTGGGCGTTGGGGGATCCGTCGAGGAAGACCATCATCGCGTTGGGAGGCAGGGTCAAGGCGACGTGAAACCACGCGCTCTAGTAAGAGTCTAGATACATCAAGAGGCGGTATAATCGATGCGGAGGCGTTACTATGACGCTGCGCTCTTCAACTTGGCCAAGTGCCCTTGAGCCGACCTCGTTAGCAATCGTGGATCCTCAGGCTTTTATGGGTCAAGTCGCCCTCAGCCTTGCCATGCCCCTTCCTCTTTAAAATCTCTAAGATCTTTCGAGCTTTTCGACCACTAAGCTTTAAGTCTCCACTTAAGGGGTAAAGTATCCCTCGGGAGCCTCATGTCGGAGATAGAGAAGGTGAAAGAGGTCTTAAAGCAGAACCCTCAGGGCCTCTCCCCGACCAAGATAGCCGAGCTGGCGGGCATAGGCAAGGACAAGATAGCCAAGGTGCTCAAGGAGCTGGAGAGCTCCGGCGAAGTCGTAGTCGAGATGAGGGGTTGCAGGAAGGTCTATAAGCCCAAGGCCTGAGCTCTACGCCTCCTACTCATTTTATTAATCCCGGAGACGTCCATCAGCCCGACGGCCTCGGCAAATCGCTTAACGAAGAGCTGGCGGTTGGGCTGGTCGAGCGAAGCGCGGTGGCCATGGAGCTCCTTGGAGCTCGCTACTCGATTTCCCTCACTTCGCACTTCAGCTGCTTGACGACTTCATCGGCTCTGGCCGGATCGACCTTCAGTGTGTAGAGGTACCTCCCAGTCCTGAGCTTGAGCTTTACAACGTCCTTCGACCTCTTTACGACGCAGTACTTGGCCTTCTCGGAGAGCTCGATGAATTCTTCGACGTCGAAGACCTCGACCGGCATAGCCCTTCCGGTATCCGGTCCGGGGGCTGGGCTTTAAGCTAAGCGCTGAGGCGGCACGACGTGTGACCTCTAGAGCGCGCACGGTCAATCGCCTAATAGCCTCGAAGAAGTCGAAAAGTCAATTAGATCGCAAGCTCTATATGTCCTCTCAAACCCAAAGCCTTTAGTGGTGGGCCGTGTCGATCGCTGAGGTTGAGAAGAGGATCGACGAGTGCATTCAAGAGTTGGGCCGCTTTAAGGCTATCTCCCCTGAGGCCAGAGCGGGCATAGAGAACTTGGAGAGGTTGAAGGGGCAGATAAGGAGCCTGACCAAGCAGACGGCCCAAGAGCTACTGAAGATGATTGACGAGCAGTTAAAGAGAGCCTCTGCTTATGCCGCCTTCATCCCCAAGACCGTAGAGAACTTAAAGTTCATCAAGGAGTGGCTCCAAAAACAAGCTGCTTGAGCCCCAAACGACATGAGGACTTCGTGCCGTCCACCAGAATACTTTTTTCTCTACGCACGCACTTAAAGAACGAGCCCTCGCGGCACATTGAGCCGGTGGTAAATGCGCCTTACCGGTAGTATTCAAAATTGGCTTCTCGAGAAACTTTTCAAAAAGATCAAGGCTCTAATGTCCGATTCTACGCTTATCAGAGCACGTTAAAGACGGCGTCGTAGCGTGCAAATCCACCACATAGCCCTCGCCAAAGCGGTGCACGACCCTTCAAGCCCTCATTTAGCGCTACCCACTAAGCTAGTGTCGGCTTTTCAGCGCAAACTTCATAACTCGTCGGCTAACGCTCACTTAGCTGAGTGGAAGAAGATGAGCAATCGCGACCTCGCCTTTAAAGTGCTGGAGCTGGTCAAGCAACACGATTCCTGGCGATCCTCGTGCCTCAACCTAATCCCGAGCGAGAACGTCACGAGCAGGCTCGTCAGGCTCGTGCTGACGTCAGACCTAGGCCACAGGTACGCTGAGGGCAAGCCGTTCAAGAGGTACTACTGCGGGACCCGATTCATAGACGAGATAGAGGCCTTGAGCATAGAGCTGGCTAAGAGGCTGTTCAAGTGCAAGTTCGCCTCGGTCAAGCCCATATCCGGAACGGTCGCGAACTTAGCAGTATTCTCCGCCTTGGCTAGGCCCGGGGACAGGATCATGGGCCTCAGCATACCCTGCGGGGGCCACATAAGCTTCGCCGAGATAGGGGCCGCTGGCGTAAGGGGGCTCTCGGTAATCGACCTACCCTTTAGCAACGAAGAGATGAACGTGGACGTCGAGAGGGCCGTGGACCTCATAGGCGAGGCGAGGCCCAAGCTCGTGGTCTTGGGGGCCAGCCTCTTCCTCTTCCCCCACCCAGTGAGAGAGCTCAGCAAGGCGGCTCGAGAGGTTGGGGGCCACGTGGTCTACGACGGCTCCCACGTGCTGGGGCTGATAGCCGGAGGGGCCTTCCAAGACCCGTTGGATGAGGGGGCCCTCGTGTTGATGGGCAGCACGCACAAGACGTTCCCAGGTCCCCAGGGCGGCTTGGTGCTCGCGAACGACGAGGACGTCATGGACAAGGTGGAGGAGGCCCTCTTCCCGGGCTTGATAAGCAACCACCACCTGCACAGGGTGGCCGCCCTGACCATAGTGCTCGCAGAGATGTTGGAGTACGGAGAGGCTTACGCCAAAGCGATCGTCGAGAACTCCAAGGAGCTCGCGAGGTCCCTTTACGAGAGGGGCTTCAAGGTCCTCTGCCCGCACAAGGGCTTCACCGAGTCGCACCAAGTCGTCCTAGACGTCTCTGGCTTGGGCGGGGGGAGGTGGGCCTCCAAGAGGCTCGAGGAGGCCAACATAATAACCAACATGAACTTGTTGCCGTGGGACGACGTGAGGAGGTCCGGCGATCCGAGCGGCCTCAGGCTCGGGGTCCAAGAGGTCACGAGGCTCGGCATGAAGAGGGGGGAGATGGACTTCATAGCCGAGAAGATGGAGGAGGTGCTGTTGAGGGGGCGAGACCCGGCCGAGGTCAGGAAAGAGGTCGCTGCCTTCATGGCCTCTTACCAAGAGGTCAAGTACTGCTTCGACGGCTCCAATGCCTATAGGCTCTTGGAGCGCTTATGGGGCGCTTAGAGAGGCCCGAGCAGTGAAGTTGAAGCGCAGGACGTGGATGCTAGCGATCTGCGTTGCGGCGGTCGCGCTACTCGTCTATTCATCTATAATCGAGCCAAACCTCATGGTAACGAGCACGAGGATGACCCTTAGCTTCGAGAGCTTGCCAGAGGATTTCAACGGCTTCAAGATAGCTCACGTCTCCGACTTACACTTCGGGACTTGGCATTTGGCGGTGAGGAACGACTTAGTCGTGAGGGCCATCGAGGGGTTTGAGCCCGACCTAATAGTGGTCACCGGAGACCTGATATGCAAGCCACTGAGCGTGGACGAGGCCTTGAGGTTCACGGCCCGCCTAACCTCTATAGCTCCGACGATAGTCGTCCTCGGCAATTGGGACTACTGGAGCGGGGCGGACGTAACGCTCTTCGTCGAGGGGCTGAGAGGTATCGGGGCCGTGGTGATGTTTAACGAGTGGGTCGCTCTGAAGCGAGGGAGCTCCGAGATCTACGTCGTCGGCCTAGACGATCCCCACACGATGCGCGACGACTTGGCCAAGGCCCTAAATAGGGTACCCCCTAATGCATTCAAGATACTCTTAGCGCACTCGCCCCAAGCCTTTAAGGCGACGCTCGGGCAAGTGGATCTAGTGCTAGCTGGGCACACCCACGGAGGCCAAGTCGTTATCCCCCTTCTCGGCCTCCTCTACGTCCCCCTGCCTCCAGACTCGAGAGAGTATGTAAAGGGCCTCTTCGTGGAAGGAGAGACTTCGATGTACGTCACCAGCGGGGTAGGTTGCAGCCTACTTCCCCTTCGCTTTCTATGCCCGCCGGAAGTCGCTTTGATAACCTTAGTTAAGAGCGAGAGTTGACGCGCTGAAAGAAAGGTTAACAGGGCCGCTACGAGCAACGTCGTAACTCTTCGGGCTCAAGAGGGCTAGAGCCTGACCGGCACTCCCCTCTTCGCTAAGTACTCCTTAACCTCTCTCACCGTGTACAGGCCGAAGTGAAACATCGACGCCGCTAGCGCGGCGTCAGCCTTGCCTATCGTCAGGACTTCGTAGATGTGCTGAGGGTTTCCAGCTCCGCCGCTGGCTATCACCGGGATGCTCACGGCCTCCGCGACAGCCCTCGTCAGCTCCAAGTCGTAACCCTCGTTAGTCCCGTCCATG
>Ga0185307_1001393_pt1 | contig 13499 bp, 8 predicted proteins | sample LHCtaG_FD_128010 | JGI IMG/M metagenome (GOLD analysis project Ga0185307, IMG submission 128010) | Hot spring microbial communities from Little Hot Creek, USA to study Microbial Dark Matter (Phase II) - LHC4sed_matched (SPADES... | ecosystem: Environmental > Aquatic > Thermal springs > Hot... | reverse complement strand
AGATAGAGCGCCTTTCCTCAGCCCGTACCTCTCGGCTACGTACTTCCTGAACTTCTCAGCTAGAGGTTTAGGGAGCTCTACTTTGATCACTTCTTTCTCGACCACAAGCACTTTAGAGCAAAAATACTAAGAACTCTGCGACTTTCTCGCGGATGAACCTTCTCGCGCGCTGTGGAAGGGGAGGAGAGCTGGTAAGGCACCTGTGCAGAGTAGAAGAATTTTGAAGCCTCTCGGAGACGCGCGCTACTTCGTCTTCGCTACGTGTAACAGCAAGGCTAAGCGGATGCCTGAGCGACGCGCCAGATAGGCAGCAGCGCGCTCTCTCACGTAGAGCGGCGTGGCCACGAGCAGGATGTAGGGGGATCAGGGCAACCCTCTGCAAGGACGCAAGGAACGCCGGGGGTGCGAGGCTCTGGAAGATGCGAACGTACTGGCGCTGAGCTCTGCCCCATCGGGGCGGAGAGACCTGCTATACCATGTCCGCAGCAGCCTGTGCCTTCTCGTACTCAGTAACCCCCCAGGCCTCGCTGAACTGCCATGCCCCTAAACCAACCCTCGAGATACGCTCACCGGTCTTACCGAGCGCTGCGTACTCCACGGTAAAGCCCGCTTATGACCGTGGAAACAAGCGTTGCGTAGTTGCGTCAAAAACTTATTTTCTCCGGAACGCTATGTAGCGCGTGGCTAGTAGGGCGGTAGCTCTCTTACTCCTCGTGCTACTCCTAGCGCCTTCAGCGCTTGCGCTCCCCGAAGAGGGGTTCACAGTCAGAGTGGTGAGCATTGACGTGGGAACGTTACGCAACGGCGTGTTTGAGAGAAGACCCGACAGGGTGTTCCAGCAGGGAGAGAACCGCAGTGCAGGTTCGCGTGGAGGGGCAGCCTCCGGGAAGAGTTAAGTACAGGCCGCGCGCGGTTCTCAAAGGCGGCAAACCCGTCTACCTGGTTTGCTGGGTGCCGCCCTAGTGCCTGAGCTTGTTCGAGCGGTTCTAGCGCGTCTACGCTGGGAGCCACCTGTACTTCTCGGAGATCAGCCTCCAATCCTCGTCGCTGAGCCTCCAGCCGACAGCCCCCAGGTTCTCCTCCAGGTGCCTCAGGTTGCCTGCCTTTGGTATGGGTATGACCGAGGGGGAGCGGATGAGCCAGTTCAGAGCCACCTGCGCCGCCGTCTTCCCGTACTTCGCACCCACCCTAGCGAGGAAGGGGTCCTTAGCTAGTGAGCCCCCCTCGAGGGGGGAGTAGGCGATGTAGGCCATCCCCTCCCTCTCCGTGTAAGGGATGACAGTGTTTTCATCCCGCCTATCAAGGAGGCTGAACTTGTTCTCGACGGCCACCACGTCCTCCCTGCTGAGGCAGCTCCTAGCCTCCTCTATTAGCTCCAGGCCGAAGTTGCTGACGCCAATGAACCTGGCGAGCCCCCTCGCCACGACCTCCTCCAGCGCGCGCATCGTCTCGCAGAGAGGCACATCCGTAGGTGGCCAGTGGATGAGGTAAAGGTCTATGTACGTACCCAGCCTCCTCACGCTCGCCTCCGCGCTTCTCAGGACGTCGTCGCGCCGCGCGTGAGTGGGCCACACCTTCGTGATGACGAACACCTCCTCCCTGGGGAAGCCCCTGATCGCTCTCCCCACAAGCTCCTCGGAGTGCCCGCCGCCGTACATCTCCGCGGTGTCTATCAGCGACGCTCCCAGCTCTATACCCCTGCGTAGCACGAGAACCCATTCCTCATCCTTGCTCCCGTCCGGGATCCAGAAGCCGCCCCCGATACCCCAGGTTCCCATGCCAAGCGCGGGTAGCTCTCTTCCAACTTTCCTGATGTACCTAGCCTCCACAGATCTCATCGGGGGACCTCCCCCCATTAAATTCATTGACCGCGCAAGAGTACTCGAGATTCGGCGCATGAACAACTGTCGAAATGGTCACTTCACTCTTATCCAATACTTTGAGGCGTCTCTAATTACTTTAATTACAACGCTCTCCTTGAGCTTCGCCCCTAACTCTTCTGGCGTTAGCGATATTGCTTCAATAAACGGTCTGGTGTTTAACTTCCACTGAATTTCAAAGGTATGGGACTTATCGAGCGCGAGAAAGGGCGCACAATGCACGCAGACCCGAGCGCGGCTTTGAATATCCTACCGAAAGGCTCGAGCGCTGGGGCTCGCAGTCAAGGTGCCGGCGCGTTTGATGCTCAGCTTCGTACCAACGCTGCGCGCGGGCGCGCTAAGCGGACCGCAACCCACATGATTACGGGACGAGCTAAACAAAAGGGTAAAGGCTGTCTTTGTGGGAACGGCCAAACCGTGTGGATGCAGGGCAAGCACGTAAGCCTTGAGGTACCGATCGACGAGAAGCGGCTTGGAGGATGTCAGCGCGGTGCGCCTTACGCGGTTTTCGAAGTGTGTATCGGAGGGGACCTCTACGCCGACTTGATGAAGCTGAAGCGCGCGGTTGACCTTTGGAACTCGATCGCTGTGCTCGTCACCACTAAGGGCAAGGTAGAGGAGGCGAGGAAGTGGATCGAAGGCGCGCTGCACATTATTTGTGTCGCGAACTCAGGGTTTATCGCTTGCAGCTCTTCAGCAGTGTGGAGAGCCGCCTGATCGCGCCCTCGTTGATATTTACGAATTTTCCTCCGCTAATCACCGGGAAGACAATGAGCTTCCCATCTTCATAGAACTCGAGCTTTGCTTTTACTTCTACATCTTCGATGTCCGCTAACCTCGTATCGGGTGTCACCGGGTAAAAGTATGTAAGCTTCCCCGTGCTCCTATTCTTCTTGCGCTTACCCTCCCGAACAATTGCATCAAAGACTGCGAAGTGCAGCTCGTCCATAAACACCTGAAAGACAAGTATGGGGATCCCAAACCTACTTCTCCAATTTTGCAAACGTTGAACGTCCTCCTCCTTCACCGTGAAACTCAACTGCTTGGCTCGCTTAACCGACCATAAGCTTGTCTCAACTTCAGCAGCCGCTAGCGCTTCATGGACGAGCGAGACAATCTCGTCGTCCGGTTTCTTGACGATCCCCTCCAGCTCAGCCCAATGCCCTTCGGCGAATGTCCGGTCGTAGATCAGGAGATTCGGTCTTTTGCCGAACTTTTCCAGCTCCTCTTTCTCCTTCTCTATAGCTTTGAACTCTTCGAGGCTACGCGGTATACGTCCTGAGGAGTACCCATAACGGAACGCCGTGACTCCTAGCTTCTCCGAGAGCACTTCCCGACAGAAGCGAAGAGCTATGAGCTCAGCCCAATTACCAATTGACCATTTCACGTAAAAGTCGAAGCCTCTCGGTTTCCCACGACGTCTTTTCACAGCCACGAAATTGGAAAAACAGCGTTTCTATTGTAGGTATCGTGCAACGATGCATTACTGATTTAAAAGCCGCAGAGGTTAATGGGATGGACGATGGTAGGAACGCTTAGAGAGCTGGTGGAGAAAGTGTATGAAGAGCTGTTGTTAAGTGCCAAGGAGGAGCTGCTCTCAGCGGTCGGGCTCACTACAAAGAGGGAAGTGCTGCTGCGGCAGGCTGCTTACGGGGCTGTGCTGAAGGTCCTGCTCTACGCGGCGCTGGAGCAGGAGCTGGGCTTGCCTAGTTTAACCAAGTCTGAGGGTCTTAAAACTCTCATGGACGAGGCTTGGAGAAAGAGCGGCCTCGAAGCTCTAAAGCCGTCTTGGATCGATACGGCCTTTCAGTTTCTGGAATCGAGTAAGCTGCGAAGCGAACTGCAGATGACTGTAGAGGCGCTCGAAAAAGCGCCGGGTGATGTGTTCGGCAGGCTCTACGAGGAACTCACTCCTCAAGAAGAACGGAGGAAGCTGGGGGAATTTTACACGCCTCAACCCATCGCGGAGTTCATGGTCGCCTGGGTTGTCCGCGGTGAAGGCGCCGAGGTCCTCGACCCCGGTGCCGGCTCGGGGACCTTCCTCGTCGAAGCTGTGCGAAGGCTGCGCGCGATGGGAGTTGAGCGACCGGCGGAGCGCGTGGTCGGTGTGGACGTGAACCCCCTTGCCGCCCTCATGGCCACGCTCAACCTCTTGAGGGTGGAGCCGGGCTCGAGGCCGCGCGTGCTGCTCGCCGACTTCTTCGACCTCTCACCCCTCACGCTCGGGTACTTCACCTCGGTGGTCTGCAACCCGCCCTACACCAGGCACCACGAGCTGACCCCCGAGTACAAGGAGAAAGTCGCGCGGATCGTCGAGGAAGAGACCGGGTTGAGGGTGAGCAGGCTCTCCAGCCTCTACCTCCACTTCTTCCTTCACGCTTCAACCTTCCTCAGTGAGGGCGGGAGGCTAGCGTTCATCACTCCGAGCGAGTGGATGGAGGCGGGCTACGGCCGCCCCCTCCGCCTCCTCCTCAAGCGGCTGAGGCTGCGCGCGATCCTCCTGTTCGGGGAGGAAGCGCTCGCCTTCCCCGGAGTCCTCACGAGGGCTTGCATCACGCTCGCTGAGAGGGGGAGGCCGGTGGGGCGCGCAGTGCTCCTGAAGCTGCGCGAGTGGCCCGCTACGGGAGAGCTCCTGGGGGCGGTGGAGGGGGGGAGGGAGGGGGACTTCGGCTGGGGGAAGGCGAAGCTCGTGGATCCCGAGCTCCTCGACCCCAACTCCAGCTGGACCCCGCTCTTCGAGAACAAGTGGACCCCGCCCCCCGGAACCGTGGAGCTGGGCGCGCTGGCCAGGGTCGTCAGGGGCATCGCGACCGGCGCGAACGAATTCTTCCTCCTCAGCGAAAGCGACGCGAGAAAGTGGGGGATCGAGCGGGAGTTCCTGAAGCCGGCCGTGCCGAGCGCGCGCGCTCTCGCCAAGCTCGGCTGCCTCATCCTCAAGCCGAGCGACTGGAACCTCTTAAGGGCTAAGGGCGAGAAAGTGTACCTCTTCTGGTGCCGCAAGCGCAGGGAGGAGCTGGAGGGCACGAGGGCGCTCGAGTACATCGAGAAGGGGGAGGAGAGGGGCTACAACGAGCGCTACTTAGCCAGGCACAGGAGCGAGTGGTGGTGGCTGGAGGAGAGGGAGCCGCCCGACGCCTTCCTCATCTACATGTTCAGGAGGGGGCTGAGGGCAGTGCTCAACGAGGCGAAGGTGCTCGCCCCCAACACGCTCCACTGTGTGTACTTACGGGAGAGGGAGCACGTGAAAGCCGTGCTAGCCTACCTCAACTCAAGCGTCGCGCTCGAGTTGACGCAACACAGGGTCTACGGCGGCGGGATGCGGAAGATCGAGCCGAAGGAAGCCGAGAGAATCCCCGTCCCCGATCCCCGCGCGCTGAGCGAAACAGAGCTCGAAACCCTCGCGTCTCTGCTCGACGAGCTCGACGAAGCGGAGAGGGAGGGCAGGGGCGAACGCGCCAGGAGGGCGCTGGATGAAGCGGTGAGAGAAGCGCTTCGGAGGTGCGCCGCCGGGCGCTAGTAGCCGGCCGCGCGCTCGCGATCCCCCTCTACGCGGGGCGCGTTACGCTGAGGGACCTGCTGTACTTGACCATCCTCTCGAACGAGGACTGGAACGGGATACTCAGCGCGGTGGAGAGGCGCGTCGCGGAGGCGCGGGAGAGGCTGGAGGCGCTGCAGCGGGTCGTCGCCTTCGCGCGCCCCTCGCCTAAGCCCGTGCGGAACCCTCCTCGGGCGGCTCGCGGGCTCCGCGCCACGCGGCCCCACCGCGCGGCAGAGGCCAGGGCTGCTCTCGGCCAGGGGTAATGGGTTTAAGGCAGGGCCCGCGGTCTACCGCTGGACGAGCAGAGCGGGGTGAGTGTCTTCGCCCACCGGCAATGAAGCGGTGAGGGCGAACGCGGTAAACCGCAAACCAGCGAGCCGCCCGAGGGGAACTCTCGCCCTTCAGGGCGGGGAGGGGGTCAGCGTCGTAGAGGTAGCAGCAGCTACCGCCGTCCTACGAATATGCTACCTGGAGGCGAAACCGCGCGTAACGCGCGTTCAGCGAACATTGGATGGGTAATCGATCAACTGCGCAGTTAACACTACCCCTCTTGAAGATTCGAAAGGGTTTTACGTGGGTTCGAAAGCAGGAGAGGAAACAGATACTCAAAGACCCCTCAGCCTGCGGAATATTTCGAGCATGAGCGCGGGGTCCTCGGTGTGGACAGGTACGAGTTCCTTCGGCTTTGTCAACTGGATGAGCTTAGCGAGCTCGTGGGGGTAGTAGTGGCCGGAAACTCTCAACCTGTAGGGTTGGAGGCCGAGCCTCCGCAGCCAACTTAGCGCCACGCTTTCCTCTACACCTTCTTCGCCTTCGTGCTCGGAGAGCATGAGCAGCGCGAGCCCGCCCTCCAGCTCAACCTCCTGGGTCGCATCCCTTGCGAACTCCACCAGTTCGTAGAGGTCTGCGACGACCGCGTAGCCGCTCGGGTCCCTCAAGTCCTCGTAGCCGGCTAGCTCGATGAAGGAAGGCTTCTCAGCTAGCGCGGGAGCTCTCAAAAGCCCCTCCGTAGAAAGGCCGTGCCTCCCGAACCAAAGCTCGATTACATCCAGCAGCTTTTTCGACGCCACGACGACCCTCCTGCCGGCGGTTTTCAGCTCGTCGAGCAGCGCTGCGGAAAGGTCGAGCTCGAGCCTGTGCAGGGCGACGAGCAGCGGGCACTTGAGCGCGAGCAGCCTCTTCAAGAGGGGTAGCGCGTCGCTCCACGATAGGGGCCACACGGGTCTTCCGAAGTTCGTCCCCTCCACAACCAGCTTGTCAACCTTGACGTCCGGGTTCTCCTCGAAGTATGTGAAGAGCGTGTAAGGGTAAAAGCGGTCCGCGTGGGCGAGCGGCTCGAAGCGGAAGTCCCCCGTGTAGAGCACCGCCTCGTCGCTGCCGAAGTAGAGGTAGGCGGTGGAGGGATAGGCGCTGTGCGGGACCGGCAGCGCCATCACGCCCCGCTTGTCGGTGACGCGGGGCTCGGCCTCCTCCACTTCTGCGCTGTACCTCGGCGGGATGTAGGCCGTCCAGTCTGGGGAGTCTCTGTACCACTCGCCGACCTGCTCGAGCCCTTCCACCGAGGGTACGCGGATCATCAGGTCCTCGGGCAGGTCGCCCAGCAAGCCGAGGTGGTCGAGGTGGAAGTGCGTGACGTAGAGCGCCTCCGCGCCCTCGAATGCGTCGTAGCCGGGGAGCACGCCCAGCTCCCTGAGCTCCATTGGTCCCGCGGGTTTCACTCTGAACCCGTAGAGCCTTCTGAACCTGGAGAACCGCAAACCCTGATCGAAAACGAGAACCCTGTCGCCGTCTTCCACTCTAACGCATGTTCCACCGACCTCGGAAGCCCCTTGGACGACGCTGATTTTCACCATAGCGCTGGACTCCTCGGCTTCAAAATGTACTTTACAGCGCCTACAACTTCAACCTTCATCCTCGAGAGAGGGTCTTGCACGGCCACGAGCTGGGGTTTACCTTTAGCGATGTCGCAGACGATGTAGAGCCAGTAGCGGTCCCGCTTCTCCTGCGCCACCTGGTACTCGCTCTCGCTCAGCTCCGCCAGCAGCGAGGGCCCTGCGTGCCCCTTCACCTCGATGTACCGCACCTCCCCTGTCTTCGGGTCGCGGCTCAGGATGTCGAAGTGCTCCTTGCCGCTCACGTCCACAGGCTCGCGGCCTTGAGCTTTCTCGTAGTCGAGCGCGATGCGCATCGCCTCGGCTTCGATCCTCTTTTTCTCTTCCATGCTCAACTCCCTCTCCGAGCTGAAAGAGGTTTCAGAAGTGAAGCGGATAACCCCCAGGAGGCGCGGGCTTCCAACTCTCATGTAGTGGAGGAGGTCGCGACCCTGTGCGCGGGTTGAGGGCGCGAGGCGGGGTAGCTCATGCTTGTACGTCCGGTAATCCGACGTCAAATCCCTCAAGAGATCGTTCGCGTGGCTCAACAGCCTCGTGTCGAAGTCCCTATCTTGAACGCTGAACTCTTGTGTCTCGAAAACCAGGTTGCGGAGGGCGCCCGCGAACAGCTTCACGAGCTCTGCACCCCTAAGCAAGCGGCCGCTCTCGTCCACCCCAACCGGCTCGCTGTAGAGGACGCGGTTTTCGTTCGAGATCACGCTAACCTCGTAGATCCTCACCTCGCTATCCCTCTCACCCAAGGAAACGAGTAGGGGCGCTCGGCTCCAGCTGGGCAGCTGGGCGAGGAGGGTGGAGAGCGCTTCCTGCAGCTTATCGAAGGAGATCAACGCCCCACCGGGTGCTCTAACGAAGAGCTTCCCGTCAACCCGCTGGACGAGCTCCGGGTGCAGCTTCCCTACAGCTTCCGCCAGCTCGAGGATCGAGGAGTACGCCTCGCTGAATGCGGAAAAGCCTGTTGAGCGCTGCGCGAACCTAACCACATCCTCCCTGCTCGGCCTCCTGTAGCCGCCTACTTTCTCCAAATCCCTCTGCAGCTGGGCGAGCGTATCGGCGATCGCGTCTACTAGCTTTTCGAAACCCTGCCTGCCCTCCCTAATGTACTCGTTCCTAAGCGTATACTCCGAAACCCTCCTCAACCTCGTCCCGCGCTTCACCACCGGTACGAGCGGCTGCTGCGAACCCCTCTCCTCCAGGTCTATGACGTACGCTTCCTCGCCGACCGGCGGCTTCTGTAGCTTACCGAGCGCCCTACCCATCGCGACGAGCTTCCTGTACAAGACCTCCAGCACGGTCCTGTCGCTGTCGACCGCGAGGAACACCGTGTAGACGTCCACGTCCCGCTTCTGCCCGAGCCTCCAAACCCTCCCGATCCTCTGCTCCAGCTTCACCGGCGACCACGGCGGCTCGTAGTTCACCAAAACGCTAGCCACCTGCAGGTTTAGCCCTTCCGAAGCCACGTCCGTAGCGACGAGCACCCTCCCGCCCTCCCCCTCCAGCCAAAAGCGGACATACGCTAGCTCATCCTCCTTAGCCGCTTCGTCGCTAGTGAAGAGCCTAACAGCGCCGGGGCCGAGCGCCTTAACTAAAGCATCGCGCACGTAGCGGGCGGTATCCTTGAACTCCGTGAACAGGATCACTTTATCGCCCTTCTTCACGTGCTGAGCTACGAGCTTCTTGACGGCTTCCAGCCTGCTGTCGTGCTCGCACGAAGCTCGCGCCAGCTTGACCAGCTCCCGCAGCTCCTGCACATCCCTCTCGCTGAGCAGGGCGGAGCACGCTTCAGCAAACTCGTCGATCACCACGTCTGGATCGGTTTCACCCTCGAAGTCTTCGAAGCCCAAGCCGAGGACGGCTCTTGCAAGCCTACTCTTCCTCTCCAGCTCCTTCCGCATTGCCGTAACACCGAGCTCGAGCCAAGCGGCGCGCTTCTCGAGCATGTACTCCATCGTCTTCATCGCCGCGTAGGGGCTGGAGGAGGCGCGCTTAAACATCAGAGCCATGAGGAGGCCAAGCTCCTTCGGCGGGGTTCTCGTCATGGTGTGGAAATCGAGGAGCTTCGTCCTGAGGAAATCGAGGAGCCTCCTGTGGAACTCCGCTTCCTCCCTTGTCGCTGGGACGATGATCGCGGAGATGCTGCAGCCGGGGAAGACCCTTTCACCCTCGTAAACCTCGTTCACGTCCAGCTTCGTCCGCCTAAACACGAGCACGTTATGAGTTAACGCGTAGAAGCGCGGGTTATCCAGCTTTTTCAAGTCGTCCGGGAGGGAGGGGTCGAGCAATTTCAGCCTTGCCAGGTAGTCGAGGGGGTTGCCCCTGTGAGGGGTAGCTGAGAGCAGGAGCAAGCTCCTCCCCCTCTCCGCGGCCAACTTCTCGACAATGCGGTAGCGGAGCGTTTCCTTACCCTCTTTCGGCTTGCTGATCCTGTGAGCCTCGTCGACGATCACTAAATCCCACGGGGCTTTCGCGATGATGCTGGCGTACCGCTTCCGCTTGACCAAATCCATCGAAGCGACGTAGAAGCCTTCGGGGAAGCCTCCTCCAGCGAACCGATTGAAGTTCACGCGCTCGATCCTCTGCGGTTTCAATCCGAAGCGATCGAGCTCGAGCAGCCACTGCCTCACCAAGACGCGTGGTACGAGGATCAAAACCCTCCTCGCCAACCCGAGGTCCCACAGCCTCTTCGCGGCGGCGATAGCCGTAATCGTCTTACCTAAACCGATCTCGTCGGCGATGAAAGCGCGCAGCGGAACCCTGAAAAGAGTCCTAGCGAGGAACTCGGCCTGGTGCAGGTAGGGCTTCACCGGCGGCTTAGCCTTCAAGGAAGCCATGTAGAGGAGCGGGTTGTAGCGCGCGTAAAGCCGCAAAGCCTCGCCAACCAAGCTGAGCGACATGCTAATCCAACCCGTGAAGCACCTTGAACGCTCTTGCGGGCCTGTAGAGCGCCAACCTGCCCTTCTCAGCTGCCGAGAGGAATCTCGAGTACCAGAAGTGGAGCTCGTACTCGTCCAAACTCCTCACAACCTCCTCCAGCTCCCTTACTTTACCGCGGCTCTTCAGCGTCTGCCTCACAGCCGCGTAGACGAGCAGCCTCTTGTACGCGCTCTCGTTCACCCTGAGGGACCTACCCTTCGCGCCGCGCACCCCCAGCGCTTCAGCCAGCATCACGAGCTCGCTCCAAGGACAGACAGCCGAGAGCTCAGGCTTCAGCGAGTACGTGAAAGGGTAGAAGCGGCAAACCTGCAAGGGCTCGCCGCTCCGCTCAGCTTTCCTCTCCGTGTAGGAAACGCGCTTGAGAGCTTCCGCGCTCACACCCTCCTCACCAGCCTCCTCACGCTTTTGAACCTGGAAAGGGTGCTCTCCAGCTCGGGCGTAGGCTCGATGGGTTTCGGCAGCTTGAGCTTGGCGTAGAAATCCCTAGGCGGGCGGATGCCTGACAAGCTCATCGCCTCCCTAACGAGGCTGATGAAAACCTCGGGATGGACGCCCCTCCCGGCCACAGCGATCTCCTGCCCCTCCGCCCCCAGCTGGGCTCGCCCCTCCTCCAGCGTCAAACCGGGGAAGAGCTTCTGAAGGTCCTCGCACTCCAGCAAGTCTTGCACTTCGAAGCCCACAACCTCCTCTTTGTACTCGCGTCTCACCACAACCCTCAACTGCTTGACCGTGCGCTTCCTCAGCTCGGCCGCAACCTCGAACGCGTACTCACCCTCGATCCCGGGGGCGTTGAGCCTCCAAATTGCAGCGAAAGGCGGGACTCCGCTATCGGGCTTGACGTAGCCCTCGGTAACGCTCAGCTTAACCGGCTCCTCCACCCTGCCGACCGGTTCAACCGCGATCTTCACCTCGACCGGCGAGCCGGGCCTAGCCTCAACGTAGCTCGGCTCCAGGTTCAATACCACGCCAGCTACGATCTCCTCCTCCCTGCGCACGAGAGAGTAGGCTTTCAGCATCTCCACAGCCTTCTCCCTCGGAAGCCCTTCGAGCTCCACATCTCTCCCGTCCACGACGAGCACATAGTACACGCGGAACTGCCTCCCATCCCTCTCCTCCACCTTAGGTTTAAGCCGGTCGAGGAGCCTCTCAGCGGCAACCCTCCAAGGCAGCACGATATCGTACTCCCGCACGTCGTCGGGAGGCTGGCCCTCAGGCACGGCCCCGATCTCACCCGGCTCGTGGACGCGAACCCAGTAGACTTCGCTCCCCCTCTGCAGCCCGATCCTCAAGTTCCTCACACCCTCCATCAAGGCTTTCAGAAGGAGATCCCGCTTAACGAAAGGCAGCCTCGTGTTCGTGAAGAAGTAGCCTAGAACATCCTTCACCATCAGCTCCCTACCGCCTTCGCACAAGTCAACGCCAACGCTCTTGAGCAGGTGGTCTAAGATTTCGAAGCTGAACGAGGTGATGTAGGCTTTACCCACCTCCGAGCCCTCGAGAGTTTCCTCCGCTACCCTAGCCAGCGAGGTTTCGCGGGGGCTCACCCTAGCCTTTCTCACCTCCTCCTCAGCAGGGTAAGCTACAGAGTCGTAGACGCTCAAAACCTCCTGGTACAGCTGGGCTTCCCTATCCCTCTTGTACTGGCTCAGCTTCCTGCTTTGCAGCTCCCGGATGTCCTTGTCCGCGTACAGCTCCTCGATGCGCTCCCCCACAGCCTCGCAAGCGGCGAGCTCCCTGCAAAGGTCCAGGAGACGGTCGAACCTCCTCGAATCACTCGGGTAGATGGCCGCTACGGAGTTCCTGTAAACCCTCTCCCTCCCGCCCTCCACCTCGAACACCAGGCTCCTCAACTCTCTCTCGCTCGGGACTGCAGGGGTTATTACAAGGCTGTACTTCGCCTCGTCCACAGGCAGAGGCTCGCGCCTAACCTCAACGATGGAGAAGAGCTGCGGAGCGGCTTCCCTCCTCGGGGCGCCAGGAGGCGGACCCTCAGCGAGCTTTTCCAAAATCTTCTGCAGCCGATCTCTAGCTTCCACCTCGCTGACGCGCTTCGCCTCGTCCTGGACGATCTCGATGATCGAAGGCATCGGGTTGAACCAGTACCTACCATCCCTCTCCTGGATGTAGAGCAGCTCCCGCGCTACGAGATCCAGAGCGTTCAGCACGTCGACAGGCTTCGCGCCAGCGCGCTCGGCGAGCGACCGCTCGTAAACCATGAAAGCCACATCCTCCCTCGACGGGAAGGCCCGCTCCGGCTTGGTCGCCAAACCGTAAACGTAAGTCCTTACGAAAACCGAGAGGGCGGTAGCGTAGGCGAGCGGCCCCAGCTTCAGCGCTCTTCCAACCAAGTCCTTGTCGATCACCGGCTTGAACTGGGCGAAGCTCTGCCCAAGCAGAAGGGCTTCGAGGCGGCGCGGGTCCACGTGCCACGGCATCACGAAATCCGGGTCTTCGCCGCCGCGCAGCAAATTCCTCACGACGACGCGCGTGATCCTGAGCGCATCCCTCGTCCTCTGCAGCTCAGGGTGCCTCGTCACGATGTCGTAGAGCGCTTCAATATAGCTCGGGTGGAAGGGCGCGTACTCGTCCAGCTTCGAAGCCCGCTCGACCGCAACCGCCCCGAATACCTGCTGCTCCGAGCTGTACAGCTCCAAGTACTTCCGCCTCAGCTCGACGGCAGCAGCCGGGTCTACGCTCTCGAAGATCCTTTTCTTCAACACTTGAACGACGTCTTCAGCGCCTAACGGCACATCGTACGCTGCCGCAACCCTCCCGATCGCGTCGCGGATCATCCTCGCCTCTCTCTCGTAGGCTTCCACGTACTTCTCCTCCCTCTCGCGCACTTCAAGCGGGAGCGTGACCACGAGCGCGGTTCTCGTACCCTCCACAGCCTTAGCGAGGCTCTCGACAAACGCGATGACACCGCGCCCGTAACCCTGCAGGCTCGGGTCCGGGCTCCCGGTAAACCGGGCTGCGTACTTCGCGATCTCGTCAACGAGGATCACAGTCGGCTCATCGCCCAAAAGCCTCCTGATCGCCTCGACCGAGGGCGCGTACACCCTCTCGTCCTCAACCTTCAACAAGTCGTAGCGGCCCAACTGGTAGGCCATCGAACCCCAAACCGTGCGCACCGCGTAGTGCTTCAAATTCAGAGGCTTCGCGGGGTTCGGGCACAACTCGTCAGACTCCCCGTCCAACACCACAAGCCTCGGTCGAGCTTCAGCATACACTTTCGCGAGCTCTACATCCACCTTCGCG
>Ga0185307_1001392_pt1 | contig 13509 bp, 15 predicted proteins | sample LHCtaG_FD_128010 | JGI IMG/M metagenome (GOLD analysis project Ga0185307, IMG submission 128010) | Hot spring microbial communities from Little Hot Creek, USA to study Microbial Dark Matter (Phase II) - LHC4sed_matched (SPADES... | ecosystem: Environmental > Aquatic > Thermal springs > Hot... | reverse complement strand
TCAGCTTTGTGACCCTGATGAACCACTGCCGAGTAGCCCTCAGCAGCAGGGGGGTCTTGCACCGCCAGCACACAGGGTACCTGTGCCTTATAGTGCCTGCGTGGAAGAGCAGGCCCTTGCGTCTCAAGTCCTCCACCACCAGCTGGCTTGCCTCCCTCGCGCTCTTTCCCGCGTAGACGCCAGCCTCCTCAGTCATCAGCCCGTGATCATCCACCAGCACCAGGATGGGCATCCCATAGCGGAGGCCCACCTCGTAGTCCTCCTCGCCGTGCCCAGGTGCACTGTGCACGAGGCCTGTACCCTCCTCTGCGGAGACATACTCCCTGGAGAGCACGACCCGGTGAACCCCCTTGTCTCCCGCCTGCGCAGATACTTCCTCGCGGAGGGGGTGTACATACCTGAGCCCGTCCAGCTCCGAGCCCTTGAACCTCCTCAAAACCCTATACTCCCGCACCCCTGCTTCATGCATCACTGCCTCCAGCCTCGCCTCAGCTAGTATCAGCCAATCTCCCTCAACCTCCACCAGAACGTAGTCGAGGTCTGGGTTCGCCATGACGAAGGTGTTAGCCGGTATAGTCCAGGGGGTTGTGGTCCAGATCAGGAGGTAGGTTTTTTCCTCGTCAAGCAGCGGGAACTTGACGTATATCGATGGGTCTTCGAGCTCCACGTACTCGGATACTTCGTAGTCGGCCAGAGTGGTCTCACAGCGGGGGCACCAGTGCACCACCTTCATGCCGTAGTCCAGCAGCCCCTTCTCCTCGGCCTGCTTGATGAACCACCACGCACTCTCGATGTACTCCCTGCTGAGCGTCAAGTAGGGGTTAGACCAGTCCATCGAGACCCCGAAGTTCTTGAAGTACCCGCTCATCGACTCGACGTTCTCAAGGACGAAGGTCCTGCACTGCTCTACGAACTTATCAACCCCGAAGCTCTCTATGTCCTTCTTCGTCTTGAAGCCGAGTCTCTTCTCAACCTGGACTTCTATGGGGAGCCCGTGGCAGTCGTAACCCGGCTGGTCGTGAACGGAGAACCCCCTCAGCCTCTTGTACCTTATAACCGCGTCCTTAAGAACCTTGTTCCAAAGGGTTCCAACGTGCGGTACCCCGCTCGAAGCATAAGGTGGACCGTCGAGGAAGTAGAATTTCCTCCCGCTTTTCCTACTCTCCCTGAGTCGCTCGTAGACGCGGTTCTTCTCCCAGTAGGACAGCACCTCAACTTCGTAGTCCTTCGGCTTGAAGGCCTGGGGTATGCTTCTCACAACACCCATTCTCCCTCACCCCCGCTAATTCCGAGTACTTCAGCTGGGTGGAGAACTTGGAGAAGCAACCTGGCCTGGGCTAATGAATTTGGTAGTACACAGGCACCTCCCGCAACCTTATCTTCCAGCGTATTATAAGCTTTACGTGCGTGCCGGCATGCCCTCGTAGCTTACTCGCACCTTAAAGTAAGTTTTATAATTGTCCCTGGGGGTAATCCTTCGAGAAAAATGCCCAAGTTCAAGGTCACTATCGATAGGGACCAGTGCATCAGCGACATGGCCTGCGTCAGCCTCTGCCCTGAGGTTTTCGAGATGAATGAGGAGGATGGCAAAAGCCAGATTGTAGCGAAGTACAGAACGAGTAGCAGTCCCGGCGAGGGCATAGTGCCCGGAGAGCTCGAGGACTGCGTGAAGAGCGCCGCGGAAGCCTGCCCCGTTTCAATCATCCACGTGGAGAAGATTGAGTAGCAGCTTCAATTCTCCATTTTTCTCTGTAGACTTCTAGCTCCCTTCGCACCCTCTGATCCACTAGGTACGCCGCAAACCCTATTGCCAGCCCTAGCAGTGTGAGAACAGCTGCTAACCCGTCATCGGCGGATCCGGGAAACGTTGTTCCCTCGGATGCATCTCGGGCGGCTGAGGGCCCACTCCAGTCGGTGACACCCTGAAAGCCCCAGTGCCTGAACAGCGGTGCTAGGTTCTCGCCAGCAGCCTCGCTCATCGCCAAGACTATAGACCTCGTGCTGTCGACCTTCCCTCTCTTCTTTAAGGCTGAGAAGAGCTTGGCTATGTACGCCTCACCGCCATACCTAGAGGAGATATTCGAGAGTACGTAGTAGCTCAGCGCGTAGGCCAGCCCTGCATCCTCCTCTGAGGAGGGCCATCTCTCGAGGTACCTTCCAGGGGCTCCCGAGACTACTTGCAGAGCTGTCCGTGAGGCCTTCTCCAGGCTGCTCTCGTAGTCCGTCACATTGACTCCTATCTCTCTAGCTACGAGAATCGAGATGTACTGCGCCATGCCCTCGTGGAACCACCTGGTGTTCTCGTTTGCCGCCACCCCTGCTGCACCGAGGAACACGTGGACCATTTCATGGATGACTGTGGTCTCGTGGTACCCGGGCGCGTACCTTATGAGGGCCAGGTTGAGCATTATGGGCCCCCTGCCCCCCACGTTCACATCCTCTCCTCTGACGAAACCCAGCGCCTGGAGACCGCCCATGCTCTGCTCCGGGAGGTAGAACCTAAACCTTACCTCGGGCGGCCTCACGCCGGACATTTCCTCCAGAACCGCGTAGCTCCTTCTCGCAATTTCGAGAGTCCTCGCCGCGATACCCGCGTAGAGCTGGGGGTACTCGACAGCGATGTTATACTCTGGGTCGCGAGTCTCGCGAGAGGATACCTTCTGCTTCGAGTCGAACTCTACCAAGACCCTACCCTCAATAAGCGCCCCGGAAGTCTTCACGAGATTGTAGACCCTATACCCGTCTACTGTTCCCGTGCTCCTCGGGCTCTCAAACGTCACCCTCTCCAGAAAGGGTATTTTGACGTGTACGGTGAGCTGCGCTTCGGGGCTTGCGAGAAGGAGTGGGGACATGAACCAGCCTCTATTCTCGTACATGAGTACAGCGTACGGGAAGTCGTAGCAGAGCGTCACCGAGTACTGCCCGTCGCCAGCCGCCTCAAGGAGCACGGACGAGTTGACGTAGAAGTAGGCGCCTATCGACTCGTTCAGAAGCTTGTAGGACCCCCTCGCCTCGCAAACCCTGATTCTCTCGAACTTCGGAAGGGTGATCCAGAGGTTCGCACTACCCGTACCGCTGAAGGTGATAGAGACCGTGGCGTTCCCCGTATCGTAGACTTCGATTCGAACAGCAATGCGGGCACTACCCGTGGTACTTGGAGTTTCGGAGCTGGCGTAGGCGGTCAATGCCGCTAGCAGGGCTACTATGGCTAGCAGAGCTGCTGCTCTCAGCCTTGTCAAGGCTCCCCGCGGAAGGTACGTGTGAAGGGTATATGTGCGTTAGCCTCTTATGAAGCACGGCTATGCTAGTACACCCCGCTGGTAGGGCTCCTGGAGGCTGCCTCGTAGTCTCGGATACTCACTGTCCTTCGGGTGGTGAGTGCCCGCAGCTCGTGAGCGCTCTCAGGCTTACGAAGCGCCTAGGACTCGAATGCCTGATCGTGCTGGGTGACATGTTTGAAGATCTTCACCGGAGGGTACGACCCGGAGATCTCCGAAGGTACTTTCTCAGAGCTGTGAACGGCGTCGAGCTTCCCGAGATGCTTTACTACACCGCTAGCCTGAGCTCCCATGACCCCATCTTCGACGAGCCCCTGGAGCTCCGCTTAAACGGCGCCGGCTTGCTCGTGGTTCCTGGGGTGCTTCAACTAAGAGTGGAGGGGCACCTACTCTGCGCTCTTCATGGTGACGCTGTCGTAAGGAGCGGTGTACTAGCGTACGCGGTTAACAGGGTGGCAGCTGCGGCAGGGCGCCCCCTGCTGCTCGAGGAAGTCGCCAAGAGAAGGTACTGCTCTCCCGAAGCCTGGCTCCTAGCCGGGCACACGCATATACCAGGCCTGGATGCCGTGAGGCGGCTCGGCAACCCCGGCTCGTGGAAGCTCTACTGGGGCTTCGGTATGAGATACTGGAGACACCCTGCTTTCGGCGCTGTACTCGTCGATAGGTCAGGGGTGAGGCTGCTATGTCCTCGCCGCTGCGGGACCAAGAGTGGGAGAAGCTGAGGGACAAAGCTCTCTCACAGCTGAGAGAACACCTACTCCAGGGCCGCGTCGACCCCGATATAGTGGACCTACTAGACCTGATAAACTCCAGCGGTGATTACTATACGACATCGAGCTGCAGCGGTAGAATACAGCTTGCGGCCTGTGAGCACCCAGGCGAGAAAGGCAAGCTGAGGGTTCTGGCTAAGTGGCACCGCCCCATAAGGGTTGAGGAGCTCGTCCTCGCCCTGAGCTGTAGTCCGGAGCCGAGCATATGGTTCTCCGTGCACCCGCCCATACTCCACATAGTCGCGCGGGACCTCGAGGCGGCGAGGAGGCTGCTCGTGCACGCCAGGAACAGCGGCTTTAAGCACAGCGGCATACAGGGCCTGGACAGGCGCGTGGTTGTCGAGGTGATGAGCATGGAGAGGCTCGAGACGCCTCTGAGGCTCCGCGGCGTGGACCTTCTAGGGCCCTGGGCGTACCCTATGCTCGTAGAGGCTGCCAACACGCTGCTGGTCAGGTCGAAGATGAGGCTTAGGAAGCTGAAGGAGCTGTTCTAGTGGCTTGGCACAAACCTGCACTTGCACCTATTCATCCGCATCTTGCTGTGCAGCTCTGCGATGCGCGAGCTATCAGCTCTGACGTAGATTATCTCTACGCACAGCCCAGCGGCGTTGTGTACGTGCAGCTTTCCCACAATGTAGTCCTTGTACTCCTCTGCTGCCTTGAAAACTCTCTCCTCCCGATCTGGCGGGTAGCTGACTATCAGCACACCCTCGCAGGGGTGCGGCGGGAGGAGGTGAAACTTCTCCTCCAGGAACTCCTCCACAGCCATGCTGATCAGCGAGGATCTATCCCCGCCGAGCGCCTCTGCGAGCTTGGTCAGCGCCTCGGCTTTATCCTGCTCAAGGCTCACCCCGAATCGGACCTTTCTAGCAGGCATGGCCGCTCACCTCAGCAGGGATACTATGTAGGCAGCCATAAGGAGCAGGCCGTAGACTGCGGAGGGCGGCATGTCGACCGCCGATGCTAGGGCTATGCTGAGGATGCTCGCGACGAATGACAGCATGATGCTCATGAGCATGAGCTGGCTTGCGCTCCTGGCTAGGCGTGCGCCTATGGCCGCGGGGAGCAGGATTGCCACATGCTGCACAACGAAGCCTACCACCCTGAGCATCCCGACCGAGGCTAGCGTTAGCATGATTGTCAGCAGGTAGTCCCTCAGCTCGACTCTGACGCCGGAGACCCGCGCGAAGTCGGCGTCTAGGCCTATCATCACTTCGACCTTGTAGGCCAGGATTGCCAGCACTATCAGCAACGCGGCGAGTAGGAGAATCGTCAGTGCTTCACTCCAGCTTACGAGGAGGGGGTCGCCCAGGACGTACGACCACAAGCTCGCCTCGGTGGGGAACCTCGTGAGGATCAAGTACATCGCGGCTACGCTCGATGATGAAGTGAAAGCCACAAAGACCGAGGTGGCAATTTCGGTGTCCACACCCCTGTGCAGGAGAAAGGTAAACGTGCAGGATATTGGCAGGCTGAGGAGGAGTGAGCACACAAAGGGGTCTAGCCCGAGCAAGTGCGAGAGCACATACCCCAGGCTCACGGCTAGGAGCGCCGAGTGAGGGAGGGCGGAGGCGAAGAACCCGAGCCTCCTGGCAGCCACTATGGGGCTCATTGAGCTAAGCGCCAGCGCCGCGCCCCCCATGACGAGGAACCACCGCAGGTCCACGAGCTCCCACCTCAGAGCACGTGGAGGCACTTCTCTATTTCGAGCACCGCCCCGTAAGCCCTCCTCAGGATATCCAGCTTGTACACGTCGTACGGGCTGCCCTGCGCCACTATGCCGCGGTTGAACACCACGAAGTAGTCGCTTCTCTTCAGCGCCTGCACTGGGTCGTGCGTCGTCATAACGACTAGCTTTCTCCGCGCGATCTCCCTGATCAGCTCCAGTAAACTCTCCCTGCCTCTAGGATCCACACCGGAGAGAGGCTCGTCGAGCAGTAGGATGTCAGTGTCCCGCGCTAATGCTCTGGCTATAAGTACCTTCTGGAGCTGTCCGCCGCTGAGCTCGCCTAGAGTGTGGTCCACGACCTCGGAGGCTCCAACCTCTTCGAGAAGCTTCACTGCAGCCTCCCTTCTAGCACGCCCACGTAGCCCTCTACTCTGCAGCATGACCTCCACAACCTCTAGGGGTGTGACCGGTATATCACGTCTCACGCTTGAGAGCTGCGGAACGTAGCTCATGAACCTCCCGGCTGTTAGAGGATTTCCTGTTACATCGATATCGTTAACGAGAACCCGCCCCTCTTGGGGTTTGAGAAGCCCCAGGAGTATCTTGAAGAAAGTCGTCTTCCCCGAACCGTTAGGCCCGAGAACCGTCACGAGACCAGGCCCTCTAAACTCGAAGCTATCACCTTTGAGTATAATGTCGTCCGCCCCATAGGCGAACACAAGGTTGCGCCCCCTCAGCACAACCTTCTCGTGCATACCCATCGTACTATGTATTGTCGAAACATGCACATAAAGCTTTTTATGCAGCAGGAGGATATAGTGTATGTGCACAAAATGGAGAGTACTCTCAGGAGGAATATGCACAGATGGCTCCTCGTAGCGGCCGCCACTGCAGCTGTGGTGCTGCTAGCATTACTGCTCCTGGGGAGAGTTACTGGCCCCCTGCCGGAGGAGAAGGTACTCGCAGTCGCCACATTCCCCTCGGTAGCTGAGGATCTGAACTTGATTCTCTGCGAGGGTAAAGCGTTGTCGTTGGTACCTCCCGGGGTGGATCCTCACGACTACCAGCTATCTCCCGGAGATGTCGAGAGGCTGAGAACCGCTCGCGTGATTGTGTCCACCGGCCATACACCCTTCGAGGCCAGGATAAGGGATCTCGTCGGGCGCGGAGAGCTAACGGCGGAGCTTGTGGAGATACCTAGGATACCCGGGGTGAGTATTCTCGCGAACCCGGCCACGGGACAGCCGAACCTCCACATGCCCATTTACGACCCTGATAACTACAAGGTCTTCGTCAGGTACCTGGCCGGGAAGCTCTCGGAGGTGGATCTAGCGCACGCAGCCTGTTACGCGCAGAAACTGCAGCAGCTTATAGGCGAAGTAGACAGCCTCAAATTGAAAGTTAGAGCGCTGAATATCACCGCCCTCGCCACAAGACCCCCAGCCCAGTACGCAGTCCGGTGGGCCGGGGTAGAGGTCAGGTACCTGCTGGTAAAGGAGGAGGGCTTGCCGGCAACCTCAGAGGATATTGCGAGGATTGAGAGAGCTCTCGCAGCAGGAGAAGTAAAGCTGATCATAGCGCTGAGCGACGACCCCGTACCCCTCAGATCTAAGGCGGAGGAGCTGTCTGCAAGGTACAACGCCCCCTTGATAACTATACCGAGCCCAATAACACCTCCGTCGATCTACGAGAAAATAGCCCAGGTTGCCCAAGAGTTAAGTAAAATAGCCCCGTCCACCTAGTTTATATGGAAAAGCAGAGAAAAAGGTGTGAACAGCATGTCCCAGAGTAGGGCTGGTAGGCTCGATGAAACGGGGATCGCAATACTCAGAGCACTACTCGAGCTTGGCGCACCTTCTACGTGTAAGGAGATTGCTAACAAAGCAGGGCTAGACGTTCGAAAGGTGGTGGGCAAGGTCAGGGGTCTAATGAACGCAGGGTACATTGAGAGAACTGCGGAGGGCAAGTACAGGATCACCGATAAGGGTAAGGAGGCTGTCTCAGTCAAGTAGTGACTTTTGACGGAACTCCTGCTTGGAAAAAGTTTTTCTTTTTTCAAGCGCCCGATTTCCTGGAGGATGAAGAGCGCCGGAACTACTGAGGCTGTGACGAGGGCTAGGACGCCTGACTCCTCGCATTCCTGGGTGAAGACTGCGTGCATTTTATCTACCTCCTCGCTTGCCCCATGTGTGTGAGCGTGGAAAGTTACCATGGGATGAGCGTCCTGTGGTATACCGAGTGGCTAAGCCCTCATGAAGCGCATGTGCACGGCATCTTAGAGCTGTTATTCGACGGGTATACGAAGTACCAGAGAGTAACGATAGCCAAGACAGGGTCATTTGGCCTTGCGTTGTTTCTCGACGGTTTCGCGCAGAGCACTGAGTACGACGAGTTCATCTACCATGAGAGCCTGGCTCACCCCGCGATGATCACCCATGGGAACCCTCGCAAGGTCCTTATTGTCGGGGGTGGTGAAGGCGCTACTCTGCGCGAGGTTCTCAAGCACGAGAGTGTCGAGAGGGCAGTTATGGTGGACATAGATGAGGAGCTGGTGAACCTCTGCAGGAAATACCTACCTGAGTGGCACAAGGGGGCTTTTGACGACCCCCGGGTCGAGCTCGTGTTCGCCGATGGCAGGAGATTCATAGAGGAGACGAAGGAGAGGTTCGACGTGATAATACTCGACATTACGGACCCCGTGAAGGGCACGCCAGGGGTACCGCTGTACACGAAGGAGTTCTACGAGAAGGTGAGGGAGAGGCTGAACCCCGGCGGTGTGACGGTGACGCAGGCCACCTCTCTTAGGTACTACGAGAGGGCATTTGCTGTCATTTACAACACCGTGGCGTCGGTGTTCCCCATAGCTAGGAGGTATAAGGTCTTCGTGCCGTCATTCTACAGCGACTGGGGCTTCGTTATAGGGTCGCTGGACAGGGACCCTCTCGAGGTCCCAAAAGAAGAGGTCGAGAGCAAGCTGGCAAGGCTGCCGCTTAAGTACCTGGATGCGGAGCAATACAGTTTCCTCTTCGCTATACCGCGCTACCTTGTTGAGAGGCTGAGCCGGTACAGGGATATATCCACGCTCTCTAACCCCTTGGAGATCTGAGCTCGTGGAGGTTTCTCCAGTTTTTACGCCTTGCATCATGCGGTATACCTGGCACGCGCCAGCATCCTCCAGGTGCTTGTCGCTCCGTGCACATCCCTCCTCGTAGGCTTCTCCTCACGAGGAGCAGCCGGCACTGTGCGCTGCTTATCCTCGTTCTCGAGCCCCTCGTAAATGCTCTCATCCTCCAGGAGCCTTGTGGTGTAGCTGGCGTTCAGGAAGCTGTTGTGGTCGAGGATTCTCAGCAGGAAGTATTTGTTGTGCTTCATACCACCTATCCTTAGCTCTGAGAGCGCTCTCCTGAGTCTTCTCACGGCATCGCTCCGTGTGGGACCCCATGCAATAACCTTCATCAGGAGGGGGTCGTAGTAATGAGGCACCTCGGAGCCCTCGTATACCCCGCTGTCGACGCGGACCCAGGGGCCCTGGGGGATCTCGAGGAACTCTATGCGGCCTGGCGACGGCGCGAAGCCGTTAGCTGGATCCTCCGCGTAGACCCTCGCCTCTACGGCGTGCCCCCGCAGCTCAACCTCGTCCTGACTCAGCGGTGCTGGCGCGCCACTCGCGGCGAGGATCTGCTGCTCGACTATGTCTATACCCGTCACCATCTCGGTCACAGGGTGCTCCACCTGTATCCGGGAGTTAACCTCGAGCAGGTAGAACTTCCTCGAGTCGAGGTCGAAGAGGAACTCGAAGGTACCCGCGTTAGTGTAGCCGCAGCTGCTCGCAGCCTTCACGGCCAGGTCGCAAACCCTTTTCCTCTCCTCAGGGGTTATCGACGGCGAGGGAGCCTCCTCTACCACCTTTTGGAAGCGCCTCTGCACGCTGCACTCCCTCTCGAAGAGGTGGAGCACTCTCCCGCGCCTGTAGCCTAGCACCTGCACCTCTATGTGCTTCACCCGCGGGAAGTATTTCTCAAGGTACACGGCCGCGCTGCCGAAGTAGGCCTGTCCCAGGGACGATGCCCTGCGGAGTTTCTCCTCTAGCTCCTCGCTGCTCCAGGCTACGAACATCCCTATGCCCCCGCCGCCTCCTGCGGGCTTCACCATGACCGGGTAGCCTATCTCCTCGGCGTGGCTAGCGGCATCTCTCGGATCCACGGCCTCAAAAGTGCCCGGTACAACCGGTATGCCGTGCGAGCTGAAGAACCTCCTGGCTCCCAGCTTGTCTCCAACGAGCCTGATGACCTCGGGGCTGGGACCTATCCAAACAAGCCCGCTCTCCTCAACTCTCTGGGCGAAGGCAGCGTTCTGCGCCAGGAACCCGTAGCCCGAGTGTATGGCCTCGGCGCCGCTCTTAAGCGCGATATCGATGATCGCCTCCATGTTGAGGTAGCTTGCGGACGGCTCGGGGGGCCCCACCCTGTATCTCTCGTCCGCGAGCAAGGCATGGAGCGCTCTCTCATCGGCATCGCTGTATATCGCCACAGTCTTAATCCCCATGTCCCTCGCAGTCCTAATAACCCTGACAGCGATCTCCCCCCTGTTGGCTACCAAAATCTTCCTGAAGCTCACAGGCATCTCACCGCACCCCTCAGGTTGAAGAACTCTATTGTATTCCTGGTTGTAGCCTCGTCTACATCTTCCACGGGTAAATTCCTCAGCCTGGCGACCTCCTCGGCAACAATCCTCACGGAGAGGGGGGTGTTCACATTTCCTATGGGTGAGAGGAAGGGCGCATCGGTCTCCAGGAGTATGAACTTTAGTGGGAAGTTCTTGGCAATCTTCTTCATACTCTTGGTATTCGTTAAGCGGTAGTTGACGGAGAAGAAGTAGCCTCTTTCGAGGGCTGCTTTGGCGGTGGTCATGTTTCCCGTGAAGGAGTGCATCAGCACCTTCTTGAGGGAGAAAGAGGAGAGGATGTCCAGCGCCTCACTCTCTGCGTCTCTGCTGTGAATAATGACCGGCTTACCCAGCTTCTCAGCGAGCTCCAAGAACTCGAGAAAAACCTTCTTAGCTCTCCTGCGCTCCTCCTCGCTCTTTATCCAGTAGTTATCTAGCCCGATCTCCCCCACTCCAACGATTTTCCCGCTGTTCGCAGACACGAACTCGATATATCTCTCCACTTCTTCATCGTTCATCTCGCTCACCTGCGTTGGGTGGAGACCCAGAGTGACGTAGACGAAACCTCTATGGGTTTCAGCGAGCTTCAGGGCTCTGGCAGCACCGGGGAAGCCTTGCTCCTTCGCCTGGTCGAAGGGTAGCCCGCACGTGACGATAGCGTCTAGAACCCGCTTAGCCTCGCTGATTACTTGGGACGAGATCTCCCAGAGACCGGGGTAGGTAAGGTGGCAGTGAGCATCTATCATGTCCGGGCTCCTCCGGCATACGCAGGTGACACCAACATTAATATTCCCGACTCCGCGGAGGGTGGGGAGGCGATGCTCGGCAGCGAGCCCTGCATCCTGGACGAGCTCGCCAGGCTCAGAAGTAAGCTGGCATCATACATCTCCTCAAGCCTGAAGAGCTTGTTCAGCGGCTTCAGCGACGAGATCTGGTACATGCTCCACGGGGGGAAGATGCTGAGAGGAGCCATAACACTCTTCGTAGCAGAGAAGTTCGGGTGCAGGGATGCTGACGCTCTTCCAATAGCCTTTGCTGTCGAGCTCATGCACGCCTCCAGCCTAGTCTACGACGACATCTCCGATGGAGCGGAGATCAGGAGAGGTAGGCCGAGCTACTGGAAGAAATACGGGCTTGACGAGGCGGTAGTCGCCCCCCATGTGGCCATGTCCACAGCGATCTCGCTGATAGCTAGGCACGGCGGCGTGGAAGCCGTGCAGGAGAGCATGGCTGCATGGAGGATGGCCGCTGAAGGGCAGCTGTGGGATGTGAGAGCGAAGAAGGGGTTGGAGGTCCGAGAACCGTACAGGAGGGTCGCGGCGCTGAAAACAGGAGCTGTGTTCGCCGCCGCGTGTACACTCCCTCTATACCCAGTTGGTAGGCACGACGTGCTGACCTCGGCGAGGGAGTTCGGGCTGAGCCTAGGCACAGCGTACCAGGTGCTTGACGACATCGTGGACCTTGCACGGGGTATGAGCGACAGCGGCAGCTCACTTATACTGCTCCGGGAGTCTGGCGGGGATTTTCTCGGCTACGGCCTCTCCCTCTTAAAGGAGGAGCTCTCAAAGCTACGAGCGCAATCCTCGAAGATGTCCGGAGGATTCTGGGAGCTATCGGTGGAAACTCTAAAAGTCTTTGCCTCCGACGCTGGTGGGGATATCGAGGAGAGAGTCCGTGAGCTGCTCCACGAGCTCTAAAAGAGGGCTGGGCCTACCCCCCGATGTTTGGGTCAGAGTGGAGGAGGTTCTGGGCTTTCTCTTTTCCAGCGGCATCTACAGAAGCGGCAACGCGGCGATGAGCCTTGGCTTCGACTCCTTCTTGAGGGAGCGTGTCCTAGCCTTGCCCAAGGGCGTTGTCCTGGATGTTGGCTGCGGCGACGGCTACTACGCAAGGCTTCTTGAGGCAAGAGGGGTGGAGGTTATTTGCCTGGATCCCCTGACGGAACAGCTCGGCGTCGAGGGGGTATCCCACGTGATTGCTGGCGTGGCCGAGCACTTACCCCTGAGGAGCCGCTCGGTTGATTACTCCTTAGCTATGTTCAGCCTGAGGGACTTCCTTAATAAGGCTAAAGGGCTGCACGAGATGAGGAGAGTTTCGCGGAGAGCAGTGATAATACTCGACATATTCAACCCGCGCAGCCTGCCTGTGAGGCTGCTCCTCTGGTCTTACGTCGCTGCGGCAGCACCTCTACTAGCGTTCATAGCATCCCGCACCCGGAACCCGTGGAGGCTCTTATTGCCCACGCTCACATACATGCCCTCCGTCAACTTGCTCAGGCGCCTCCATGGCAGGGTGCTCTACTGCATCGCGTGGTGCACGCTGGCCGCAGCGGTGCTTCCTGCCAGCAGTTCACACGCGCAAGGGAGCAGCTGTTAAGATACGTTTAATACCCGATAGATACATTGCTGAAGCTGGGTGCGGCTACATTGAGTACAAAGACCAAGGCTGAGGAGATGAAGAGCGTGAAGGTTAACACCGTGGTGAAGCTATACACGCTCATACTCCTCGCGGAGGGCGATAGGCACGGCTACGAGCTTATGAAGACTCTCGAGGACCTACTGGGAGCACCTGTAGGCCCCTCGCAAGTTTACCCGTTCCTCCGTAAGCTCGAGAGCCTAGGCCTCCTCGTCTCCAAGCGGGTAGGCAGCAGGGAGAAGAAAGTCTACTCTCTTACACCTGAGGGCCGCGAGTTCGTGAAGGAGCTCCTCCAGAAGTCATTAACCGTGCTTCAAGCCGCAGTAAAGGTCATAGGGAGAGAGAAGGTTTGCTTACCTTAACGTGCACCGGCTTATACAGCTGCCTGGAGCCTCCAAGCCTCCCATGTCCCATGTGTGCTTAAATACCGGTAAAGCAGGCGCTTAGCGGAGCTCTGGGCCGGGTGCGGCTCGGTATGAAGAGTAAAGTGGTCGTAGTAGGGCTGGGCCCTGCCGGTGCTGCGGCTCTGCGCAGGCTAAACGAGCTAAGCGTTCCCTCTGTGGGTATCGAGAGGAAAGCGAGCCCCGAGGATCCTCCCGTGTGCGGAGAGTTCCTCCCGGAGCCTGATGCTGTGAGGTTTATCTCCTCGAAACCATCCGTCTCGAAAGCCTTCTCGTACATCTCCCTGGCTAGGAGAAGGAACACCATCTCG
>Ga0185307_1001391_pt1 | contig 13525 bp, 12 predicted proteins | sample LHCtaG_FD_128010 | JGI IMG/M metagenome (GOLD analysis project Ga0185307, IMG submission 128010) | Hot spring microbial communities from Little Hot Creek, USA to study Microbial Dark Matter (Phase II) - LHC4sed_matched (SPADES... | ecosystem: Environmental > Aquatic > Thermal springs > Hot... | reverse complement strand
ACACTTAGCCCTCGACACCCTAACGTCGCCAACACCGGTACTGTGGCCCCTAGCCCCCTCGGTGTGGGTTAGGGTAGGGGTAGGCGGTAGGGTAGGCCCGGGCGGCGTGCTGGTGGACGTAGCCCTAGCTACCGTAACCAAGCCCGCGGACTTCAGTAGGAGGGCCTACGTAGAGGGCCCCATAGTATCCGAGGTAGGGCTAGTACTAGCAGTAGTCGCGCTAGCCGTAGAGGTAGCCGAGCACATAGCCGGTAGGGGGAAGGGCCTAAGTTGGAGGCGCTAACCCTGGTAGCGGTAACCCTAGCCCTACTGCACCTCGGCTTCCCGCTAGCCTACTACGCGTACCTCAAGACTAGGTGGCTGAGGAGGCCGTGGAGCGTAAGGAGGGACCCGAGCTACAGGCCCAGGGTCACCGTTATAGTCCCGACCTACAACGAGGCGAAGCTCATAGAGTCCAAGCTGGACAACCTCGCTAGGCAGGACTACCCCAGGGAGCTACTGGAGGTGGTGGTCGTGGACTCCGCTAGCACCGACGGGACTCCTGAGAGGGTGGAGGGGTGGGCCAGGAGGAACCCCAAGCTGGTGCTGAAGCTGATCAGGGAGCCCGTGAGGAGGGGTAAGGCCTTCGCGCTAAACACGGCCCTGGGGTACGCCGGCGGAGAAGTCGTTGTCGTAACGGACGCTGACGCTACCTGGCCCTCCGGTAGCACCCTCTCGGAGGCCCTGTCCTGGTTCAGCGACCCCAGCGTCGGGGCGGTGACCTGCCTTAAGCTACCGGCCGGTAGCGGCGCCGGAGGGGTCGAGGGGGTGTACAGGTCGTTCTACAACGAGGTTAGGCTAGCGGAGAGCAAGGCCCACTCGACGCCGGTGTTCCACGGAGAGCTGGCGGCGTTCAGGAGGGCCCTACTCGAGGAGCTAGGGGGGTTCCCCACGGACGTAGGCGCCGACGACAGCCACACGGCCACCAGGGTAGCGCTGACGGGCTACAGGGCTATAGCCGTAGACAGCGCGTGGTGCGTCGAGAGGGTCCCCCCTAGGGGCTACCACGCCTGGAGGGTTAGGAGGGCTCAGCACCTGGTGCAGCACTTCGCGAAGACCCTGAGGCTACTGCGGGAGGCCCCGAAAGGCTTCAGGCCCGTGCTACTCGCGGAGGCTTGGCTCCACCTAGCTAACCCCTGGCTCCTACCCGTATCAGCTCTCCTACTGCTGTACCTAGCCGCCGCGGGCTCAGCCCCGGCGCTAGCCCTCCTAGTGCTAGGGGCGTCCCTACTAGCGCTCAAACCCTTCAGGACCTGGGTAGCAACGCAGACCTACCTAGTAGTAGCCGCGCTCAGGAACCTGTGGACGAAGGAGTTGGTGTGGAGGAAGCAGGGGAAGACGTGATGGAGGTGGGTAGCGCCCCGGGTTGAGGCCTCCAGCAGGGTAGGGGGAGGCCGTGAGGGTGCTCTTCGTAGCGCCGTCGTACTACCCATCCATTGGCGGTGTGGAGTACGTCGTTAAGTCGGTCGCGGAAAGGCTTGCGAGGATGGGCCACGAGGTAACTGTTGTAGCTGGGGACCCTGGAGCCGGGGGGCCCCGCGAGGAGGAGGTTAGCGGAGTGAGGGTCGTTAGGTGGCCTGTTTGGAGCCCTGGAGGGGCGTACCACTTCCCTAGGAGGAGAAGGGGTTTGGAGGGGATGCTGAAGGGGCTCGCTAGGGACCCCGACGTAGTTCATATCCATAGCGTTCACAGCATCATTTCGATGTACTCTCTAAGCGTGGTTAAGGGTGAGGGCGTGAGGGTAGTTGTGACGCCGTACTACCACGGCACCGGTCATACGTTTATTAGGAGGGTCCTCTGGGCCCTTTGGAGGGGGTATGTCAGGAGCCTACTAAGGGGCTGCGTGGTCCACACGGTCTCAAAGCTCGAGGCCAGGCTCGTTGAGAGGGACTTTGGAGTTAGGGCGATCTCCATCGAGAACGGTGTCGAGGAGTGGGTCGGGGACCTCAGGTGGGACCCCCAGGGCTATGTACTGTACAGCGGTAGGATCGAGAGGTACAAGAACGTCGACCTGCTTGCCAGGGTCGTGAAGGTGCTCAATGAGAGGTACGGCTTAGGCCTAGAGCTAAAGGTCTTCGGTAGAGGGCCCTACGCGGAGAGGCTCGGTAAACTCCTGAGAGAGCTCAGGGTACCCCACGAGCTCGGGGACTTCAAGCCGTACGAGGAGTACGTCAGGACTCTCTCCCGCGCTACCCTCCTCGGGCTACTCTCGGAGAGGGAGTCCTACCCCCAGAGCGTAAACGAGGCTAACGCCATAGGGGTCCCCGTGGTCTTAGCTAAGCCCTGGGGGCTGAACTTCGAGGGGAGGAGGCGGACCCTCATCGTTGACCCAAGGTTAGGCCCCGAGGTCCTAGCCGAGGGGGTCTACGAGTTTCTAAGAAGGGCCCCGGAGGAGGAGAGGAGCAGTGTCCCAACCTGGGACGAGGTGGCCCTGGAGTACCTGAGGAGGCTCTACGGTGGAGCCGAGTGAGGGTGCTGGTCACCGGCGGTGCTGGGTTCATAGGTAGCCACCTAGTTGACAGGCTTGTTAGCGAGGGCTACGCGGTTAGAGTGGTTGACAACCTGAGTAGCGGTAGGCCGGAGAACCTGAGGAGGCACGTCGAGTCTAAAAGCGTAGAGCTAGTGCTAGGGGATCTGAAGGATCCGGAGGTGGCGCTGAGGGTTGTCGAGGGGGTTGAGGTGGTCTTCCACTTCGCCGCTAACCCTGAGGTTAGGGTCAGCGCTATAAACCCCGAGGTACACTTCAGGGAGAACGTAGTAGCTACGTTCAACCTGCTGGAGGCTATGAGGAAGAGGGGCATCAAGGAGCTGGTCTTCGCCTCGTCCAGCTCGGTCTACGGGGAGCCCGAGGAGATACCCGTAGGCGAGGACGTGCCGATAAGGCCTGTCTCGGTGTACGGTGCCAGCAAGGCGGCTTGCGAAAGCCTTATACATGCTTACTCAAAGCTATATGGGATCAAGGCGGTTATCCTTAGGTACGCAAACGTAGTAGGTCCTCGGCTTAGACATGGAGTCGTGTGGGACTTCGTAGTGAAACTAAGGAGGAATCCCAGGGAACTGGAGATATTGGGTGACGGAAAGCAGACGAGGAGTTATATATACATAGACGACGCGATAGAGGCAACGATGATAGCCTGGAGAAAAACGAGCACCCAGCTTGAGGTATACAATGTAGGCTCAGAGGACTGGATAACAGTGAACGAAGTCGCCGACATCGTCATAGACACATTAGGATTCATAAACGTCAAAAGAGTCTACAAGCCAATGCTACACGGCGTTGGCTGGCCCGGAGACGTCAAGAGGATCGCACTGAAGATAGACAAGCTCAAGCATCTCGGATTCTCCCCCAAACTAAACTCGAGAGAATCCGTGAAGATCGCCACAATACACCTTCTCCAGGAAATCGGCGGGGAGAACATATAGCGTTGATTAGGCGAATTGTCATCATCGCTTAGGTGACATCAACCGATCTATAGCTCTACTAGCCAAAGGCCAAGCAAAATCTGGCCATAAATTAGTTACATTCAGCTGATGCTATAATGGAGTTAAAAAGAACTAGAAGATAATTCAAACACGCAAATATGGAGGAAAAGACTGGACCAAAAACAAGCTGGGACGTCAACATAAGCCTAAATTCACATATAGATTATACTATTCGATTGTGACTAGATCCGAGAATAGGCACACAATTTCCAAAATTATGATAGCTGGACCTAGGAATGAATTTACGACAGGCTAAAATGCTTTATTTTAGTTTGAATAAACTCTCTTGACTTGGATGAGGTGAACGTTAACGTTACGTGTGTACTTTGAAACTTTCGGCGTGCTCACGACGTATAACTTGGACTTGCCAAAATATTTGGCAAGCGAAGGTGTTAACGTGACAGTTGATGTAGAGCATCCTTTACTTCTCGCTCAATACGTGTATGATGCGTTCAGGAGAAAATATGGACTTAAGATAATGCCCCCCTACATTAATGTACTATTCAGGCGCCATGTCCTAAAGGAATCTGATGTAGTTCACTTAAACTCCCCTAATTTAAACATAGCTAAGGTTGCCAGGGAACAAAATAAACCAGTAATAATGGTCTTGCATGGTGCTCCCTTTCCAAGAGAGCTATACAGTCAGCTAAGTGAGTATGTAAATGTCTATATAGCTCCCTCCATTTTTACAAAAATGCAGGAACAGCCTAAGATAGAATCAAAGAGAATTATTGTAATTCATCATGGAGTTGATACGGAGTTGTTTAATCCAAATATACCTAGGGAAATGGCCAGAAAGAAGCTAAATGTGCCTCTGAAAGCTAGAGTTATACTATGGAATGATAGAATATCGCCGGAGAAGGATCTAGGTTTGTTTCTCGACGCGGTAGAACTTATCCTTAGCGAATTAAAGGACGCATTTATATATGTTAAGGGTAGAGGCGTTGTTAATGATTACTACGAGCAGATCAAGGATAAAATAATAGAAATAAGAAAGAGCGATAGAGTCAAGATTCACATCGGCTGGATACCACATAATAAACTACCTTTACTCTATAGAGCGGCTGACGTCTTCGTCAGAACCTCGAAGCATGAAAACTTTGGTCTCGGTGCTATAGAAAGCATGGCCTGTGCAACCCCTGTTGTAGCCCCTAATCACGCTACATTCCCAGAAATATTGGGACGCGATGACACACTCTTCAATCCAGGGAGTCCTCAAGACTTAGCTGAAAAGGTCATCAAGTTGCTTACTGACGAACAACTGTATGAACACGTTGTTAGCTATCAATTAGCGAGGGCACATAGTTTATTCAACTTAAAGGCTATAGCTAAAAGATACATAGACCTTTACAAATCTCTGGTATTTTAGCTTGATTAAGAATGAATATAAACACGTGGTAATGCATACCATGGAGAAAACTGAGGCTAAACTTATATTACCGAGGGAGTAATCGTTAAGAATTCATAGTTTCCAGACACGCTGAAGAATGTAAGAAGTAGATCGAACCCCACAATACAGAGCCATACAATATTCTCAGTCTTGAAAAGCCCTTGAAGGATACTAGGATTTGACGCAAGCTATTTCAATCAGTAATACGGCTTATTCTGGCAAGAGTTTTTGACCTCCCACAAGAAGCTCCCGATTACATAAATGTGCATGCATACGCTATAATGGGGATTGTTGATGAGTCCTATTGGGATTTCAGCATTGATTTTTACGAGGAATGAGGAAAAGCGATTAAAGGCTCTTTTAGAAGATATCAAAGGGGTTGTTGATGAAGTTGTTATTATTGATGCTTGTAGTACTGATGGAACTATAGATATAGCTAGGGAGTATGGTGCAAGGATATTCGAGACAAAACCATTAGGATATGTGGAACCGTGTAGAATGTTTGGTTTGTCAAAAGTATCTTATGATTATGTATTATACCTTGATTGTGACGAAAGGTTGAATACTAACTTAAAAGCGACATTGAGACAAATAGTGAACATAATGCATCAATACGACATCTCAGCCGTTTATATACTAAGGCGTAATTACATCAGTTCTCAAAAATGGTTAAGGCATCTGTTTTATCCTGATTTCCAAGTTCGTATTTTTAGGAAGGATCGAGTGAAATACATGGGAATAATCCATGAGCAACCTATCGTAAGTGGGAAAACCATTAGACTCCCGCCTGAAAAATTCTGGATTGACCACTACGTACTTGAAACATATTCCTTCTCGGGTTTTAAAAAGAAACTTCTTAAGTACGCTTATTTAGCCGCTATGCAACGGCAAGATAAGAATAAGAGTATAATATTTTCTTTTCTTGCTCCTGTAATCCTCGTAGCAAGACTACTAAAATATATCTTTACTAAACGTGCTTTTCTAGACGGTATTGAAGGTATTAAAGCAGCTATTCTTTACATAGCTTATCTCCAAACTGTAGACTTCCTCAAGGCATTTAGACCAAAAGAATGGGATAAAATATCTAAGGTAGCAAATACAAAAGACTTATCCTTTCTATGCAAACCTCTCAGCTAAAAAACATGAAATAGTAATCTTATGGGTCTCCTTTTAGTCACAACGCGCGGTGATGCGTCAATGCCTTATACTCCTACTTACTTTTTAAAACAAAAGGCAGGTTCAGAAAGATCTGCAAGGAAAATATTGCCTATCATTATTCACCTCATAAAGCCGAAGAGCATTATTGACGTTGGGTGCGGATTGGGATGTTGGCTATCAGTAGCAATGGAGTACGGAATTAAAAAGTGTTTGGGAATTGATGGCGAATGGATCGATAAAAATATGTTAGAGATTCCCCTTCAGAATTTTAAAGTGCATGACTTAAGAAAGCCTCTTACTCTAAAAGAACGTTTTGACCTATGCATATGTCTTGAAGTTGCTGAACATTTACCCTTCAGGTATTCTAAAACGTTAGTCGATTCACTAACAGGTCTCTGTCCGGTAATTCTTTTTTCGGTAGCAATACCTCTTCAAGGTGGTGAAGGCCATGTAAATGAGCGATGGCCGGACTATTGGGCTTCTTTATTTGAGAAGAAAAGATATGTGGTAGTCGATTATATACGTGATAAAATATGGATGGATGAGGACGTTGAATGGTGGTATGCCCAAAATTGTCTCCTTTTTATTGATTCGAAACTTCTAAGCCGCATTAGACAAAAATAAACTTAAACCATTAAAATAAAAAGGATCTTATAAAATACATCCAAAATATTGGCCTAACGATCCTAGACTCCTAATAAAGAAAGCATCAATTTTATTCAAGTTGTACCCTGAATTATATGCAAAATTTTAAAGAGCATAGTGTTTGCCTTAATATTAAAATCATATTTTTACCCAAAATAATACATCGGAAATGTCAAGGAAAGATTAAAAGCCCTTCTTGTTGGGGGTGAAGTTGCGAGGTCCTTACGCCCATGGCTCTATATGGATGCTTTTTGGATTAACCTTAGGTATTTTAGGTTCTCTGCTGAGGCTTGCAGGCTTTCTTAGCAGAGGCTATCTTATAGCCTATAAAGTGGTTTAGCATGGGGTCTTCATTCTCAGTCACAAGCGCTAAAGTCGTTAATGATAATGTCTATGTAGCGCTCGTAAATGTCTTCTCATACACAGTTTCTAGGCTTAGAGAGGACCCTATAGAGACCTTGACTCGCCTTGATAGTAATCCCTACTTGATCCTATGGGGCTCCTCTGAGAGCTTACTGGTCTCTTCCGGCAATACTCCTTACTTAGCCCCTGAGATGAGGCTAAACTTCTTAAGGCTTCAAGGTCAGCAACTGGTTCTGGTATATCTGTGAGGACGGTGGGAGACTCCACGTCTAGGAGTACGGTACACCTCCAACTGGGATTTACGTTAGCGAGGATATAAAGAACTTTGGAAAGGTTATAACTAACATAGCTTTTGGACCCACGGTCTAGACACTTTCATAATGCGGCTTTTGATGGGAAGAAGAAATGCTCTAGTTACTACGCCTGGAGATGAAAATTTAACATGCGTCGCTATGTCGCTGGACCATGGAAGAAGTTGGAGGACGGTACATATAGGGATGCCTAGCAGTTTGTTACATAACTTATTGAAGAGAATAAGTGATTGTTTAGTTTTAACAGTAGCATTGCCAAGGGCGGGCTATATTACCCAGGTAACGCTTTTTATATAAAAATAAATGCTGAAATTAGGGATAAAACATGGTACTGCTTATAGATCAAGTTCTGAACGCTGTAAGTAATACGCTTTATATTCAAAAGCTTTCAGTTCTAACTTACCTTATTCTTATATTTATGGCTTTATTTGGTTTTACTTCATATCTTTCAGCTTTAACTTCTCCTCGTAGAAATAGAAAAATTAGACTTAGCTTCGATCTGCTAATATACTTTATCGTGTTAACCAGCACGATTTTACTGCTAGTAGGTGTAAGCACCTCCATTGGTCTATTCCACTACTCGTTACTAGCTCTTCTTTCTATTCTCATGATCCCCTTAACATTCTACGCACTAGCATCAATAAAAACTGATTGGAATAAGCATAGAGGCTTAAGGTCGTCAACCCTGGTTCTAGCGGTATTGGTAATATTTCTCTTTGGGTCTAAGCATTTGATTAATGGCGTAGAGGAGGAGGAGACAACGTCTGACATGATAAACATCTTGATTAATGGGTGTTTTAGGTGGTCTGTTCATGGCTCACACTACGATTTGGCGCCTCTCGATGCTATATTAAAGGTTGTGTTAGGCTATACTACTGGCGACACCATTTTTAGCCCCGTTTTAGCATCGGTAATGTATACATGCTACGGCTTATCCGCGTTTATGCTAGTATATATGCTAACGAAAACAGTTACAGGCGGCTCTAATTACGCCTTGACTATAACGCTCTTAACTATGTTGTCCTACCCATACTCCCCAATAATAGGCTTAAGTACTCCTCCGGTCCCCCAAGCACATCTATTGGCTGTAGCAGCCCTAACATTTATCGTGGGGTCGTTGTTGGGGTACAGAACCCTTACGTCTAGGGATTACTTTGTTGTGATACCACTCATCCTAGCAGCCATACTTACGCATCCATCAACTCTCGGGCTCGTCCTTTACTTAGTACTCATCACGCTTTGGCTAGCCTATAGAAAAAGCCTTACGAAACACAGCTATGTACTCTCCATACTCATATTCTCTCTAATAATATACTTCGCAAAGGTCATGTACACAGCCTTTGCAGCAGGCTTTGTAAATTATATACAAGTTCTATGGGACTATGCTGTGAACGCCTTTAGGGAAAGGGAGATAACAGCCATTACCACTAGAAATCCTAGCTACAGCGAACTGCCAAGATTATGCCTAACAGGCTTTGCAACCTTACTAGGGTACTTAGCAGGCCTAGCCCTTCCCATATTGGTGAAGACGCTAAAGAGAAAACAGCTAAGTATGGTAGAGCAACTCTTCATAGTGACACTGGTATTTTATGGAGTATTTGTACTAGTATCAATATCATCAGGCTTAGGAGGTATAAGCCAGTCACGCATAGCGACTACAGGAGCACAGCCGTATATGGAGCTAGCACTAACACTATACTTAGCGATGCTGGTGCCTAGGCAAAACAAGGCACTTATACTTATACCACTAGCTATATCAGTTTTAGCAACACTAATAACGCCCAACGCAATACCGCTAAACTACACGATACCTATGGCTGCAAAAGCTGCAACATTTAACGACCATGTAATCGGGTATAAATTTACAGAGCTTATAGATAAATTCTACTTCGCGCAACTTTATAGTACATGTGGCGATATAGCAAAAATCGTCGTATCTCAGGAACGTGGAGATGTTAGCTATGTACTAAACTTAGCAACGTCAATAACATACTACTTCATTGCCCCGGGAACAGTTCATGCGAAGAGCTACTGGGATTCATGTATAATGGCTATCTATGCGGAGCCTAAGGATGTAACTGGTTATGTAGTCAATAGAGTTTTTGATGCATGGGTCTACGGATTTTACATCTACGCAAGGAGGTGAACCATATGACGGATAGTAATAGGCCACTAATCACTATAGTTCTCACAACATTTAATTCAGAAAGGGTTGTAGAGAAGACGTTGAAGGGCATTATTGAGCAAGACTTTCCATTGAACAGAGTTGAGCTCATAATAGTTGACGGAGGATCTAAAGACAATACTCTAAAAATAATCGGGAAATTCGTTAAGCACTACGCAAAGAAATTCTATGATGTTAACGTAATTGTTCACGATAAAAACTATGGTCTCTCCAAAGCTAGAAATGACGGATTAAAGGCTAGTCGGGGAAAATACTTACTCATTTTAGATCACGATGTATATATGGAGAGGAATATTTTACGCGTGCTCTACGAGTTCCTTAGTAATTCCCCGAGTAGAACTATTGGCGTTACACCTCTACTAGTTCCAGTATCAAATAATCTCCTCGATAGATGGCTTGTAAAGGTTCTAGAAGGGAGAATAACAGAATACTACGCTGTCGCAGATTGTATACTGCTTAGACGCGACGTTATAGAAGTTATTGGATACTATGATGAAACTCTTGGACCCCCGTTCACTATTTTCGAGGAAAGAGAGTATGGTGCTCGCATAGCGTCAAAAGGCTTTAAGATCTATATGTTAGGCTGGATAAAGGCGTATCACTATTGTGGCGTAGAGGATGAAGACAGAGAACAAAGAGGCGATCGAAAAACCTCTTCACGAATTTCATCAGCTTTACACGCTCTCATTAATGAAAAGTATTTATACGGTCTTAAGAAGTGGTTTAAAAGTATGCCATTAACGCAGAAAATCAGGTGGCTCACTTACTCAATCCTTGCATTATTATTCATACCATCGGCAACGACCAGTATAATCACGAAGACACCTCATCCTCTCATAGTATGGTTTATTTCAGCAGCAATCCTATATATTGACACCTTGAAACAATACTGGAACTATAAGGTATTTCATATCTCATTCACCTACGCACTTGTTGCATATATATGGAGATTAATTCGCGCACTTGGGCTGATATAATCGACAATAACCAAAGCCTATCGCCTTAGCCGACTTGGTTGAGAGAGGTTACGTAATGCTACCTCCTAAGGGGTTTTCCTTTCGGTCAGGGTCGATAGAGCTGAGGCGTGCACTTCCCTCGTTCGCCTATGGAGAGCTGCGGAGTTCTTAACCAAGTTTCTACACTCCGTCCTTAGGTTCGCGGGGCTACTTAGGAGAGGCTACATCCTAGCTGTAAAGGTGGTCTAGTTGAGGCTCGGAGTGCCAGCGACAGGCGTAGCCGTAGCTGGCGGGGACGTATACGTCACCTCCAGTGATGCGGGTCTATGTAGGGTCTCCGTGATTAGAGGTCGTAGCGTAGAGGACATCGCTTTGATTCGGGGCACCCCCTGCGTTCTTATCGGGTTCTTCCTCGATAGCCTACTGGTCTCCGCTGGTGAGACCTTGTACGTCGTCTCCGGCAATGAGGCTAGACCTGCCCTTAGGGCTAGGTCCGGTAACTGGTTTTGGTACGGTACTGAGGGTTGCGGCGCTGTCTTCGTCCACGAGTACGGGGAGCCTCCTACGGGTATCTACGTTTCCGAGGACCTCCGGTGCTTTAAGAGGGTCTCTACGAGTAACGCTATAGACCCCCTATCGAGACACTTCCACTACATAGCGTTCGACAGGGAGAGGGAGTTACTGGTTGCCACCCTTGGCGATGGTAACGTCGTTAGGGTTGCTACCTCAGGTAACTGCGGTAACACCTAGAGACCTCTGTATAAGGGTCCCTGGCAGTTCGTGCCCGTCCTAGTTGAGGTAGACAGATGGATCTTCGGCTTTGACAGCGGTATTGCCAGAGGCGGTGTAGGGATATACGATACTGAAAGAGGTGAATGGAGCTTTACGTTTCTAAAGGCCAGTAAGTATCGTTACGCGCAGTTCACTTCAATAACGAAGTTCGGCGACTACTATGTCGGCTCTTTAGGTCTACCGGTAGCCATCGTGGTGTCGAGGGATCTACTAAGATGGTATCCGCTCTACGTCAACCATTCCGCAACCAGGTATAACCACTTAGTTAATGCTGTAGTAGGAGGGGGTGAGGTTTACGTTACGACGGGTAGGGAGCTGCCAGCGTTCAACCTTGTGGATGTGAAAGAGGCTTTCAAGAAGAAGGTCCTTTTGATGCCATATGGAGCTTACTTAGATAGAGCTAGGGGCCTTACATACACGTTGAAAAGGCTTCCAGTTATGCTAAAACTACGCAACTAGAGCTACGGTAGTAGGAGGGCTGTATGATACTCGTAATTGATGGTCCACCCGCATCTGGTAAATCAACACTTGTCAGATTACTGGCGCGTAATTACCGTACTAAAACGTTTCGCTATAAACGTCTAGGCCTAATCAATATACTATCGACTTTGTTATTAAAAATGATGCAGAGCGAGCAAAGCCGTAGGTTAGGAGGAGACCGCGTTGACCCTGTAATATTGGTAGACTCGAAATATTTGAAGAGAATATCAGCGCTTACCACTACATTGGAAGTTGTATACAAGTTTGTAATGTATGCTTCGTTGCTATCATTGGCTCTACTAAAGCAAGACCTAGTAATCGATGAGGGGGTCTCTCTTGGATGGGCAAACTACTTAAACTTAATGCTGTCTAAAAAAGCGTTAAAGCCTAGTCAAGTCTCTATACTTATGAGGCTTGATTTAGTGGTTTTCCGCACGCTAGCTAGAATCCAAAAGATCTACTATTATTTCGTTGAGAAAGACCTGAGAGAGCTAGAGACCCTTTGGCGTAAAAGAGGTAATATAGCACCGTACGACGTCAAGTACTTCCTTATGGTTAAGTACTCCTTTAACCTCTTTGCCACTATATATAAAAAGTACGGGGTTAACGCGATAGTAGAACATATTTACATGTCATAAGGTGTTCATAAGGTGTGTAGCAGTGCGCCACAATGTTGCTAAGACCAGTAGAGAGGAATATCCGCTAGTGAGCATTGTCGTGCTTAACTATAATGGAAAACAGCACCTCAAGACGTGCCTGGACTCTTTATCGCGCACAAAATACCCCAACTTCGAGATCATCCTAGTAGACAACGCATCCACAGACGGTAGCGTTGAGTTTGTAAAAGAAAACTATCCATACGTTAGAATCGTGAGACTAGGTAGAAACACTTATACTAGTGGTGGATACATGGCTGGGGTTCTAGTAGCTAGAGGAAAATACGTGGCAATACTTAACAATGACATAGAAGTTGACGAAAGCTGGCTTACACCGCTAGTAGAGGCTTTAGAAAAACTCCCATGGGTTGCTGCTGCGGATTCGAAGTATAAGAACTTCTATCAGCGCGATAGATTTGACAACGCTGCTGCCGCGGGTAGGTGGATCGACTACGTCGGGAACAACTATACGCGAGGAGTTGATGAAGTGGATCGCGGGCAGTACGATAAACCCGTATACATCATGGGCGCTCTCACCATATTTAGAAGAGACAAACTTCTAGAGATCGGCGGCTTTGATCTATCCTACATATTCGGCTATGAAGACATCGATGTTGCTTGGAGACTCTACCTAGCGGGGCACAAGGTTTTATATATGCCTAAATCTGTTATTTATCACAAGTCGGGTGCATCTAGTAGAGTTAAACCAACGGCCCGTAGACCTCTCCCCGAATTCTTTTACTTAATTAAGAGGAATAGGTTAATCTCTCTGATGAAAAACTTCGGCGTCTTCAATATGCTTAGAGCACTACTCATCTCGTTCTTGGAGTATTATCTATTAGCATGGTATTTCTTCTTAACGGGTAATGAAGTATATGGATTAGAAGTAATAAGAGCTTTGATATATCCGATAAAGAACGCTAAAAAGATCATAAAAAAACGCGTAATAGTTCAAAGCACTAGAAAGAGGTCAGATAAAGAAATAATGAGGTACATGCTATCATATTCAGGAATCATCAGAGAATTTTTATTAAGCATATTTAAATAGCGTATGGATGCTCTGTAAG
>Ga0185307_1001388_pt1 | contig 13548 bp, 14 predicted proteins | sample LHCtaG_FD_128010 | JGI IMG/M metagenome (GOLD analysis project Ga0185307, IMG submission 128010) | Hot spring microbial communities from Little Hot Creek, USA to study Microbial Dark Matter (Phase II) - LHC4sed_matched (SPADES... | ecosystem: Environmental > Aquatic > Thermal springs > Hot... | reverse complement strand
TTAAGCTTTCCTCTTTGAGTCCTCCCATACTTAAATGGTTAATTTTGGGATGTCTGTATGGACTTGCGTTTCTACTCCTCTCTTCTATCAACCCTACCCCTGGAAAATCAAGTAACCACACAACCCAGCAAGAACAACCCCCTTATACACGATTTAAGTAAAAATCCAAAGGTATTACCTAGCTGACAGGTTCGGTTCACATGACCACTAAGCTGAGTTTTAAAGTATTCAATAGTATTTTTACATCCTAAAACTATTATCAAAATCTATCAAAATCTATATATTTACACGTAAAAGGGTGATCAGGCTCTAAATTGCCTAGATCAGTCTATATTATGTATTAATCGTTATTGTTCATGCTCTAAGTATAGTTGTGATGATTTAGATGCTTGCTAATTGTAACTTCTCTGAATCCGGGCTCCACAAGACCACTAACTTTTCTAAGCTTAACTACCTATTAATTCTGGGGGAAGTCTTAAATTATCTCTATTTTTTAATATTGTAGGAGGGAGATAGCATTGGCGGCTAGAGAGGGAGAGCTGCCCCCCAGCTTACAGCAGCAGATTATAAGGTTACAGCAGCTTCAACAGACTCTAAATATAATCTTAGTTGAAAGACAGAGGCTCGAGTCGGAACTACTTGAAGTTAAGAATGCACTGCAAGAATTAGAGAGAATTACAGATGCTGCTATAGTATACAAAGCTGTAGGGCCAGTATTAGTGCAGTCTTCTCGTGAAAAACTTCTACAAGAATTAAATGAGAAGAAGGAGCTTGCAGAGACAAGATTAAAGATTCTAGAAAAACAGGAGCAGAGGACTAGAAGTCAGCTTGACACATTACAGAAAGAGATACAGTCGGCACTTACAGAGAAGAAGTTATCATAAAAATGAGAAATGAATCATTTATCTCCCTTCTCAGTAGGGAATTAAGTCAACTAGCTAGCTTAAGGGTAAGTATCTTGACTCATGCTGGTGGCGATCCAGACTCAATCTGCTCAGCATATTGTTTGAAGAAAATATTAAAGGAGACTTTTAATGTTAGCAATGTATGGATAAGTGTTCCAGATTCTCCCACAGCGCACACCAAAGCTCTAGTAGAATATTTCCAGATTGAGGTTACCCACGATGTTAGGGCTGCTGATACATATATAGTAGTTGATGTTGGCTCACCTGAACAATTAAATGAATACATTGAAGTTATCTCTAGGGTGGACAAGCGGGTTATTGTTATAGACCACCACTCAAATACTATTAACCGCTATCCCTCCACAGCCAAAGTATATTCTAGTGAGCATTACCAATCTACATCAGAGATTATCTATGATTTAGCTGAATACGTCGGCTTCAAGCTAGGTCTAGTTGAAGCAGAAGCAATGCTATTAGGCATGTATTATGACACTGCAAGGCTCTCAATAGCAGACCCAGAGACTTCCCATAAGATATGTAAGCTCATCAATAAAGGAGTTAATCTAAGTAATATCTTAGCTAAACTAGAGCAAAGAATAGATATTTCAGAGAGGATTGCAAGATTAAAAGGAGCAGCAAGAATGAAGATCTACAGATTTAGAGACTGGTTAGTAGTAGTTACAATTGTCGGGGGGTTTCAGAGCTCTGTAGCACGTTCTCTTATTAATCTTGGTGCACATCTTGCGATGGCTATAGGTGAGGTAGATAAATCAAGGGTGACAGCCTCAATACGTGCATCTCAAGAATTTGTAGAACAAACTAGGATAAACATAGGTGTAGATTTAGCTGAAAGATTAGGGGCTAAGCTAGGAGGGCATGGAGGTGGTCACTCCTCAGCTGCTCATCTCAAATGTAAAACAACTGCAGGTGAATTAGCAAATCACTTTATAGATGAATTAGCAAATAGGTTAAATATTAAGCCTGAGGTGTTAGGGTCTGATAGCCGTAAAGACTAGTAACCTATGGTTTAAGTATATTGGTAGCAGTGAATGGGCATTGAGAGAAGTTAATCTAGAGATAAATGAAGGTGAATTTGTTATACTTGCAGGTAGGAGTGGATGTGGTAAATCAACTCTCTTAAGATGTTTTAATGGCTTGATACCACATTTCTACGATGGTGAAATGATTGGAAAAGTAGAAGTATGCGGTCTTGATACTCGCCAGCATCCACCATACATTCTATCCCAATATGCTGGTATGGTCTTCCAGAATCCTGATAATCAATTATTTGCTTTAACGGTAGAAGCCGATATAGCATTTGCTTTAGAAAATCTATCATTTCCTAGAGATGAAATTAAGAAGAGGGTTAACCAGGCTTTGGAAATTATGGGTATAGAAGAACTAAGAGATAAGTCTACATTAGAATTATCGGGAGGTCAGAAACAAAAGGTTGCAATAGCATCCATCCTAGCCATGCATCCAAAGATACTCTTACTAGATGAACCTACAAGCTCTCTAGACCCATTCTCAGCTAAACAATTAATAGATACAATAATCGACTTAAACCAAAAACACAGAATAACTATACTTATCGCAGAGCACCGCCTTGAAATGCTTCTACCATACGCATCACGCATAATCATAATAGATAATGGAAGAATAGTTCTAGACGGCAACCCTAGAGAGATATTGGAGAAACATGATGTAATACCTTATGGAGTATCAGTCCCAAGGATAGTTAAAGTTGTAACATATTTAAAGAAAACCTTGAACAACTCTCTTATTCCATGGACACCTCTCTCGGTTGAAGAATTCGTTGATATTATACGTCGGTGGGAGAAAAAATGATAGTTTTCGAGAACGTAGAATATGTTTATCCTAATGGTTTCAAAGCATTAAATGGAATTAATCTTGAAGTAAACTCTGGAGAGGTAGTCGCTTTAATGGGTGAGAATGGTGCAGGCAAGACAACCTTGTTAAAACACTTAAATGGATTACTGAAGCCTACCTCTGGAAGAGTCCTTATAGATGGGGTAGACACTAGGCATTCAACAGTAGCCTCCCTCTCAAGGAAAGTTGGAATAGTTTTCCAGAATGCTGAAGATATGTTTTTCTCTCCAACGATCCAAGAAGAAATAGCATTTGCGTTAAACAATTTCCACTTCCCAGGAGATGTTATAAAGAAGAGGGTTGACTGGGCTCTGAAATTCATGGAGCTTGAGGAATATGGAGAAAAGTCACCCTTCCTACTTAGTGGAGGAGAGAAGAAGAGGCTAGCTCTAGCAATAATCCTTGCATGGTCTCCAGATATTGTTGCTTTGGATGAACCTACAGTAGGTCAAGATATACTCCAGAAGGAGAAGATGATACAAATCATAAGACAGGCTAACCAGCAGGGTAAGACAATAATTATATCTTCACATGATGTTGAGTTTATCGCAGAACTTAAACCAAGAATAATATTGATGAGTAAAGGTAGAATAGTTAGAGATGGTCCATCTGAAGAAGTTTTAACAGATATCCCCGTACTCCAAGAATGTAGATTACTACCCCCCCAGATAGTCTCATTAACATCTAAGCTCGATTTTTTGGGATTAAAGCCTAAGCTAGCTAGACCTGAAGAAGTAGCTAACGAAATCGCAAGAAGAGTGAGGCATCTTGTCAACTATTCTTAGAGGTCTCCAATTTTATCCTGGAAAGACTGTAATCCATAAACTTGATCCAAGAGTTAAGCTAGTGATATCCCTTCTACTCATGGCTACTGCAGCATTGTATTTAGAAGTAACAATAATAACGATAGTGGTAGTTATCGAGGCTTTACTATCGATAGTAGCGAAAGTTTTTAGTAGATGGGCTAGAACAGTTTATGGAGCGGCACCACTAATAATCCTCGTCTTCATAGCAAACTTCTTATTCAAACTCTCTATGCCTGGTCAATCCCTCAGCTTCCAGAGCATATATGAATCTCTTCGATTAGCTTACAGGCTTGTAGCCTTCCTAGCATCATTCTCAATCTTCTTCCTGACAACAACTCCTGAAGAGCTTGGAATGGCTTTAACAAAAATGAAGGTACCCTACATGTATACTTTCGCATTTATCTCAGCTATTAGATTTACGCCAATACTTGCAGAAGAGCTACAATCAATAGTAGACGCACAGAAAAGTAGAGGGCTAGAGCTTGAGAAGGGAAACATGATAACTAGGTTAAGAAGATACATCCCGATACTTGTCCCATTAATGGTTAACGTCTTAAGAAGATCATATGAACTAGCAGAAGCAATAGAAGTAAAATGCTTTGGAGCAAAAAAGAATAGAACATACCTTAAAGAACTAAAAATGACAACTAAAGACTGGATAACACTATCAGCTTCGATCGTATTATTTACTGTTGCAATTTGTATTAGATACTTTTCAAGGATCAGTATCCCGTAACCGGTTAATGTGCTTACTTTCTAGGAGAATAATAATATACTCCAGGTTAAGATAAATTTACATATGCTCCTAACCTATCCAATCTTCTCCGAGATTCTAGATTGTGTGGACTACACGTAATCTTGTCTAATATTCCAGCTCTAATCTCCTACAAAAAGACAACAGCCCTACGAAGCTGTTTAGAACCTTACACAATGAGTATATATTAGGTTGTAGTGGAGTATTTCTTAGGTTAGAGTCTTGAAGGAATTGAGAGTCCTTAAGCCTGGTATAGTTATAGTTGATAGAAGAGAAGAGAAGTCTGCGGTCCCTTCTTTATTGATAAAACATGGTCTAAGTGTTAGGTTTGATGTGCTTGAAGTTGGAGATTATGCTCTGCCCGGAGATATATTGATTGAGAGGAAGACAGTTAATGATTTTATATCTTCAATCCTTGATGGTAGATTATTTGACCAAGCATTAAACCTCTCTAAAGCATCCAATAACCCAACATTCATAATCGAGGGAGATATTAAGAATGGTTTAATGCATTTTGAGAATGTAAATGCTTTCTGGGGAGCATTAGCAAGTTTAACATATGATTTCAAGCAGATTGTTTTCTTTACAAATTCTCCTGAAGAAACCGCTACATTAATAAATGTAATATCTAAGAGAAAGAGAGGAAAAGAAGAAGACGTATGGGTTAAACCTAGGAAGAAGAAAGCAACACTAAATGAATTACAGATCCTTGTCTTAACATCTATTCCAGGAGTAGGCCTTACAACCGCTAAGAGATTACTAAAAAATCTTGGAAGCTTAAGAGAAGTATTCAATGCTGAACCAAACGTTTTGTCAACAGCAGGTAAGATACCTGCTGAGAAGAGCTTAAAGATATACGAATTGATAAACGCTAAGTATAAGGAGGATAGAAACGAACAACAGTCTAAGATTGATAAATTCTAGGATTCTCCTAATAAAAAGATGGAGATATAGGGTAGGATCAATTTACCCGCCCTCTAATAGTCTTCTAACCTGTCTTCCAACTACTTCGAGGGGATGATTTGAAACTTCATCCATCTTCTCTCTTAAGATTTCTCTAGCTCTTGGATTTCCTGTCCACATCTTCTCGAAGGTTCCATCTTTAATCATCTTGAGTGCCTTTAACATATTCTGCTTAACATGTTCATCAACTATCTGTGGACCGACTATTAATCCACCATACTTAGCGGTATCTGATACAGATTTAAGCATCTCCATCAATCCACCTCTATATATTAAGTCTACTATCAGCTTTAGCTCATTACAGACTTCAAAATATGCTAGTTCAGGCTGATATCCATTCTCTATAAGTACTTCGAAACCCTTCTTTATCAACTCCATTACACCACCAACGAGGACAGCTTGTTCTCCTAGAAGGTCTGTCTCTGTTTCTTCTTGGAAGGTTGTCTCTATTACTCCTCTTCTAGCTGCACCTATTGCTTTGGCTATAGCTAATGCTTTCTCTAAAGCTTTTCCAGAGAAGTCTCTTCCAACAGCAACTAATGCAGGTACTCCATCACCCCTCAGATACATTTCACGTAATATTGGACCTGGCCCTTTAGGTGCAATCATAATGACGTCTACCCCGCTTGGTGGATCTATAAGCTTGAAATGGAAATTGTATCCATGTGAGAATCCAAGTGTTTTCCCAGGCTTCATGTATGGTTCAATAGACTCTTTGTAGACTTTTGGCTGCTCAGTATCTGGTATAAGGAGATGTATTATGTCTGCTTCTTCAGCTGCTTCTTCTATATTCTTAACCCTAACGTTATCTTGTAATGCTTTTCTCCATGATTCTCCTCCCTGTCTCACTCCGACTATAATGTTCAGACCTGAATCTCTCATGTTGAGAGCTTGAGCTCTACCTTGACTACCGTACCCGATTACTGCGATAACTTTATCCTCTAAGACACTCGTATCTATTTCATTATCCCTCCATATCTTCGCCATTGTTATCTACCTCCTCAAACTACTATAAATTTCTTCCCTATCTAGTTCCTTCCACCAAACCTTCAGGACCTCAACATAGTTTTCATAGATCGTGGCGAGCCTTTGAGCGTTCTTCTCATTAGATTTTATCTCAACGTAGAATAATGCTTTACCATCTTCCCCAGTTGAACTATAATATAGTCTAGCAAGCTGGAATAGTTTAGGTGAACGTCTTACTGTACCAGCAATCTTCTCAATTATATTAGGTTGATCTATTACTAACCCCCAAATAAGAAATCTTTTTTCAAAAATTTCGCTGCTCATTTCCTAGGATACCCTCCTGGAATTATTATATCCTTATAGCTTCTACCTGGAGGTACGAAGGGTAGGACATCAGCTTCTGGGTTAATTGTTACATCAACTATTAGAGGGGTATTGTTTCTAATTGCACTAGAGACTGCTTTCTCAACTTCTTCAGGGGTTTCAGCTCTTACACCTTCTACACCGTATGCTTCTGCAAGCTTAACAAAGTCAGGTGTCTCTGCAAACTGGACGGCCATGTATCTTCTATTATAGAAGATTCTCTGCCACTGAGCAACCATACCAAGCATTCTATTATTAAGTATAACTACGATAACAGGTATATTTTCTGTAGCTACTACAGCTAGATTATTCTCATTCATGAGGAAGCTTCCATCACCCGCTATATCCATCACGGGACATTCTGGTCTCGCTACTTTTGCACCTATAGCAGCTGGGAGCCCGAAGCCCATTGTTCCAAGACCTCCAGATGTAATAAATGTATCTGGCTCAATTATTGCCCAGAATAGTGACGACCACATTTGATTTTGACCAACCTCGGTAGTTACAATGGTATTTGGAGGTGCAGCTCTCCTCAAAGCTTTAAACAATAAAGCTATATCAGATCTACCGATGACCCCATTCTCACCTATTACCTCTTCCCACTTACCCTTAATCTCACTTATCTTATCTATCCATTTATTCTTATCCTCTTTAGCAAGGACTATAGGTAAGGCTTCAAGAATTGCTTTAATAGCTTCATTAGCTGAAGCTATTAATCCAAGATAAACTTCTTTATTCTTCCCTATCTCTGAAGGATCAATATCTATATGTATTATCTTAGCTTGTTGACCGAATTCATCAACTTTACATGTTGTTCTATCTGATAATCTTGCTCCAATAATTAATATCAAGTCTGAGTTCATTATAACTTCATGAGCTACTGGGTTTCCATGCATACCTACACATCTTAGAGATAATGGATGTGTTTCAGGTATCACGCCTTTACCCATAAAAGTAGTTGCAACAGGTATAAGCAGTGTCTCAGCTAACCGTATTAGAAGCTTTTCAGCTCTAGCCCATTTAACACCTCCACCAGCCAATATTACTGGTCTCTCAGATTGAAGTAGTTCTTGAACAATCTTCTTAACTATAAGAGGGTCAGGTTGCGGTGGAGAGACGACCTTTACTAGCATAGAATTTTCCTCAAGGTCTACTTGTCCAGATTCTACTTGGATATCTCTGGGGAGGTCTATGACTACTGGGCCTGGTCTTCCCGTTATAGCTACTTTGAAAGCTGTCATCACAGCATTCGGTATCTCGCTTACAGACCTTACTTGATAGCTCCATTTAGTAATCGGTGTTGTTAACCCCACAATGTCTGTTTCTTGGAACGCACCTCTCCCCATTAAAGGTGTAGCTACTTGACCTGTGAAAGCCACGATAGGAGATGAATCCATGTAAGCATTCGCAATCCCTGTTACTAGGTTTGTCGAGCCTGGTCCCGATGTAGCCATGCATACTCCGGGTTTCTTAATTGCTCTAGCATATCCATCAGCCATATGAGCTGCATGCTGTTCATGTCTAGTTAAGATATGTCTTATCCCTGAATCTCTTAATTCATCATACACTGGCATTATGGCTCCTCCTGGGATCCCGAAGACTACCTCGACCTTAATCTTCTTTAACGTCTCAACGAATGCTTTAGCACCAGAGATCTCAGTCATTTCTTACCTCCTCCTTTTCAAGTAATTGATTTAAAGCATTAATCAATGCTTGTGCAAAAGCTATAGAATGAGAATGATGAATACCTTTCCCAACAACTTCTTCATTATTATTTGTATATAGTATTACTTCAGATTCAGATACTGAATTCGTACTTGGAGCTAACCAGACTTTATAATCACTTAGACTTGATCTAGGAGTTCTCTCTAATAATGTATGGTAAATGTTCATTAAAGCTTCTATTTCATTTCTTCCAAAACCTGCCAAGACACAGTCTTCCCCTAAAATATTTAGATATAGTAATGCGACCGTACCAGCTTCTGTAGAATGTAAACATGTATTCTTAATGACTGCTTTCCTATCGATATTGCATCTATTAATAACGCACATCAGCATTTCTAGAAATTGCATCTCGGTAATTTTATGCCCAAAGTCTCCTCTATTCTTTATCTCTCTCAGAATTATTTCTGCTTGGTCATCATTTAGCCTAACTCCTAATCGTCTAGCTAGTTCTGTGACCGAATGTTTTCCTGAGTGTTTACCCAATATTATCTTCCTCTTTCTACCTACTCTCTCAGGTTCTATTGGCTCATATGTTTGAGGTGATGATATGATTCCATGAACATGTATTCCACTCTCATGGCTAAAAGCATTCTCACCAACTATAGCTTTATTCTTTGGAACGATAATTCCAGTTAATTTTTCAACGAGCCTTGAGACTCCATATATTTTTTCAAGCTTAACGTTTGTTTTAACTCCATACAATGTGTGTAATGCCACCACGACTTCTTCTAGTGAGGCATTACCTGCCCTCTCACCTATACCGTTCATTGTTGCATGTATTATTTCTGCACCAGACTCAACAGCTGTTAGAGAGTTCGCCACGGCTAAACCCATATCATCGTGGCAATGTATAGCAATAGGAGCTTTTAGATTCTTCTTAACGGTTGATACTATTATCCTGATAATAGAAGGAACCGCGAATCCGACTGTATCTGGAATATCAATACTGTCTGCACCTGCTTCTTCAACTGCTTTAAACACTCTAACTAAGTAGTCGAGATCTGTTCTAGTAGCATCTTCAGCTGAGAAATGGATTGTTACATTATGGTCTTTAGCATATTCCACCATTCTAGTAGCTTTTTCAATTACTTCCTCTCTACTCATTTTTAACTTATGCTTTAGGTGGATATCTGATGTAGCGATGAAAATATGTACCCAATCTACTTCACATTCGATTGCTTTATCAATATCTGGTTTGTTAGCACGAGCTAAAACACATGTTTTTGAATTTAGATTTTCCTTTGCAATCTCCTTTATAGCTTCTTCTTCACCTTTAGAGACTATTGGAAATCCTAATTCGATTACATCTACGCCTAATTCATCAAGAGCTTTCGCAATCTCTATTTTGTTATCTTTAGTTAATGCTACTCCAGGTGTTTGCTCACCATCTCTTAGAGTTGTATCAAAGATCTGGACTCTTTCAGGGAGAATATACTCTCTGGAGATAATGCTTCTCCAAGCCATATAGATCACCTAAAGGAGGATAGTGAGCAAGACGATGTAAAGGAAGATAATTAATTCTACTATGGTATCAATCGAACTCTTTGAAGTAGTTAAGAACGTCGAATTTGGAGCAATATTCTCACCACACTCTTGTTGATAGAATTCTACCCTCAATACTATTTAAATTTTTAGGCAAAAGCTTGAGCACTTACTATATTTAAGACGGGGCGATAGGTTTGATCTGAGAAAATAGATATAACTTGCATATACAGATGGTCTTATGGTTTAAATTGGTAAGAATTAGTGTTATACACGGTGATGGCGTCGGCCCTAAAATAGTTAACGCGACTCTTAGAATACTTGAAGAAGTATCAGACCTCTATAATCTTAACCTAGAGTTTATTGATGCACCTGCCGGAGATAATGCTTTAAGAGAATTTGGGGAAGCACTGCCAAATTTTTCTCTTAAGAAGATTATTAACTCGGATGCGTGCCTTAAGGGACCGGTAGGTGAGACAGCTAGAGATGTAATAGTATATCTGAGACAGTATCTAGACCTTTATGCAAATATACGTCCATTCAAAACTTTTAGAGGCATTAAGAGTTTTTGGAAAAATATAGACTTAGTAATTGTTAGAGAGAATACTGAAGATCTGTATCGTGGAGTAGAAGATCTTGGTCCAGACCATGCAGTAGCCTTACTAGTTATAACTAGGAAGAGAACAGAGAGGATAGCTAAGATAGCTTTCGACCTAGCTCTAAGAAGAAGAAAGAAGGTTACGATAATCCATAAAGGAAATGTTTTGAAAAGCTACCTCTACTTTAGGGATGTTGCAGTAGAAGTTGGAAGAAAGTATAATAACGTTGATGTTGAGGATATGTATGTAGATAACGCAGCCTACCAATTAATTGTAGATCCAGAAAGGTTCGATATACTATTAACACCCAACATGTTCGGAGACATTCTAAGCGATGAAGCTGCTGGATTAATTGGATCTATAGGCTTAACATGCTCAGCAAATATTAGTGAAGAATATGGATTATTTGAGCCTATCCATGGGTCTGCCCCAGACATAGATCCTGAATATGCTAATCCACTTGGTCAAGTTCTCACAGGTTCAATGATGCTTGAATGGCTATCATATAAGAAGGAGAAGAGAGAATATATGGATGCATCAAGAGAAATAAGAGAAGCAGTTGAAAAAATACTTGAAGATGCAGATACTCTAACACCAGATCTTGGAGGAAAAGCAAAGACTGATAATGTAGTCCATAAGATTATAGAGTATATAAGAAGAAAATTTATTTAGCGAGAACGGATGGGATCTTGTGATGATTCTACAGTTGAATGTAAACCTTCAATCCATAGATTCTCTTTTAGCTATAATCTTCTTAATACTCGGTCTCATACTAGTCTTCTATGGAAGGAAGCTTGTAAAGATAGTTACATTCATAGTTGGAGGGATAGTTGGAGCAATCTCAATCTATGAATACATAATTCCATGGCTTAAGATAAGTGAGCCATTTAACTATATAATAGCCCTCCTGGGCTTCATAATATCCGGAGTACTAGCGGTAGCTTTAATCCACCTCCTCGGAGCAGTAATCGCTGGATACCTAGCCTATAGATTTGTTAACCCCTATTTCCAAGACTGGATGCTTCCATTGATAATAGCAGTAATAGCTTTCGTAGTAGTATTAATACTCTTCAATAAGCTACTTTCAATTGGGACAGCGGTACTTGGCGGAATTCTCGTCTCCTACTCTATAAACATATTTATATCCTTGGGAATAATAGTCTCCTTCATAATAATAATAGTTCTCGCAATTGCGGGAGCATACTATCAGCTTAAGCATTAATGAATCTAGACTTCTCAGAACCTAACTTATAAGCAAGGTCAGCAGCTTCTTCAGGTTCTTCTGTAAAGCAGACTTTAATTATCCTTCTATGATCTAGATAGCCGTCGATACATATGAGAGGAGAAACAATCAGTAGGATAACTTCAAGGTATGTGGAGCGAGGCTCCAGAATCTACATGGATGGTTTTCCATCCTATAGGATCCTCCAAAGCCTTGGCTTCAGCCATGAATGGGTGAACCATTCTGAAGATGAATATACTAGAAGAGATGTACACGTCAATAATTGTGAGAACAGGGCATCCCTCTTAAGACCATGGCTGGTTGTCCACAGAGGAGTATCCAAGGATAACATTAACGTATACTTAAGCTTACTCTATTTCCAGAGAACTGCAAGCCAGCTCTCAACCCTCCAGAAGATCAAGCTCATAGTAAAGGCCTAAACCCTCACTAATAACATTCTTGATTAAGAGTGAAGAAGAAATAAGCCATAAAGCATCAAAATTAAAAATAGTTGAGGGGGCTGGTTTGGTAGCCCTAGCCATCCAATAAATATTTTCTCAGTCCTCGCTTCGAGCGTTTTGGGCTCGCCAAGGCTAAGTATTGACGCATGTGGGTCTTGCTAGGGTTTATGCCCCAGCTCCGTCCCCAGCAAGCCCAACCTGCTTCCTTGCTTCAATCACCATCCCAAGAACCTTCCTCATATCTTTGTATCTTGGTGGACGATACTCACTATTCTTTCATAGAATAGCATTAGTAAGCATCATTAGATATCTTTGAGCCTTATCACTATACTTCTTCATCCTTCTAGCATCATATCCCTTAACCTTGTACAACCCGTGAAACCTCACAGAACTACTGTATGATGAGGTAGACCTATTGTATACTAGTTCTCCAGCTAGCCCTGTTAATCCATTACTATCATTCCTATCCAGTCCAAGATTCTTAGCTATATCTATGAGTCCTGGAATTAGTTTAATGGCTCTATCAACAATCTCTCTTCTAACATCCTCGACCATCTTCTCCAACATCCTAATACCGCCTCCAACATCAACGCCAACTATACTGGCATTTCTAATTCTTTGGAGGTTATTATAGAACATTTCTTCTTCTATCAATAGTGGTCTTAGCTCAACATCAATGATAGTCAGAGGCTTAAAGTATCTATGAGTATTATTCTTGACAAGTGAAAGTTCATAGACTTTCCCTAGAAGATATGCATCACCATTATCAGTCTTTGATACTCTGCCAGTCCTAGTCTTTAGATCTTCTCTGAATCTCTCCCTAATCTCCTTCCACTTCCAAGGCTTAGTAAAATAGTAAACACTCTTACCATTACTTATTACCTCTCTTAACTGCTTCCAAATATTTGGGAATATTGATGAGTCTAGGTATATTTCATCGTAGTCTTTGAGTTCAGCGAGGTTATCGACCTCGAAGAATACATCCTTCTCTGGGTCATAGCATACATGCTTTGAGTTCTGATTTTTCTTTGGATTCCATTTAGTATTAATGAATATTCTTCTAGACATCCTCCACCACCTCGGAATTAAATACCCAGTCAATCATTTCCTTAACATCTCTGTACAACTGTTCAATGATTCTTCCAAGATGCCTCAAAGAATATACTCTGAATCTGTCGAGGTCTTCGAGGAACTCATTAACCTTGGCAATCTTCAACTGATATGGTAGCTTAGTAGATAATATGCTTAGTAGATTGTCTAGGCTGTTCAAGAGTTCTCTCAGCTCATAATCAAGCCCCTGCTCGAAGACATCCCTAAACCTATCGTATACCTCGAATACCTGCTGTCTCCAGAGCTTCACCTGTCTAACATCGAAGCACTCTAACTCAGCCATCTACATCACCGATAATAGT
>Ga0185307_1001387_pt1 | contig 13553 bp, 13 predicted proteins | sample LHCtaG_FD_128010 | JGI IMG/M metagenome (GOLD analysis project Ga0185307, IMG submission 128010) | Hot spring microbial communities from Little Hot Creek, USA to study Microbial Dark Matter (Phase II) - LHC4sed_matched (SPADES... | ecosystem: Environmental > Aquatic > Thermal springs > Hot... | reverse complement strand
ATGTTTGGGGCTTAACCCCCTATATATAGGGGGATACATTACATAATGTTCTCCCATGATACGGGGGTCTATACGCAAGGCTTACGCCTTCTTCACCAGCAACGTCTCGCCCTTAACTTCAATGGAAAGCTGGTCCTCAGCTTTCCATTCCAAGGCTGAGAGAATATCTTTTGGGACGTTATACGAGGCTTTGCGGAGGGGAGAAGGACCGCGGCTTTGAGCCAGTATCGTGTAGGCAAGCTGTTGAGATGGATTTAGCCATAGGCATAGCTAAGAGACCTGTATGAAGCCCTCTGAAATCGCACCACTTTTCCAAAACCAAAGCGACTACAGCTACGAGAAAAGCTTACGTTTTGTGGAAGACGCACAGAAACGCAGCTACAAACCATTCAAATGCAAAACAATCCAAACGCTAGGCTACTGCCTTCCCCATTGTAGACGACTCAACGGTAAACATAAAGAACCACAGAACGTCAACCCACAACATTTTCAAAGATTATTCGCTTAACATTATTAATGGAAATAAACAGTTTTTCATGGTAGTCGCAAAATTTACATGATGCCACAAGGTATTTAAAGGTCGATACTCATGGTGGAAGACATGTCTGATTCAGGCTCGTCATTGGAGAGCGATATTAACATTCTTTGGATTCGTATACCGATGAAGCTGTTAAGAGATGATGAGCATTGGGTATACGAATCTCAAAAAGAAATTGGTAATCCTGAACAGATAGTTCGAGGTTTTATTATGAGACATCCTGAAATTATTACACATCCAAAGATTATGGATACGACGCAAACGCCAGAGCCAACGATCATTGGAGTGGAACTTGCATTTGAAATCCCTGAAGGTCGACGGGTAACATATCCCGATCTAATTCTACGCATAAACAGAACATACTATGTTGTTGAAGTTAAATATGAAATGAAAAGCGAGCCAAGAGCAAAGAATACGGTTATGCGCCACTACAAGGCTTTAAAATACGTGCTGGAAAAGTATAAGGTGCCTTTTGACAAAATTATCCCCACAGTCGTCTCTGCGGACAAGGATATAGATGGAATAAGGAGCCGATACCACAAATCATATGGTATAAGCATTGAAGAGTCGACATCGGGTAGAGCTATAGATTATTTTCCTACCTTACGGTCGAAGTAAAATGCTGACGATAAGACGTTTATTAGACGCCCTATTAGTAAGTTGGAAGATTTAATGTCTTTGAAGATTTTTAGATCTCTTTTTCGCCTTTGGAATATTGGGACAATTTGGTCGTTTGATTCTTCCTACGTTCGTTTAATTTAACACGATTATTTTCCTCGTTTAGATTTAAAATTCGCAAATTATATTCTTTTAAGTCATCGCTAACAGAATTTTTAGAGGCTTGTAGTTTTCATAAATTAATTTGTTATATTCCGTTTATGAATGTATAGGTTTGTCTACGGCTTTTAGGCTGGGAAGTTTCCTACATATGATCTGATGAGATTGAATAGGGCGCTTGCGTTTTCTCCCGCCATTATTAGCATATGTTCATCACTATAAATCTGTTGGCTCCTTGATTATATAGATACTCGCCTGATGTGAAAGCGGCACCCTTGTCAGCCTTGGTCAAGGACTCGTTTAATGCCAGAACGTAGGGATAGACTTTATCTGGTGTAAACTCGGGCCAATCGTGCCGTTTGGGAAGAAACGCAGCGAGTTTAGATATACTAAGCCTGAGTGGGCATATTCTATGTTTAACCATATCCGTTCATGAGGTGGATCCAGATGCTCAAGGTTTCTAATAGCTTTGTGAACAACATAACTTGAATCAGCAATCACCGTTGATACACCCTTTTTATCAAAGCGTATGTGCAGTGAAAGAGAATCAAAGAACTGTTCTACTTCAATATAATTTTTCGCTGTTGATGGAAAAATTCTGCTTAGAAAACTGTCTAAAATAATTCTACATTAAACATTCCGAACAGAGAGCTGTAACGGTCTTGGATGCAGAGAAGGGTTGTTGATACGTGGTTTGTTTTTAATGGTTTTTCCATTTTACGAATTTTGCGTTTTCGAGGTGTTGTTTGAGGTTTGCAACGGTGTTTTCCGCATATTCTAATGTTTTTGTGTATAGTTTTTGGTATGTTTGTTTGTTTACTGGTTCTAGTCCGTGAGCGAGTATTGATGTGTTTCTTTTTAATAGCAGGTTTTTGAGCTCTTTGTCTTCTTCGTATTTTTGTCCGAGTTTGTCTCCCATGGCTTTTAGGAGTTCATAGTCTCTTTCTAGGGATAGTTTTATTGTTTCTGTTTTGGCGGGTATGTTCCATTTTGCGAGAAGTTCTTTGGGGATTTTCGTGGTTTCTGCTTTTGATGGGTTTATGCCATATTGCGTTTTGAGTTTGTATTGGGCTATTAGTTCTATGGTTCTGTAGAGTCTCGCTACTGCGTCATCGTATTTCTGTTGTTCTTTTCCTCTTCTTTCCGCGTTGTTAATTAGATCTGCTATTAAGTATGGTTCGGGTTCCTTGTTTTTTGTTAGCCTATTTACGAGCTGACCTAAAAACTGCTTGTTTTTGGCTATTTCTGGCATGTCCAATTTTTTTAGTGTTTTGAAGGCTTTCTGGTGTTGAAACTTGTCCCATAAGGCGTATGCTTTCGCCAGGTTTAGAAGTGGGTCTGTTCGATTTAGTATTGCCGGATCTTTTATGGTTTTTTTGATCTGGTTTAGAATGGATGTTGCGGCTTCGTATTGTGCCTTGTTAAAAAATTGGACGGCTGTTTTTATTTTCTGCTCAGTTGTTGCAAAATATGGGCGTATGGAGATTATTTGTTCTGTGCCTGGTTGGACGATGCCGTTTACCCTCTTGCCAGTAATATAGCTTAGTTCATTTGCCTCGTGAAGTGTGGCAAGCATTGCTAAGGCGGCTGTCATGGCTTTTGTTCCAGAAGTGTAGTCTATGACAATGTGGCTGGATTCTTCCTTTATTTGGCGGATTTTCGGCTGAAGGGTTTCGTATATTTGTTGTATGTTGTCTGTGTTGTCGATTTTTATTTTTTCGTAGCTGTAATTTTTGATGTTTTTGAGTATTACGGGGAGTGTTATTTCCTCGCTTTCCTTTGTGACTACAAAGAGAACTTTGTCTGGACGGTGACGTTCAACACTTTGGGCCAGCGCTCTTGCCAAGCTATCAACTGTTTGTTTCTTAGGTTTTGTGCCTGTTCCAACAGAAATCACTAGAACTTTCATTTCAAACACTTATTTATTATTAAGCCCATGTTTAAAATCCTTGTGTCTATCCATTGTCTACCCAACTAATCGTATTCACTTCTTTCTCTCAGAGTCATCGAATCTTCGGCGAGTGGTTTTAGAAATGCAATAGAGCGAGAGCATCCCCTGCTGTCTTCTCTTCTTTCTAAGAGTCATCGAACCAGTGCAGAACAACAAGGTTTATGGAATTTTCAGCAATACCTTGCTGTCCCTCTTTTCTTTTTAAGAGTCATCGAACCTACGTCAAATGGGTAAAGCAGAGGGCGGGAAGAGCAATAAACTTGCTGTCTTCTCTTCTTTCTAAGAGTCATCGAACCTTGATTCAAGAATAGACCCTATTGAGTTTCTAAACGAAGCCTTGCCGTCTTCTCTTTCTTTTAAGAGTCATTGAACCCCAAGTTGCAAGCCAGCCGGACAGCCTCGTGTACTGGATCCTGCTGTCCTCTCTTCTTTTCTAGGGTCATCGAATCGGGCTAAGGACCACAGGAACAATTACGAGATGCTCGTTGTCTTGCTGTTTTCTCTTCTTATTAAGAGTCATTGAATCCTTACAGGTTTAACGGGTCAGCCGCGAATAGACCTGTTGGGCTTACTGTCTTCTTTTCTTTTCTAGAGTCATTGAATCGGCCACACACGCGATTGGGTCCACTTCTACATCATGCTCGTCTTGCTGTCTTCTCTTCTTTTTAGGAGTCATTGAATCATAGTCGCATGGGCCCCGTCGCAGCCCTAACGTTCCTAGGGTTCAACTTGCTGTCCTCTCTTCCTTTTAAGAGTCATTGAACCACCGAAAAATGAGGAGGCTACGAATACCTCAAAAGCAACTACTTGCGGTCCTCTCTTCCTTTTAAGAGTCATTGAACTTTTGGAGCGACGGCACAAACATAGTTTACAGCACGAGCACCTTGCTGTTTTCTCTTCTTTCTAAGAGTCATTGAACCGTTAAGTGCCTACATTATCAGCAATATCTGTTAAGACAGCTTGCTGTCTTCTCTTCTTTCTAAGAGTCATTGAACCCTTTGGTTTAGTGCCCGGCAAGGAGATGCGGAGCGGCTTGCTGTCTTCTCTTCTTTCTAAGAGTCATTGAACCGGAAGCGAATGGAACGACTGGGAAAGAGAAGCGCTGAGAATCTTGCTGTCCTCTCTTCTTTCCAAGAGTCATCGAACCTGCAGATGCACAAAGGGCGGAGTAAAATACTGCTACATCCACTTACTGTCTTCTCTTCTTTTTAAGAGTCATTGAATCACAAGATAGGGAAAATGCGCATAGTGCCACGCTGGCCCTTGCTGTCTTCTCTTCTTTTCTAGAGTCATTGAATCCTAGAATGGATTACGACAAGCCTGGACATCAGCTATACATCTTGCTGTCTTCTCTTCTTTCAAAGAGTCATTGAACCAAGAACGCCCCCTAAGCTACCTCTTAGACGTTTATAAAAGGCTTGCTGTCCTCTCTTCTTTCTAAGAGTCATTGAACCCGAACCCTATTTGTTGAGATTTCGGCAAACGGCGCGTGTTTTGCTTTCTTTTTAATGGTAGTTTCTCGATTATTCGCCTGTTGCGCACTCCTTTATAAAGATAATCGAAAACGATGGTGAAGGTTTAATGTCCAGCGTCCTACATCATCAGCTGGAGGGATTTGCTGGGCGTTTGCAGCTGTTTTCTCCAGCTGACTCATCCATTACGTGGCTAAATTGAGTCGAACTTTTTGTTTCCCTCCTTAAGGCTTTAACGCGCAGGACTTTCGATGCGGATTTGCCCACATCCATGAGGCTTGTATGCTCCGATAGCATAATATTCAATGGCAGCCAGTCCCAACGCAAGCTCTCGGCTGGCAGTGCTACACTCAAACTCAAACACCGAACCTGCTGAAACAGCGGGTTCAATTCTACGCCGCCTCCCAGTTTTTAATGACCAACCGCTGAAGGATTCACTTCCAACAGCTTGATTTTTGAGCTTGAGTTCTGGCAGTGAAGGTTTTCCTTGCCTGAAAGCCCAAGTATAAGCCCTTCGGACACCCTCAAGCAAACTTTGAGGGTCTAAAACCTTTCCATCAAGAACAAGCGGCGAACAAAGCTTTACCCTGAACCAGCGCACATCTATTTCATCTGCGCGTTTCTCAAGCAAATCCGTGTCAACCCTTTCAACGCTCAAATCTTCAACGACAACTTTACCCAAGCCCCTAGATTTGGCTCCGCCTATGCCCTCATCAGGTAACGCCCTCTCAATAACATTTCTCAGCAAGTCAACAGTATTGCCCATATCTCCGTGAACAATAACTTCAAAGTTAAAGCGGCTTCCAGGGGCTATGGTTTCCAACGTGTGCAAGGTTCCGGCAGCCTCTTCTCCTACGCCAGGAACGGTGGCGGCAGAAACCTTACCCCTATCTATAGCTGTCAAAGTGACACGGGAAACTTTAATTGGGAAGCTTTCCAACCCGCCGCAGCCATCACATTGATAACCATTGAAAGGCTTAACGGAGCCGCCGCAGGTAGGGCATTCCCTAGGTGGAATGAACGCGTCAAAGACCCTTCGGCACTGGGGGTTGCTGCAGCGATAAACCGTTTTAGCTGATGGTCTATAGACGTCGCCACAGCCTAAATGCAAGGGATATGCATACCTAAAGAAAACTTTTGAAGACTTGCCAAACTCTTCGCCGAAAAGCTGCGCATAGACACACTCGTCGAAATATTCACATTTCTCATGCTCAACAAGAGGTTTATCCAGTTTGCAGACAACCCTAATCAGCGCAGTTCCCACAGCTCCACGTAGAATAGAACCCGGAATAAATGTTCGGCAATGTTTTATGACGCCAGTTCGAAAGCCAAAGCCCACATGCAACGGTGTGACGGTTCTCAATACGCCTTTAAGCTTATAACAGAACACTCCCATCAATATGCCCTCTAGAAATCCTGCAGCCACCGCTGAAGCTCATCGCCGCTATACACTTTCTCCTTTTCCTCCCCAAGGTAAAAGCCAGCCGTCCTCTCTCTGACGGCGTCAATTCTTATCTTCACTTTGCCAAAGCCCCTTGACGAAGACCCGCCTAAAGCGGAATCCTCCACCGACTTCAAAGCAGCCTTCAAAAGCCTAAGCTCATCCTCAGACATGTTCTCGCAAACAATTTCTAGACCAAATTGAACTCCGGCGGGAACCGCCTGTATGGTATATAGAGCCCCTTTGGCGACCGTTCCCTTGTCTCTATCTATGGCGATCCCGGTTCTTTCTAGAAACGTTTCAACCTTAGACAACGGGTAAGCATCTCTGAACTTCACTTTGCTTGCCACAGACAAGTCGCCGGCTGTCCCAAAAATCCTGCAGCATATGCAAAAATCGTTCGGGTTCTTTTTCAGCGAACCACACATATTTTCTACATTTGGAGGTTTACAGACATCCATGCCCTTTTGCCTCGCGATTCTTTCAGCCTCTGTTCTCACACGACCCTTCAAAGAGGATCCAGGGATGTATGGACGTCCTTCGGGGTCGGTGAGCACCGGCAAATCAACTTCTCCCAGTTCGACCTCAGGCTTTCCTGAGCCTATGTGCAGCGGTGTCACAGCCTCTAAAACCCCTGAGATTATTATTCTCTTTTCCAGCTTCTCAAACACCAACCCGTTTTCACCTCCTTTTACCTTGATTCAATCCAAACTTTCAAATTCAGATTTGAGAACTCTTCTATGCTTTTCAAGGACTTTTCAATTTCTGATGCCAAAGCTTTAGGGTTTCCATGGAACCTTCGAACATTCACGGTTAAAGTTAAGGTTCTTCCGTCGAAATCAAAGCTCAAACCGTCGAAAATGCATCCATATCCCTCTACCACGCGTTTAACTATGGGGTTCGCGGCGCCTTCAAGCCTCATATATGGCTCTCGCTCATAGTAGTCATATAGCATTGCAGCATACATCAAAACCTTCTCCAACTGGGGCTTTCTATCCTCGTATTTCCTTAACAGCTCTAACGCTTTAACAAACCCCTCACGACCACGAACTCCGCGTCCTATCTGCCTCTGCACGTAGGCTTCCACGTAAGCTAACGGTCTTGTTTTGGCTAAGCGGTAAAGCGTCTGCAACTGTTTAGCCCCCATTCCAGAGTCAACCGCAATCTTTGCAAGATTTTCTCCTTCCGTCTTCAAATTTTTCTCCTCAGTCATACCTAATCACCTTTAAAGAAGATGTTATAAACCAAAAAGGCTTCAGCCAAAAGTCCAGATTTAAGATGGCTGAGCAGTTCCATACCCTTAGCCCATTCAATATTTCCCTTACCCATCAAACATTTAATTAACGCTTCAGCTCTATCCATGTCTTTAGAAACACTTGCAATACGCCTAAGTTGGAAAGCTGCAATCCCGCTTTTTCGCATAGAACGAGCAATGTCCAGCAGAACCTTAAGTTCACTCCAGCTTCTAGACTTAACTTTCTGAAGCTCATATTCGGTGACACCTGATCCTCCGATAACAGCGAAGGCCACACGGTTCTTTCCATCATCCTTAGCCTTCAGTAACAAAGTTCTAGCCGACTCAACACCCACATACACGGGCAATCTATAATTGAAAATGGAAACTCCCGCGGAAACCGTGCAAACCTGCGCCATGGCTTCATTAAACTTTGATGAAATTCTTAGCGCAGCGTCTAAAGCGACTTCTCCAGGAACGAAGGCTAATAAGTCGTCGCCACCTGCATAGACTATGCTGGAATGGGCTCCAAACTCGCCAATAATCACTCTAAAATCTTCCTCGCAAACCCTATGTATAAGCCCGCTAACCGTTGAAACCCTAGACGGTGTGGTTGCCTTATTCTGCTCCAAGAAAATCTTTCCAGCCAAAACGTTGCCTATGTTGTCTCCGTCAACCATCACGCAACCAACAAGGTTTCGTTTATCCTTCAAACCTTCAAGCCAAACGCCCTTCCCTTTCTCCCTTAAACCCCAACAATCATCACAGAGCCTTTCAAACCTTGCAGAAGCGTCTAACGCAAGAGATCTAAGCCTATCCTCATGGCTCCAAGGGGTTTTTCGGCAGACATCGCAGACTTCAACGCCTTCATCCACAGAAAACCGCGGAACTAACGTTCTACGGCTTTTCTCCAACCGCATTTGAGCTTGAGAGGCCTCCCAAACGCCGCCGAAATTCCCTTGAAACTCGGCGCCATCTCTGACCACATAGCTCGTTGTTATTGTAACCCTTCCGCCGGTGACTTCCTCGAATTTCTTCTTCACACCTTCCAAGGCTTCTTTAGCCATGGCCGGAGGGGCAATGGCTAGAAGGCTTCCACCTGCGGCGAAGAGAACGCATTCAGGACCCAGAAAATTTCTGAGAAAAACCTTAGCCATGTTTGTCGCCTGCTTAATCAGCTCGCTCCTCGCGTTGAGATCCGGCAGGCGCAATGACTCGTTAATGAAGTTTGATATTTTGTCTGCGTCTGCGCTTAAAAGTGCAAATTGGTAGGTTTCCGGTTCATAACCCTTCCATCCGCCACTTAAATAAATACATGTGGCAAATGCGGCTGTGAGCTTCAAATGATCCCACAGGGAAACATCATTAATCGGCTCACGGGTATCTGCAGGAACGAGATGCAAGCCAGATTCTTCCAAAACATCAAAAACCCTGAAGTAACAATCCCTTGGGCTGACGCTGAAATCCATCTCCAGGTTCCTCAACTTTCTAGCCAAGGACTGAGACAAATAAGCCAAATCAGCTTCACTCAACATTCTCCTCACCACATTCCTTGAAAGAACATGTGACAACTCTATTGGAGGAGATGGAACAGGACTGCCATGAATTGGTTCCTCCTTCCTGTCGGCTCCGGCAGCCAGGCTATCGGCTAGACATACAATCCTCTCGATATCTTCTTGAGGTCTATCTTCTTCTGAATAAGATGGTCCGACATGATGTCGTTTGGCATGTTCAGCCAACTCCTCCCCTAAACATTTCCTTACAAACTTGTAGGTGTAAAGCGTATGTTTAGTCCAACCCTTCTTTTCTGCCCAACAATCCAGTTTCCCAATATCGTGAAGAAGGGCGCATGTTCGGACAATGTCAAGTTGGCTCAAAGCCTCTGCCTCCTCAGAACTCCTATCCGTTGCTCAATCAATAAAAAATTAACTTCCATGTTTAAGCCTTCTCAAAACAGCATCCATAATTCTTAAACATCCAAAGCTGTCCTCAATGTTGTAGAACATAGGCTTCAAACTCCAATTAAGCGCAAACTCGTCAAAAACTAGGTGATAACTTGATCCATCTACATCGTTTACGACTCTATTTATTCCAAGAAACCTTTCAACACTTTTTTGACCATAATTTGGCAGCCAAAAAGCTTCCCTCACCACCCTGTAAACATCAAAATGCTCAATCTCGCTGAAAACTCCTTCGAAATCTATACCGTAAAACCTTCCACGGTGACGCACATACTCTAAGTCAAACTTACCACCATTATATGTGAGGAGACGAAAACCCTTAAACACGCTTAACAAACACTTTAACAAACGAAGTGTTTCACCCTCTAAACAAGGCTCCGCCAAAAAGGACACGGTCAAAACCCCTCTCTTTTTCAGGAGAGTAGTCAGGGAGAAATTTACGACGGGATCCTCCATCAAATGCGGGAAACCCTTTGGACTATATGTTTCAATGTCAAAAGCTAAAAAGTTAGCACCCGAGCCCTCGAGAAATAGAAGCCGCTTCATCGGGCTCAAAACCACTGAGCTATTTTCGCAAAAACTCTCGCCACCCATAGGAATCACCAATAGCCAAAATAGCAAACTCCTATTCTAGCATTATTCGTGTAACACTCTACTTATATAGAGTAAAGCACTATTAAACTAAATGACTTAAAATGACACCTAAAGAAAACAGTGAAGAGGAAATGCCAGACTATGTTAAGGCAGCTTCATTGCAAAAAAGCCGAAAAGTATTGGAGACCCTAGCGAAAAACGGTGGAATAGCTACGTTTTCCCAAATTGAGAAAGAATCAGGTGTTAAAGGCTCAGTCTTAAACCACCATCTTAACAGACTGCAACAACTGAAAGTGATCCAAAAAGAAGTGAAAGGAACCTACAGGCTGAAATATAAAACACCATTATGCCTCATATACGGTTCAAGACAGAAAATACCCATAACCTACTTCGGACTCCTAGGAAGGAAAGAGGGAAGAGAAGAACCAGAACCTAAAGTTGCCTTAAAACTTCTTGAAAAGGAAAACATGAAACCCGACTTCGCATATGTTGTAACATCGCCAGAAGCATTAAACGACTGGAAAGAACTGAAACTCCCCTACCAATGGATCCTCTGCTATGAAGAGGAAATAATAAACATCGACGCGGTGAAACAAAAAATCAAACCACAACTCCTCAACATCCTCCAAGACCACATAGTAATAATGGACTGCACATCCGCCACAAAACCAGCAACCATAGCCTACTACGAGCTAGCTCAAAAACTGTGGATCCCCCTAATATACATATATGAAGAGACAAAACAACTAAAATGGCTAATATCTAAGGAAGCTATCCAATCAAAACTCATCACATCAACCGCTAAAATGAAAAGTTTAAAATAATAAAACTAACTGTGAGGGTATATGCAAGGCGAACTGTAAATACCAAACTCCAATAACAAGAGCCGTCCGTCAAAGCCCATTACCTTAACATCACCATTTTTATAGCTTCATTAAACTTGTTTAGATTTTAGGCTTCTGACAAGGCATATGCAAACGCGTTTTCTTGATTTAATATTCATAAGGCTTCAGAATTAACACTTGTGCCTATTACTAACTGGGGCGAGTTATGAGTAAACATGAATCCGATAAAAAGCAGATGAGAAAAAAGATAGAGAAGTATTATTGTTCTGTTTGTGGCTGTGAGATTGATGAAGACGTACGTGTGAAGAATGCCACCTAATCGAGATAAATGAACTGGATTATGAAGACGGAGAGTATTGACGGTAAATATTACTTTTTGCAACGGCGCGCACATTACTATAAACCTTAAACGATGTTCTGTTAGTTGCTGATAATCGAAAGCGAAGAAATGTAAAATCAACGTGCTTTTCGCTTTTCTAAAGAAGAATAAGGTCTTGTTTTTAACTTTGTTAACAAATATTAAAAATAATAGTTTTCTACTTTTAGAGGCGCTAACAGATGAGCTGATGAGCACATTTATGCAAAAATGTTATATTCCATGTCATTTTTTAAAACTTTAGTTAGGGTCGCGATTATGCGCTGTCCAAAATGTGGCAAAGAAGTTCCAGACGATGCATCCTATTGTGCTTATTGTGGCACCCAAATTAAAACCGTGATCGGTAGAAAGACAGGGTTTCCGATAGCGGGTGGAATTTTGGGCATTATTGCGTCATGTGTATGTATCTTCGTCGGGATTCTGGGTATTTTAGCTTCAATACAGCCTTATTATACTTATTCAAGATTCGGTATGTTATTTATGGGCATATTCGCACTTATAGGATTTGCATTTGGCCTCACGGGAGGAATATTAACGCTTAGAAGAAAAAATTTCTCACTTGCTATAATTGGCATATCCCTAGTTTTGGTTTCAGGTTTTATTACAATTTTGGCATCAATTACCGAGCCTTATGGATATTTGGGTGCAGTAATCTTTGGAGTCCCCATAATTCTTCTCTCTATTTTGAGTTTAATTTTTACTGCAATATCAAAACAAGAATTTACGTAAATGGGATAAAAGATTTAGGGGGACGCCCCAATTCCAATTTATGTTAGGTGATAGTTTGTCCCTAAAGTTGACTATCACTCTAATAATTGTGATTATTATAGGAGCATTTATCGCAGGGCTTGTGATAATTAATCAAAAAACACGAGAAGAACATTTTTCTGATTGGGAAAACCAAGGTCAAAGTTCCCCTAACAACCCACAGTTACCGATTTTAACGATAATGGTTGTCGCAACGCTACCCAGAGTTTTTAGGCCAGACATGCAAGTTGTTCATAACTCCAAGAGATGCGAACATTGTTAGCCTTAAGAATCAAATTGTAAGCAATAAGTTTCCGTTGACTCCTAATTGGATTGCGTTGCGGGACTGGGTGGCAAACAGCATTACTTACAAATATGATTCATATGTTCACGGAGTGGAAGAATATTGGCAGCTTCCGAAAGAAACACTCCAGCTTAGAACAGGCGATTGCGAAGATTATGCTATACTCCTCGTTTCTCTTTTACGTGCTGATGGATGGTCCCCTAATGATATTTACGTTGTTATTGGCAAAGATGCTCAAGGAAATGGTCATGCCTGGGTTAAAGTAAACCTCGGCATTTTTGGATGGCAATATATAGAACCGCAAGCAAATGGGTGGTTCACACTAGTTTTAGACTATTTCATAACCTCTGGATACAAAGAGGAATACATATTTAATGACACCTTATTCTACAAGACTGGATAATCAGCCAAACAATTCAAATAGAGTTTACAGATTCTTCTGGTTCCATTAATAATGTCTAATAGGAAAAGTATTTTCTATGTTCTTACTTGCACTCAATTTCTTTATGTTTGCGCTTTATTTTTTCATGAACACGTTACCGCGGTGTGCTCTTTTCTTAACAACAACGTTAAAGACGCATATAAAAGCCCGAAGCCCATTTCAAAATCGACGAGTGCATCTACATCCCTATTTCATTGGGCAAGTATGTAACTCAGCAACCGGGGTTCAGCCGAGCAGACATCATAGTCTACCAAGGCTTGGAACATGTGGACATGCAGCCATCTTGATAGAAGAATTGCTCGTAGGGGCTGGATACGAAACAATACAAGCATGGTTCAAGGCATGAATTTTTATCGTTTAAAGAAAACCAAAAATCTCGAGGTCATCGAATTGAGAAAAGAAATGGAAGAAATTATTTAAAATCATGTTTCAAAAAGGTGCAATTTTCAATGTTGAACGAAGCCTACTGAGCTCCTTGTTCCTGAAGAGGAACCCGGCGGTTCTTTTAGAAACACTTCTTTCCAGGCTCTTTTTGTTTCTTCTGGCCATGCTTCAAGCCCTGCTGAAGTCCATATTCTACTTCGGCTATCTCCACTATAGGAGGCTGATTTGGCTTCAGGGACTAATTGGGGAAGATTCTCCACAATTTTCTTGGCTCTTTCAATTATGTTGGATGGAGCTTTTCGTATTGCTTCTTGTGCCATTGCATATAACTCGGCATTTTGTTCTCCTTTCGCCATCCATGACATCCAGCCTGCGAGGTTTATGGCTTCTTCAGCTTCCCTTTCCGCCTCTTGGCTTTCCTGCTCTCTCCATCCAATTTTTGGGGCGAGCTCGTAAAGGATTGGCCGAACGGTTTCAGGAGTTTTTC
>Ga0185307_1001386_pt1 | contig 13553 bp, 15 predicted proteins | sample LHCtaG_FD_128010 | JGI IMG/M metagenome (GOLD analysis project Ga0185307, IMG submission 128010) | Hot spring microbial communities from Little Hot Creek, USA to study Microbial Dark Matter (Phase II) - LHC4sed_matched (SPADES... | ecosystem: Environmental > Aquatic > Thermal springs > Hot... | reverse complement strand
TACTGACTGGCAGAGTTACAGGTTGAGAATTAGACTAGTGAGGAGGAGGGGTATGGTTAAAGAGTACGTACACACACTAAATAGTACAGCAATAGCGAGTACTAGGACTATTACAGCTATACTCGAGGACTTCCAAAACCCTGATGGCACTGTAACCATACCGAGAGTTTTAAGGAAATATCTCGAAATATTTGATAAAGCTCCCAAGGACTTCATACACCCCTATAAAAAGGAGAGTGTTAAGAGCTAGTAGTGTGTGCGTAAATATATTCTCTCTCCTCTTTTAAGGTAACTATTACTACATAGCCTCTTAGGTGTCTATGTGAATATTGAAAGTGATGACATTGTAAAAGTTGTTGTTGAGCTTTACCTAGATTTAAGCGAGGAGAGTGATAATGCTCTTAGACTAGTATTTAATATCGCAGAGGAATTGCTCGACAAACATAATATCTGGGTCGAAATAATACCAGTACATGTATGGTTTACAGATCCTATTGAGCAAGAGGCTATGGATCTACCTAAGATCTTTATAAATGGAAAATTAAGATTTATTGGGAGAACACCTACAAGGAGGGAGCTTATAGAGGCTATTAAAGAACACATTAACATACCCCCACGAAGGGCTTCAGCATGGGAGATCACCTATACGAGAATACTTGACGGAGGCCTACCACAAGTAGCTGAAGTTTAAGCAAAGTTTATAAGAGGCTAATTAGAAAGAGTACATTGCAGAGCACCCTCACTACTCAATGAGGAGGGTAAATACGCTGTACAGTTGAGATTTAAAAGCAAGTTTAGCTATTTACGCTAACTACAAGCATTTCAGCGTTAAAGCTGTAATAGTATAGAGCCACACACTTTAGGTGATGTTTAGCGTTAAGAGCTCTCCTGTTGAGTAGTGAGGGTGCGATGAAGCTCTCTATCTCTGCTCATTAGCCATTTTGTCACCTCTTCGTGAGCTCTATGTATAGATTCAAGGAGATCTCCACTGTTCATATATTTTAGTAAAAATGTTGTTAAGAAGTAATCTCCAGCACCTGTTTTCTCTATAGCTATATAATCACTTGACACTTCTACATCTCTCACAATACCTTGATAAGCTACTAGGATTTTACTAGAACCACTAGTAGTAATCACAATCCCTCTCGCTTTCTCTGTAACCTTGCCGAGACCTCGGCGTAAGTCACCGTACTCCTTAACTAGGCATAATGCCTCTTCGAGATCTGCGTGAACAACATCTGCAAGTTTTAGAGCTTCAAGAGCCTCAGAAGAAGGTTTTAATACTACAACTCCACTATTATTAGTAGTTCGCACAAATCCCTGTATATCTAGAGCTATTATTTGAGACTTTACTCTCACTAGTTTAAGTAATGATATGTCTACTTCACCTATAACTGGATTAATAACTGAGTAACAATAGTCTTTGTGACTATTCCACGAATATATTGCAGGTGCTTTTTCAAGTACCCTTACAACTCTACTACTACTAGTGTACTCTAAGTTAAAGATATTTACTCTAGTCGAGTACTGTGACTTCACAATATACGGTGCTATGGGATGTTCCAGTAGCCTCACATTAAACACAGAATACACTTCTACCGTGAAACCATACTTTATAAGTGGAAGTGTTGAGTAATAAACACCACCACCATAAGCTATTCTCGTAAACTCCTTAGTAACTATAATATCTATAGTTGGATTGCCATATAGACAAAACTTCATATAATCAACGCTAGTGTCAGATCTCTTGATCGTTAGAGCTCGATGTTAATAGAACTCACTTATACTAGCACACTACTTCTCTTCATGTAGCTTTTCAACAAGCTTAGCAACTCTCTTCTTTAAGCCAAGTAAGTGGTAGCCTTTCATGTGTTTTAATAAGTCTTCTACGGTGTAGAAGAAGACGTTCTCGTAGGTGTATATTAAGGGGGCTTTTTCACCAAGACATTTTGAAGCGGCATGTATGCATATAGGACACGCTATAAGCCCAGTGATTCTGTCTCTACAAGTTCTGAACTTAATACCCTCTATGTCTACCTCGAAAACCTCCCATTTAGGCTCCCAAGTGTACGCCATGACTTGTACACCTCAGCCGGTTGATCCCTCTTCACATCTCTGAGACCTAAAACCTCATCATTCTCTTTACGTGTTTTTCATAATCTCTTAGTACATTATATATCGTAGTAGCCTTATTAATTAGTTGCATTAACTGGTAATCTAACATTCTAGTTTGCTTTTTTAAAAAGAACATAGAGTACCTCTTCAATGTATCGAGCTCTGCTATAACTGACTCTGCATGGTGTATAGACAATTGCTATCACGGTGGTGCAGTTATAATAATAGACTTGTCGTGTTCTCGTAAGTTAAATACATTAGTGTTTAATCTGATCACATTGTAGTTCTTTACGTATTTTAAAAACTCCTCTACGGGTTTTAAAGGCAGAGTGCAACCGGGTATCCAGTAGTGTATTGGCATTATATTTCTGGGTTTTGTTAGTTCAACAATACTCCAAGCTTCTTCTGGCTCAATAGTGAACGTTCCACCAACAGGAATTATTAAGAGGTCTACACCCTTTAGCTTCTCTAAGATGTCTTTTCCCGGTATTTCACCTAGATCTCCGAGGTGAGCTACTCTGAGATCTCTAATTGTGACCATATACACCGCGTTCTCTCCTCTCCTCTTACCCTTCTGCTTGTCGTGATAAGTCCTCAACCCCTCTACTTTCACATTGTCAACTACAGTCTCGCCATAAAACATCTTAAAGATCCTAGTTGTCCTCTTGGCGACACTGTTAACAGCGTTGTGGTCAAAGTGATCGTGTGAGACGAGGACAAGGTCTCCCTGAACACTAGGTCTCTTTAATCCGAGGCTAATACCGTCGTGAGGATCAAATACGACAGTATAGCCATCTACAATGAGAGAGACGCATGCATGACCGTGCCAAGTTACAATCACAATCTCACCCATGTATCAATAAATCTCCAAAGTAAAATATATAGATACCGTGTAGTCATCATGGTGCTTACTGTGTTAGACATATGTACTATTGGATTATTGGCAGTAGTGCTCGCACTAGCTCCACAAATAGCAGTATACATAGCTTACACGCTCTTAGTCTATGCGAGTAAGAGTAAACCTCAAGTAGAGTACTCAAAGGGAAAAGCACACGACATTTCCTTCATTATCCCAGTGAGAAGAGAACCCTTAGAATACGTTGAAAGAGCTATTAGACACTTATGTGAGCTAAACATACCAAACTACGAGGTTATTATAGTATCCGATGACGAGCCCTCTGCGAAAGATGCCATAGTCGAAGTCGTGGAGAAAGCACGTAGAATAGGTTGTAACGCGTGGTTTATATGGAGAAGTATTCCTAAAGGTGCTAGAACAGGAGCTCTAAACACTGGTCTCTACGCCTCAAAAAACCCCTATGTGTACGTCATGGATGTTGACACGTATCCCGAGAAGTGCTTTTTAGACATTGCTACCGGCATACTAGAGTCTAATAGTGAGTATGCGTGTGCTGTTGGAAAGTGGGAGCCACTAAACTACGAGAGCAGGTTGAGTAGAGCTCTAGCAACCGGCTTGAAGTACATGACTACAACTCTGTATAAAGCCCGTAGTAAACTAGGATTATACACGTATCCACTAGGCACAGGTACCCTTTATAGGTCTGATTACTTAAAAGATCTTCTCAAAGGCTGGGATGAGAGTAGAGTACAAGACGACATGGAGATAGGTGCTAGAATTATGCACATAGGGCTCAGAGTAGCCTACGTAGACGAGTGTCCTATTTACGTTGAAAACCCCTCTACTTATAGGGCTTTTAGAGTACAACAATACAGGTGGGCTTATGGAGCACTAGACACCGCTATTACGAGAGCAAGGCATATATTTAGATCTAAATATCCCTTCCCAGTTAAGCTAGAAGCATATCTCTACTTACTCCAGTACATACCCCAAGTTCTTACATTTCTAGGTAGTATTCTATTGGCCCTTCTGCAATTTAAACACCCCTTTGATTACCTCACAGTAGTTTATCCATTACTACTACTCTATGTTGTAGTCATGATAATACACTCTACTATACTCTACAGGGAAGTAAGAGTAAATACTAGTACTACATGGCAAACACTCACTCTAATGGGTAGACTAGCTGCTGTTACAGATGCAATCTCACTCTACACTTTCACTGGCAGTTTAAGAGCAATTTTTAGAGTTAAGACTGAGTATAAGAGAACACCTAAAGGAATTTACCAGAGAGTATACACAGGGCTAAGAATACCCTGGGAGCTTGTAATAGGGCTACTCTTCTTAGTCGCGGGCACAGTTACTGTACTACATAGAGCTATATTAACAGCCATATTCCTGCTTCTACACGCCTCAGCACACTTATATGTAGTAGTGAGATTCCCGAGAGATGTCTTCTACAAGTAGATGTGATAATTTCACGTGAAGCAATCTCTTTTAAAAACACACATGTTGTATGGTGTTAAGAGGGGTGTGCTGGTGTGCTTATTTATGCAACTAGTGATCTTGGTGAAGACGAGGTATTAAGTCTCTTACGACCCTACGTGAGAGCTTGGTTTAAGTCTAAGTATGAGGAAATGACACCTGTCCAGAGGAAGACTATACCTCTAGTAAAACAAGGAGCTAACGTACTTGTGTCAAGTCCCACTGGCACTGGTAAGACGCTAGCTGTTTTTCTCGGGATAATTGACAATCTCTACGAGTATTATGAGAAAAATAACTCGCTACCAAGTGGCGTTTACGTCGTCTATGTGAGTCCACTTAGAGCTCTAAATAATGATATGAGAAGAAATCTCTACGAGCCTATTAAAGGCATTACCGAAATTGCTCATGGAATGGGCGTTGAGTTGCCAGAGATCAGGGTTGCTGTTAGAACTAGTGATACAAGCCCCTACGAGAAGCAGAAAATGTCTAGGAACCCTCCACATATATTAATAACAACACCTGAAAGCTTAGCTATATCTCTTAACGCTCCAAAATTCAGAGAAGCTCTTAAAAACACTCACATAGTTATTATAGATGAAATTCACGAATTAGCTTCTAGTAAGCGTGGAAGTTACTTAGCACTAAGTATTGAGAGACTAGAACATCTAGCTCAGAGACCACTACAGAGAATAGGATTAAGCGCTACAATAGCACCTCTAGAAGAAGTGGCTGCGTTTCTCGTTGGGTATAGAGATAGTGGTGAGTTACGTGACTGTGTAATTGTAGATGCTAGATTTGATAAGAAAATAGATATTCGCGTCAAAGTCCCAGTTGTAGACATTATACACACACCTGCTGAGGTCTTAAATGAGTCTATATATAGAAGTGTAATTGATCTTGTAAAAAGGCACAGAACAACATTAATATTCACGAATACTAGAAGCGCTACTGAGAGAGTTGTTTTTAAACTAAGAAAGATTATGGAGAAAGAGAAGATACTGGATATTGACGATGTTGAGGCTCATCACAGTAGTCTTAGTAGAGATGTTAGACTAGAAATAGAAGAGAAGTTGAAAAAAGGTCTTTTAAGAGTAGTGGTGTGCTCTACTTCACTAGAACTTGGAATAGATATTGGCTACATAGATCTAGTTGTATTATTGAGTAGTCCTAAAAGTACTACGAGATTGCTGCAGAGAGTTGGAAGATCTGGTCATCACATTAGAGAATTGAGTAAGGGGTTTATCATAGCTGTTGACAGGGATGATCTAGTTGAGTGTACTGTTCTCTGTAAGCTTGCGAGAGAGAGAAGAATAGATAGAATTAGAATACCTAGAAATCCACTAGACGTGTTGGCACAGCATATTGTGGGATTAGCTCTTGAAGATAAGTGGCGTGTTGAAGATGCTTATAGGCTAGTCAAGAGATCTTACAGCTTCCACACTCTAGGCTACGAAGACTTCTTGAACACTGTGCGCTATTTAGCTGGTAGACTAGGCGACTTTTATGAACATCAACGCGTGTACTCTAAAATATGGTTTGATGAGAGTGAAGGTGTTTTCGGCAAGAAGAAAACTACTAGGATGATATATTACTTGAATAGTGGTGTTATACCGGATGAGAGTAAAGTGAGGGTTTTTACTATTGATGGTAGGTATGTCGGCGATCTCGAGGAGGGCTTTGTAGAGTACTTAACGCCGGGAGATCTCTTCGTGCTGGGTGGTAGAGTCTACGAGTACTTGCAGAGTAGAGGATTTGTGGCTATCGTGAAGAGGGCTGATGGTCAAAGACCTACTGTTCCAACATGGTTTAGTGAAATGTTACCACTAGCATACGACTCTGCCGTTGAAGTTGGAAAATTTAGGAGAATAGTAGCTGAAATGTTAAGAGAAAAGAGTATAGAGTATGTTGTTAACTTCCTTATTAGAGAGTATAAATTGGAGAAACATGCCGCTAGAGCTGTTTGTGACTATATACTAGAACAAATTCAGTATACTGGGGGTTTAGTGCCATCGGATAAGCTCATCTTAATAGAGATATATGATGAGGGATTAAAGAGGAATATTATAGTACACGCGCTTTTTGGGAGAAAAGCTAATGAAGCTTTAGCAAGACTCTACGCTTATGTTGTAGGTTCACAGCTAGGAGTTAACGTGAAAATTACTGTTACAGATAACGGCTTTATGCTCACATTACCTAGACGCTTAGACGCTGACTACCTAAAGCTCTTTTACTCTATACCGGTTGACAAAGCCTGGGATGTGCTAGTAAGGGTTATTAGGAGAACAGATCTCATAAAGAGAAGGTTTAGACACGTAGCTGTTAGGAGCTTTATGCTGCTGAGACGCTACAGGGATACTGAGAAGTCTCTGCATAAATTACAGGTAAACGCTGAAGAATTGTTGAGAGCCGTAGAGGAGTTCAGCGGTTTCCCGGTATTAAAAGAAACCTATAGAGAGATATTAATGGACTATATGCACATAGACGAGGCTGTAGAGGTGTTAAAGGCTGTTCAGAGAGGTGATATTGAGGTTAAACTCATAGGACCTCTCGACGTGCCCTCTCCTTTTGCACATCACATAGTTGTACATGGTTACAGTGATGTCGTGTTAATGGAGGATATGAGGAAGATGCTCGCAAAGCTTCACGAAATGGTAATTGAGAGGATAAAATCTAAAGTCTTTTCTCTTCAGGCAGCTTCTCTTGAGTCTCACTAGTTTTTTTATTACTTTTCTCCACGGTAAGAATATCTCTCATCTTCTTCTCACTTATATTAAAAACTGCTCTCGCCACTTCCCAGACATAACTATCACTTGGAGTTGCTTTTGGAAAACCTAGTCTTATCGCTAAGGCCTTCTTATAGGCTTCTTTAACTTCTCTACTCTTTACCTCGCCTCTATAGATAGCTTCTGATAGTTTTAAACTAATATAGAACTTCACGTAGTTAATTACTGTTTTCTCCTCTTCGGGCACAGCTTCGATAACTCTCTGTAAGATTTCTCTAAAATCCTCTTCGCGAGTAAAACCAAGAATAAGCTTTGTGAGCGGTATTCTGAGCAGTCTAGCGACAATATTACTGTCTATAACTCCCGTTGGTGAGAGAGAACGCAACTTCTCTCTAGCCTCATTAACCCTACTATTCACAATATCTTCTACTGTGCTCTCAAGAGCCTCTTCTATATAGAATATCTTTGAATGGAGCTCTGGATGCTCTTCATTTAATTTAAGTCCATATTTGCTAACAACATAGAGTGTAGCCATTTCCTTATCATATAGGTCTGGTGGTGTGGCTTTACCTCTTATTGGCTGAAGTCTCTGCTCACTATAGACCTTTCTCAAGATCTCCACTGCTGACGATCGATCTAATTCGTCTACTCTCTTAATAAACTCACTTAGTAATCGCACTGCTACTTGTATCCTCTTCTTGTAAGGTGATTTCACTCCTCTCAGCCTCTACTATTCTCCCTATAAATCTCTTTAATCTCAAATCTAAACTAGTTTTTCCAGTAAATACAAAGAACTTCTTTCCTCTCTTACTAAAAACAATTTTAATAGTACTTAACCCAGCAATATTTCTCTCTAGTTTTAAGAATACCTCAAATTTTCCCCTATGCTCTCTAATCTCGCAGTAATTCACATAAAACCTCTCTTTTCTAAGATAACTAATGACTCTCTCTACAACGTTCTTTACCGTGGATAATTTCACACCTTATCTCCACGAGAGCTTTATTTTCACGTAGCCAAGAGTCTCTAGCATTTCAATAATCCAACCTGCTAACTGAATAATAAGCATGTTTTTTACTATGTCGCAGCTCACAGCATGCCCGTGAATCTCTGTGAAAACTCTTAATGCTAAATCACAACTCACAAGACCCCCAAACTTCTTCTCGACTACTCTAACAAGATCTGAGAATTTTGAAATATAACCTAACTCTACAAGTCTCTTTACTTCTAGTAGGAAATCTGAACTGGGAATTAGAGGACTACAGTCTAGACCTACATCTCTACACTGCTTCATGTAATTTACAAGTAACTTGTAGTTTTCAATGAGCCTACCTGTAGATAAAAAGGGCTTTTCACTATTAGAATTCAAATTTAACCACTACTTCACGATCTCTGCTAGTTTAGACTTTATCTCAGCTTTGTACTTATCTTCAACACTCTCGTATAGAGTTTTAATAGCTCCTATAAGGTCGTTAATTATAATAGACATTGCAGAGTCTTTCTCGTAGGGTGCTAAAGCTTCAAGAGCTTTCACCAAGATCTCATCACTGGGATGAGCTGCTCTTTTAACATATTTTCTTACAGCTGTAGGTGTTACTCCTAGAGCTTTTGCTAGTTCTGTTAAGCTCCTCGTACTCAGCATTAACTCTACTAGCTTATACCTAGCTTCTTTACTTATCCAGTGAACAGGGAATTTACCCGTAACCTCTTGACTCGTAGGCACTCACACATCACCACAGGTTTATTCAAAGCTACTTAACTAATCTGGAGCTTATAAGGTTATTTTAAGAAACACTAATCAGCTGAGTGTGGTAGTAGTTGAAGCAGAAATCACTAGTGTACAGTAGTGGACTTGTGGATGTCGTTGAGTATCCCGCTGTTGTTGTCTCTGGTGAAATTCTTGCAAAGACGCTCTACGTGTATATTGGAGACTTAGAGAGAAGTGTTTTAATGGGCATAACTCCACTAATTAAGCCAATTACACTTGGCTCTGCAGGTGTTGTGAGAGTTGTTGAGGTTCTTAGCAATAAGACCGAGTACACTGGTAAGTATTACACTGTTACACCACTAGGTGATCGCGGATTGTTGAGTGTAAGTGTTAATGGACTACTTTCAAATTACGTATCACTAGATGACTCTTATCTAGAGGAGGAAGTTTCATCACCAGTACCGCAAGATGCTGTTAAACCACTATTAAATCACACACTACTACTTGCCTCCAGATGTGAAGAGCCTGTTCTAGTTGAGGGGTGTGGTTTTGTTGGTGTTGCTTTGGGACTACTTCTCAGAGAGATGGGTGTTGAGACACAACTTTACTGTGAGAGTGGTAAGAGAAATGCTCTACTTTTTGATCTCAACATCATGTCACACATAAGTAATCTAAATAAGAAGTGGAGGACAATAGTTATTACTAGCTTAGACGCAGCATCTAAGTATAGAGTTATGAGAAAACTAGAGTACAGTAACCTCGTTATTTCAGCTCTCTCACTAACAGATTGGATACCAGTTAAAAGTAGCCTTAATGTAAAAGTCAGTGTTACTGGTAGAGGAAATACTAGTGTAAGTGAGCTAGAAAGTGTAATTATGAATAAGAGTAAAAAAATTCTTCAAATATTACAGAGAGCTTTAAAAACCATTAAAGTTAGTGATTTAGAGGCTGTAAAGGGTCTTCTACCACCACGTGGACTAGGCACTATTGTCATTCTTGATTAGCTTTCTTCTATTAATTGTGCAAGTCTTTTTATGCCTTCGAGTATTTGTTCGTGTGTTGGGTAGCTAAAGTTTATTCTCATACTATTAGCTCCTTTACCATCTACGTGGAAACCACCACCTGGAACATAGGCTACTTTATACTTCTCAATAGCTACTGGTAACAGTTTACTAGCATCAAAACCCTCTTTATAAACATATACGAATATGAATAGTCCTCCTATAGGCCTAGAATACCAAGTATACTCTGGAAAATACTCCTCCATAGTTTTTAACATTAAGTCTCTCTTAGCTCTATAGTATGGTATAGCACGTGAAATAGTTTTGTCAATAACACCTCTCTTCATAGCCTCAGCCGTAATATACTGATTGAAAGTAGGTGAATGCAGGTCTACATACTGTTTTACTAGTTCTATTTTTCTAGTTAAGTCATCTAGAGCGATTATCCAGCCTATTCTCAATCCAGGTGCAAGTATCTTACTAATAGTGCTAATGTAGATAACTCTCCCCTCTTTATCGAGGGCTTTGAGAGAAGTTTTATCAGTGCTTTCATCAAATACGAAGTAACTGTAGGGGTCGTCTTCTACTATTAGTAGGTCGTATTTTGATGCTATTTCTAGTAAGTGTTTTTTACGTTCAATGCTAAGTGAAACTCCTGAGGGGTTTTGGGCTATTGGTATAGTGTAAATGAATTTTACTCTCACACGCTCATTTTCAGACATAGATTTTAACTTATCTTCTAAAACACTAGTCTTCATACCTGATTCATCAATATCTACACCAATAAGTCTCGCACCAACATTTCTAAAAGCCCCTATTGCAGCTAGGTATGAAGGGTTCTCGGTTATAACTATATCATTAAGGTCTAATAGTGTCCTCGCAATAAGGTCTAGTGCTGACTGACTACCAGTAGTTATAATTACATCTTCTAAGTCACACTTAAATCCCTTCTTAGCATACATAAACTTACACACAGCCTCTCTAACCTCTTTAACACCCTTAGTTTCACTGTATTGTAATGCATCATTACCATATTGCTCAATAACATCTCTCGCTATTTCTACAAGCTCTTGTTTAGGAAAGAGTGTGGGGTCGGGTATTCCACCAGCGAAGCTAATAACATCTCTCTTAGTTTTTAATATGGCTAATAATTCTCTGATTTCAGATGCTTTAATTCTCTTCGCTAAATTACTATAATATTTGGAGTAATCAGTCATCTATACACCTAGATACTTATATGTACATATAGTATATAAATACTTATACGAGTATGAGAGGTATGGAGCTTAACATATTTAGGAAAGGATTATCTAGAATTCGCTCTAGAGTAGCCTATGTGTATCCAAGCACGTATAGTGCAATGATCTCGGGGCTTGCACCAGACATTATATATACTCTTGTAAATAATTTTGAGGATGTTTATCTTGAGCGCTTTTCATGTAAGAGGCTTCACGGTACAGAGGAGGATCCTCGAAGCCTCGAAACTGGGAGTAGGCTTAGAGACTTCTCACTAATACTTACATCTCTACACTACGAACTAGACTTTGTAAATCTTGTAAGACTATTGATGGCTGGTGGAGTAGAGGTTTTCTCTAGTAAAAGAGAAAATCACATTGTAGTAGCTGGCGGCCCTGTTGTAATGGAAAATCCTATACCGTATAGTGATATAGTAGATGTCTTTATTATTGGTGAAGCTGAGACAACAGTACCTAGAATTATAGAGCTCTGGCTTGAATATGGAGATAATAGAAGAAGATTTCTCGAGATTGTCTCCAATCTCAAGTACGCCTACGTGCCGGGATTAACAAATAATACTGTAGTGAGAGAGTATGTGAGAGACTTAGACTCCACAGTGTATCCTGTGAGGCAAGTTGAGAATACTGAAATAGAGCCTATTTACGGTAGAGGCTTAAAGCTTGAGGCTAGTAGAGGGTGTCTTTTTCACTGTAGTTTCTGCCTCGAGACACGTGTTTTTCAACCATACCGTGAACGAGGCTTCTCTACACTCAAATCTATTATTAGTAAGGGCTTAGAGTACACTATTAGCGGTAAGAGGGTGGTAATATATTCTCTGTCTTTTCCGGCAACACAAATACACTCTAGGCTCTTAGAGTACCTAGTTGAAGAGGGTTTTACAGCCTCTCTACCCTCTCTTAGACTTAACTCATATCTCGCCAAGTCACTAGAGCTCATTAAAGCGCTTGGACAGCGAACACTCACAATAGCCCCTGAGTCTTTTTCTAGGTTATTACAATCTGTCTTCTTTAAGTATGCAGGACTTGTAGACTACGTGACCTCCTTTATTAAGGACATTATTGATGCCGGTTTTGATCTCAAACTCTACGTGATTTATGGTGTTAAGGGCTTAGATGTAAGTGAGGTTTATAGAGATATAGAGGTTTTACGTGAAATATCAAAGTACGCTAAGAGTAAGAAGAGGAAGATCTCTGTAACACTTAATCCTCTTATTCCTAAACCTCACACAGTCTTCCAGTGGATTGGTATGCTTAGAAGAGAAGACCTTGTGTCAATGCTGAGAATTTATAAGTCGAATCTACGTGGACTCATAGAGGCCAGAGTGTACGACATAGATCTCGGTATTATCCAGGCATACTTAGCACTAGCACCTAGACCTCTAGGTAGACTATTTATGTTATGGGCTCAACATGGTGGTGGTCTTTCAGGTTGGAGAAGAGCTGTGAGGGATCTGGGAGGAGAATTCAACTTAGACTATGTATTTAAGGGGTATTCGAGTGAAAAAGATCTACCATGGGGTTTTATTCGATTAGACGAGCTCTCCGAGAGAATTACTCGTAGTCAATATGAAGTCTTCAAGAAGTACCTAAAGATTCATTAACAAGAGCGGGTCTATAGGCTATACCGTAGTATATTAGCCCTGCGTCTCCCTCTTCACGTATTCTCCTAATAACAGGCTCCATAAGCATTCCGATCTTTAACTCGTCTGGTAAGACGTCTGTAAGTGGTGCCATAATCTTCGCTCTACTATTTAGAGTTTCAACTATACCTATAACTACTGGTCTTCGCTCTTCGAATCCCTCCATGGCACTGTATATTACTGTCCACGTGATGAGGCGGGCTTTTTCATTTACTAGCTTTATTTGCTCCACATCGCGAAATCCACAGTGTCTACATATACTTGCTGGTGGATAAAGTACGGTGCCTTTTGCAACTGTTTTGAGTCTTATACTGGTTTTTAAGGGTTTATGTGATCGTCTTATATTTAGAATACTTGTAAGTTTTGAAGGAGAATTAGGGGTAGGTGAGGTGTGTTAAAGGCGCTAAGTACTCAAGATGTGAGGAGCCCGGGGTCTCCCTGAACGCCCCTAAGCCCGATGAAGCCCCGAGCGGGATGCAGGGGAATAGAGATGAGACAATGAAATCAAACCATATAAACACACATAAGAGCTAAACCCCTCAGCCTACGATACCAACATTTTCTTCTGGCAACAAGGATTACACTTTTAAAGAAAAAAGAAATAAGAACTACTCTATAGTTAATAAAGTCTCTGAGAGAGTTACTAGTGTGGGAGAGTAGTGGGGTGCAATTTAGTATTATAGGTAAGTTTAGAGATGGTAGGTTAATTTATAGAGTTCCTCCACGTACACCAGCATATGGATATATAGCTATTGGTGTTATAGATAGAGG
>Ga0185307_1001384_pt1 | contig 13578 bp, 16 predicted proteins | sample LHCtaG_FD_128010 | JGI IMG/M metagenome (GOLD analysis project Ga0185307, IMG submission 128010) | Hot spring microbial communities from Little Hot Creek, USA to study Microbial Dark Matter (Phase II) - LHC4sed_matched (SPADES... | ecosystem: Environmental > Aquatic > Thermal springs > Hot... | reverse complement strand
CGATACCTGAAATATGGCCTTGGGAGGCAAAGGAGGCAGGAGCCAAGATAGTAGCAACAGGAAGGTCCGACTTCCCGAACCAAGTGAACAACTCGTTAGGATTTCCAGGAATATTCAGAGGGGCTTTGGACGTTAGGGCTTACACGATCACGGATGAGATGTGCTTGGCAGCAGCAGTCGAGCTGGCAAGGGTCGCGGAGGAAAAAGGCCTGAGTGAGGAATACATCCTCCCAACCATGGAGGATTGGGAGGTCTACCCAAGGGAGGCAACCGTCGTAGCCATGAAGGCGATAGAGCAGGGAGTTGCGCGTATAAAGAAGAGTAGAGACGAGGTCTACGAGGAAGCCTATAGGAAGATAAAGGCCGCTAGGGATCAGACCAAGCTCTTGATGGAAAAAGGTTTCATACCACCGCCGCCAGAATGAAGTTTGAGGTTAATCGTGATGGTAAGCGTACAGGATATAGAGATCAGGGACGCGAAGCCTGAGGATATTGACTACATCGTGGAGCTCGTCATAAGGTTAAAGAGATTAAACGAAGAATTCGACCCGCTGTTCAAGACCAGGGACGACATAGCCATACATACCAAGAAGTACATCGAGTCCGCTTTGGGCTCTGACGACTCTATTATACTAGTAGCTGAAAGAAAGGGAAAGGTTATAGGCGTCGTGAAGGCGGACATCGTGGATAGAATATTCTACGAGCCGAGAATAGAGGGTAGAATAAAGGAGCTGTACGTCCTTCCGGAGTTTAGGCGGAAGGAGCTTGGTAAGCGGCTCGTAGAGGCCGTAATTGAGAGGTTAAAAAACAAGGTGGATATGATAACCGCAGAGTTCCCGACTTTAAACGAGATAGCGGTAAGGTTCTATAACACTTTAGGATTTAGATGCATAATGAGTAACTACGCCATAGAGGCTAGGGAGTAAAAGAAAAACTACATCAATATTTTTATTTTTAATTTAAATGTTCGATAAACACGGCTCCGGCAGTGTAGCCTGGTTTCTTGGAATTTAGATTGTTATTCCAAAAATACTGAATACGAATTTCAGTGAAACGTATAGGAAGACTATTCCGAAGATCAGTTTTATTAGCCATGCCGGAACCTTCGGCACCAACCTGGCGCCTATCTGCGCTCCTACAGCCGTCCCCGCTCCGAGCGAAAGGGCTGCCACGACGTCCACTATTCCTTGAACTATCTTAAAGCCGCCCGATATTGCCGCCATGCTTATGAACGAAAGTAGAGATGTTCCGACGGCTATTTTTACAGGCGATCCCAATAGGTAGATGAAGGACGGTACCAATGCGTACCCTCCACCTAATCCGACTATTCCAGTGAGGGTTCCGATGCCGAATCCGATCAACGTCTTGACCAAAGTCGTTCCGGGCACAACGTTACCTGTCTTCTCGACCCTTCTTCCGCGGAGGAGTCCCTCGTAGATCATCCTTATTGATACATACAAGAATGCCAGACCGAGCACCATTTTGAGTATTGAGAGCTCTGTTGTCAAGTATTGGAATACTAACGAGCCTACAACCGCACCTAATCCTCCAGAAGATGCTACGACAGCCACCGTCCTGTAATCGACGTTCTTTATCCTAATGTGCGCGATCGATCCGGATGTGGCCGTTATGATAACGGCCGTTATTGTCGTCCCTATAGCTATCGGCAAGTCATAATTGTACAAGAAGTACAGTGCTGGAAGCATTATTACACATCCGCCTGTTCCTAAAAATCCACCCAGAACACCAGCCAACACTCCAAAAATTATCAACGAAATGATGATTAAGATGTCCATACAAATTACCTTCCCCTACCTTCAGGGAAATAATTAATAAAGGTTTTTGTGATAACCGTGGGCAAATGTTTGCTGGCTTAAGTTTAAATCTTCGCCCGTCGTATTTTCGCTATCCCCAGCGGTTCCCAAAAAGGGGATGGGTCCATCGGTGCTCCGGTAGTATAGCCCGGTCAAGTATACCGGCCTTTCGAGCCGGTGACCCGGGTTCAAATCCCGGCCGGAGCACTAAAACACCTTACAACGAGCTGCTTTCATGAGTTTATCCGATACGGTGCTGTAGGGCCAGCGGTGAGTGTGCATCTTACTACTCTTTTATGAACAAAAAAAGAAAGATGGAAGGTTATGTTTGGTTTGATGCTTAAGGTGTTTATCGCTTAGCCCGTTGTTCCAAGAGTCGTGCGGTGACTTTTATTGCAATCGTCCAAACTATTAGTGCTATCGTGGATAGTACCAAGGCTCCGGTGCCGATCATCATTAATGTTGGAGATGACGTCAATTCGGCCACGGCGACTAGAAGCATGCTTACTGCCCATGGAACTAACAGCGTTTTAGGTTTGAGCCTCGGGAGTCCTTTCTTCCGCCCAGCCATGTAGAGTGCCAGCAGTGTTGGCGGGGTGAAGTACACCAACCCTATTAACGCACTTACGGCTATACCCGTCATGATTACGCTGGCTTCGCTGTTGAAGCTGAGCATGCTATTTACGAGTACCCCTAGATGCAGTATTCCGATGAGCGGATACAACGCGCCTCTCACAGCGGATTTGAGGGGTTCGCTGCTTGAGATGAATGAGGCGACGCTCGGGCTGAAGGAGTAGTACCATGCGTTGAATACGTCCATGAACTTGTTTCCGGCGAAAGTCTTGAGGACGATGCTGTCCCTAAAGCCTCTAAGGAACTGCACGTGCGGGTCAAGTTCGGAGCCGTAGGCTGCGGTAGCGATTATGCATGCTCCCTTTCTCTCTTCAGCCTCAGCATAGACTTCATCACTCTTAGAGGCCTCGTACGTTAGGTCTCCTCCAAAGCCCACCATGAAGGAATATTTGCCCTTCTTGTTGAGTAAGACCTCAAAGCCGAAGGTTCCATTTAAAGCTGAGGTCCCGTATAAGGTCCTCGTTACACCATCAGGCTCAATTATCGTCAGAGTTAGAGGTACACTTATGGCTGGCTGGATTGAGCCCTTCACGAGGACCTTCTCGCCAACGGTAACCTTACTTGGTGTTACTGAAATGCTTAGGCTGGTGGGAATCTTAGTGATCGTTACCGAGCCTACACTTTTGTAGAGGTCATATATTGAATAACCCCACAACGTTTCGTACGAGAAGCTCACATCAATATTAGCTGTCGTCACGAGTTCTGCCTTAAGCTTAAACGTGGCAACAGCTTCCTCTCTTGGAGCGATGGTGCTTTTACTCCAATCCGATGGACCTATTACTGACGTGCCAAATGGTGATGGTAGTTCAACTTTGACATTACGTATTGGGTACTCGCCATCATTTCTCACTTTGACCTTTACCTCAAATTCGTCTCCGAGCCTCACCTTCGTAGGAAACTCAGCGCTCAGGCTCACGGGCGATGGAGGTGCGTAGACTCTAACGCTTGTCGATTCCCACATAAAATCTGACCAAGTAAAGCCCCATCGGTCGGTTACAGAACCTTCGAGGCTAAGAGCTAACGTATAGGACTGTTCAGAGTCCGGTTTCATCAGTCCGAATCCATCAAGAATCATGAGGGGAATGTTTCCTCTGTAGACTGTTCCTTTAACGTTTGTTTCAACTTTAAGTGGAATTGTTTTCTCAACACCAGTTAACAATAGTTGCAGCTTAAGCTCCCTAAACTCTACCCGCTGGTTGTCTCCCATATCGTTTACGGTTATCCAAACCTCAACGTTGGCTTCGCTTCCAATTTTCCAAGGCTCCTCAGTGATTAATACAACATCAAACTTCACACCGTACCAGTTTTCGGAGAACTCCACCCTGGTTTGCTTGTCTGTCTTAGCTCCAGAGACGTTACCGAGCAACGCAGCACTGGAAAGGAACAGGGCTGTCAAAAAGATTATCACGATAATCCGTCGCAGCTCTTTATGGGCCTTTCCCAACATATGCCACCTCCATTTTATGCTTAATCATATGTCCAAAACATAGCGTTTATATGATTTTTCTCGTTGTTTTAAATAGCTGGCATGGTGCTGAATGATTTTTTCGAGACCTATGCCGCTAGCATCAAAGACCGTACTTTCAAGTCCGGACCGATCGAATTCCGTCGGAGCGCTACTTGTAATTTTTATTCTCGGGTGGAACTTTTTGCCAAAAGCACGTCCTTCTTATCGCCTATAACCCACTCCAATATTTCGAAACCCTTTTCGTGTAACGATAACTCTACATCATCCCAATCTTCAGCATGGGAAGCTACCTTGAAGGACTCTACGTGCGTTGCTCGCTCTGCCAGCTCCTTGTCCTCAAGGTAAGCCCGAAGCGTCGTGATGGGTTTCGGCAGACGCAGCACCTTTATCTCCAGCGTCTCATGGTCAATTTCTAGGACGAAATTCCCCTCTTTTTTCTCTTTGCCCTCCATGCATAAGCATGATGAGGGACGGTATAAAAGGCTTGAGGGGTTAGTAAGGCACGCCTGCGCGGCATTTCAGCCGGTGAAACGCGGCGTTTCACAATATTCCTTATCTTTATGCCGATCCGTAGGTTTGTGCGGTGAATGTGGACATGACGAGAAAGGTTCCAGTCCTTCTCGTGAGTGTGGCACTGATGTTCGTTATAATTTTCACAACACAATTCTCGATATTTACTGTCGCAGCTGCAACGCCACCCGGCGAGGTTAAAAGGGCCGAGGCTCTCATCGAAGTAGCAAAGAAAGCCTCTCTTCGTATTGAAACACTTCTGAATGAGGCAAAAATTATGGGAATTGATGACAACATAATAGCAGAGGCTGAAAATCTCTACAAAGAAGGGAATGCCTTGCTTAGCCAAGCCGAAGTCGCGATTCAGGAAAGAAACTACGGCGAGGTAATGAGTCTGACCATAAACGCGATGGAGAAATTTAGGGAGGCGCGCATGGTATTAGCACCATTTTTCAAGGAGGCGGAAAAATTCATTAAGGCCCAAGGATTGCTGGTGGCAGCCAACCGAACTCTGGAGAGGATTGAGCGCCTAGAGAAGTTGTTGCCAAAGCTCCAAGAAACCTTAGAAGGTGCAAAAAGTCTCCTGAACATCGATGAGATGACTGCTCTCCTTCAAGAAGGTAACGTGTCCGAGGCCGCTCATAGAATCGCTGAGGCCAATAGGCTCATTTGCCAAGCATTAAGGTCGATGATTGAGGAAGTTACACCCAGAAGGATGGAGCGCTTTATGGAAAGGTTCCAAGAAAGATACGAATCGCTAATCGACAAATTGCAGAGAATGGGCGTGAATGTCACAGAATTTCTGAATATCACCGGCTTCAAAAACAGGTACGAATTTCAAGAGAGAATGCAGCACCTAAAGGATGCTATCAAGGCAGCTGGACCAGGAAGCGCTAAGGGTCTTATGGGCCAGCTGATGTCTCTAGCGAACCAGCTCAGAAATCTTGAAAGAAAGGGCGAGTCTGTCTTTACCGCTCCGTCCGAAGGTACGCCTGCGTTAAGTGTTGAGATAAAGGAGAAAAAGGTCGTCGGCAACCTTAGGGTAATCTTTCTGGATGTTGTGGTAAAGAATGTCGGAGATGTGAGACTACGATTTCAAAATTCTGCCTACGGTCTAACGATAGAACGAAAAGGCGAAGGTGGGACGTGGGGATTCTACTACTCGCCAATATCTGCCCAAGTGATAGTTTTTCTCGAACCCATGCAAACCGCACATATTACGGTGATGCTTAGGCAACCTCAGCCGGGAGAGTACAGGGTCCACGTGCAAGGATTTTATGGAGAAAACGGACAACCGGTTGAGGCCGTGGCCGAGTTCACTTTACCATAATTTTATCAAACTAGTTCCACCACGTTCTGAAGCCCGACCTTCCTAACCCTAAGAATTCCTTTCTTTTCTAACCTCTTGATAAGCCTCCACATGGTAGTCCTAGGAATGTTCGGGAATGCTTCCCTCAACTCCGCCTCCAACGCCCTTCCGTTGTTTTCCTTCAAAAAACGCACGACTTCTGCCTCTTCCACTTTAAGGCCCTCAAACCTTCTTCTACGCTTGCTTAACAACAGACCAGCCGTCAGTCCGACTACGACCGCCACTATGGCGCCTACAACCAACACATAATAGGTTGGCATGGGTATAGCCTCAGCAGAGACGTTTGTCTGGGGTTCTGTCCGTGTTACCGTTCTCCAGTAGAGTATCTCATAGCTTATCTCCCAATCTCCGGGGTAAAGGACGAGCATTATTTTACCCCCTTCGGAGCTTATGAGAGATGGCGGTGCGCTTATATACATCAGCACGGAGTTTTCAGGAAACGTAACTTTCAGCTCGAAGGGCGTGCTGAGCGTCAGCGTCCATAACCCCGCTTCCTTGCGCGTTAGAGCATCCGTGTCGTATTCTAAAATGACTTTGCTGGCACCGAGGGAGTAGATCGTTATGTTCCCATTCTTGAGCTCATAGTCAAGCGGTACCGAGTTTTCATCAAAGATGAGTATGTTAAACACGCGCTCTTGAGGGGATAAAAGCGGAAGGGTGATTGATGCCTCATCCTCGTTAACTGAGAGCGTTGCGCTAACCCTGACGACACCGTCCGCGAAGACCGTCAAGGTCATGTCCTTAACGACGTACGAGTTCTCAGCAAAGACGACCGGTTGGAAGAGCAGAAATAGTGAAATAAAAAGGACAAGTCCGGAAACGGTCCTCATGCGATTTCCCTTCCTGCCGTTCTACAGGATCCTTAACTTAAATTTATTTAAGATTGGCTAGAATTGTTTTTCGACGGAATCAAAACATGCGAAAAATTACGGCACCAACGTTAATAAGAGCACATGTAAGTCGAAAGCTTGATGGATGAGTCTTTTCTCAAACTTTAAGGTGCGAAAATTCCTTTAAGCAAAGTTCTTGCGGCCCTTTCTATGTCCTCACGCTTGACGGTTCTTCTACCTGCATAGCTTGCCAGACCCAACGCTTCCTTCGCGACGGCGAGACCGACCTCTTCCAAAACACGCCTAAGCTCTTCGGCCGCCTCCTCGCTCACCCTAGCGGCGCCTGCCTTTTTTATTATCCTGTGAATTGGAGCTGTAGAAAGCTCACCTTGGACCATAAACAACCCTCTTTACAGAAAAATACAGCTTATTCCCCTATAATAACCTTTCTGAGGGGCCTAAAACCTTTGTTTTACCCTTAATTTGCTTTTTCAAAATAAAAATAGCCTTAGGAGGGTTAAGAAATTACTGCAAAAATACGCAATTTATACGCCGGTAACCTAGCCTAATCGCCGTATAAAAAAAGTTTTAAATTATAAAAATACCCATCTGAGCAGAAAATCGTGAGCCTTATGAGCGGTGTAGAAAGAATTACATGCCCACATTGCGGTAAGTTAACGATTAAGGGGAAGTACTGCATGTATTGCGGAAAGGAGCTAGAATCTGCAGTCGAAGTGCAAGCCGCTCCGCAGATGCCGAGCTTAGAAGTCCCAAAACCTGAAGAAATGGCTGAAGAGAGGAAACTCATCGAACAAATCGCAAACCTTCACAAATGGAGGTTCAAGCTTTTAGACGTATTCTTGGAGGGCGGTGCTGACGTGGACATCTTCGAGGAGGTGTATAGGGAATACCGTAGCAGAATCGAAACCCTCGAAAACAAGTTACAGGAGGAAAAGATGAAGATAGAAGAGAGGATAAGTGAGCTGACGACGAAGCTTAACCAGCTTAAGGTCAGACATGAAGTCGGTGAGATACCGGATAGACAGTATATCATGTCAAAACTGGAGATAGACAAGGAACTCTCAAAGTTGAGGCCTAAGCTCGGGCTTCTGCAGAATCCCTTTGACGTGAAGCTTGCGGACTTGCCAGCGCTCGAAGAAGCGGTTCGATCAAGGATTGAGAAGATCAAGAGTTCCGGAAAAAGTCTCAAATTGAGCGATGAGCTCATCGATATCATAATAAAAGACCTGAACAACGTGCTTGAAAGCTTGAACGTCCTGATGGAACAGCACAAAAAGATAAAACACGAACTCAACAAGCTGGAGCTGAGGTACAAGATTGGCGAGCTTAAAGAGGACGAATACCTAGCCCAAAAACAGAGGCTCGAAAAACAGTTAGAAATGCAGTTCTGGTCATAAAGTAACGACTCCCTCGTGTCCCACCTATGGTCAAAGTAGTAGTGGCAGTTGTTGCTGTACCGGGTGCTGGGAAGACCACCATCCTTAAAAAGCTCAAAGAGATAATGCCATCGGTTTCTGTCATAAATTTCGGCGACCTTATGCTGGAGGAGGCTTCCAAGTACTTCGGCGTAACAGACAGGGACGAAATGAGAAAAAGGCTTGCCCTTGATGATTACAGAAAGCTTCAACTTCGTGCTGCGGAGAACATAGCGAGCCGGAACGACGGCATTATTGTCGTAGACACGCATGCTGCCATAAGTACGCCTTATGGTTACTATCCGGGTTTACCGCCCGAAGTCATTAGGGCATTAAACGCGGACTTGATAGTGCTCTTGGAATTCAGACCCGAGGACATACTCGCAAGAAGGGAAGCGGACCAGGAGGCCGTAAGAAAGAGGGGGCTGGAAAGCATAGAGATGATAGAAGAGCACCAAAGTATCAGCAAAATGTTTGCCGTAGCGGCAGCGAACGAAGCGAAGTGCTATCTGAAAATCCTTAGGTACTATTATCCGCAACAATACCCATTTCAACACGCGATCGAGTGTGCCAAGGAACTCGCAAACCTGATAAAACTCGTACTGCAACAAAAAGGAGTTGTTATATAGTTTTCTCCTTCCAAAATAGTGCGAGAATCACAACAGTGCCGATGACAAATATTATAACACCCGTGACCGTACCTGTGGGTGGTTGTGCGTTCATTAATTTTTCAGCGACGTAGCCGAAGACTGCTGAAAAACCTATCAACACCGCAAACACAACAACTATGAGACTTTTTAAGATATCCCTCATAATCATCACCATGTACACAAGGGCACTCACCCGTCCAAAATAAATATTAAGGAGTTATGAGAATTGCGTATAGAGAAAGCATATGGCGAAGAGGAGAAAAGTTGGAAAAAAGAAAGGAAAGGCTGCGAAGAAGAAGAAAGCCCCAGCTAAAAAGAGAGCAAAGAAGGTAGCGCCCGCACCGGCTGAGGAAGTCCCTCCGGCCGAGGAAAAGCCGAAAACGGAAACAACATTGAGTGAAGGAGAAGAGCAGGAAAAGACGCCTTAATGCTCCGGAGAATCGCGGCAGACCTTCTTGGCCGTCGTGATGTAGACTGTGTGTGCTCTCATTATATGGTCGGGCCTAGTCATGCCCCTTTTGACCCTCAACGTCCTCATCAATAGCTCGATAGTAGTTATATCTGCGAAGCCGTTCGAGTTGAGCGCATCAACAGTCTCGATTACCTGTTCGATCGTGGGGCTTAAGGATACAAAGACCCCTCCGTCGGACAACGCCTCGTACGCATTAGGTACTGCCAGCCAAGGCGTAGGTATGTCCAAGACTACCGTATCCAAATCCCTTTCTTCTATCGCCACGGTAACATCGCCATGCTTTAGTCTTACGTAAGATAGCAGGCCTAGCTCCTCAAGCTGCTTTCTCGCATTCTCCAGATACTCTTCCGAGAGGTCGTAACTATAAACTATGCCGTTGGGCATGACGTAGGATGCTATAACGGCTGTTAGGACACCGCTACCAGTCCCAGCCTCAAGCACCCTAGAGCCCGACCTGATGTTCCCGAATACTATTATGGCACCTAAGTCTTTTGGATAGACTACTTGGGTTGGTCTCGGCATCTTCATAACCATATCTAAAAGCGTTGGCTTCAAAGCAAACCAAACGGAGCCCGTGTTGCTCACGAGTTTTGTTCCATACCTCTTACCAATAAGTTCGGATAGGTCCACGTATCCCTCACTAGTATGAAACCTTATTCCAGGCCTGACCTTAACGAGGTAACGCTTCTTCCGTTCCGTTAAAAATAGAACCTTGGAACCTTCCTGTATCAACTCTCCCATCATAGACCCCCCGATGCTCTCCTCAATTCAGACCTAGGCCGGAGTATTTATCTGAGTAACCTTCGAAGCAAAGGGCACTTTCAGGCTTCATAAATTCCCTCAACAACGACGTGGCATAACATCCGCTTGGAAGGGAAAGGTGAGCCCATACATGATCATCCCCTATATGGGAGATTTTGAATTCCCAAGAAGGTACGGCAATCGGTCTGTAACTTCCTGCAGTCGCCGCTTCCGGTAGGGCTTTAGACGCGAAATCCTCTAATTCCACACCTTCCTTTTCAAGAACTTTTTCCAAAATTTCTCCCTTCTCGTTATTCGGCAGCTTGACTCTATACCCTGGTACTGGAAGGAGTACGGAGAGCCTACCAGCCCGCGCAAGCGATAGTGCGCGCGGTAAAGCACCACGATGTAATAGGAAGGGTTTACGCGTTGGCGAACCATGAGCATCAAGTTCGACGACTAAATCTCCGACGTTCGGCACCAACAAATCGGAATTCTTTTCCAGTAACCTCGATAAGCATCTGTTAAAAATGTACGCTGAGTAAGCCTCCACGAATAACCTCCTAAGCCTCAGGGGCAACCTTCTAAGCGCACCCGCATAATCATACGCGTTCCTTGCCAAATATTCTGCCATAGCTCGTTCATAGAAAAGGTGCCTCGGTAGATTCTTCAACGCATCTTCAGGACTCCAAGATTCCGCAAGCCTCATCCTCACCTCCCTTACGGCCCTCGGCTCAAACCACGTCCAATCCGTGATGAACTCTTCAACCGCTTCCTTGAGCATGCCCTTTACTATCAGCTTTCCGATTACGTGTGTTATGGGTCTGTGTGCTCCGAACCTTTGATGTCCAAAAAAGTTCGGTACACCTTTCAACTTCAACTCATTAACCGTTCTTTCAATTAGAGCGGCCGATGAGTGGCCATCAAATCGCAACTTTGAAATCTTGATTTCGAACATGTTTCTGTGTAGCTCAGCAGACGATATCTTGGAATTTCTCGTCGATACCCGACGCAACCACATCCGCTCTGCGACCTGAACTACATCATTCGGAGTTGGGAGGTTGTCGTTGGGTACTGTGATGAACTGCCACGAACGGGCCCTTCTATCCTTTATCCCACAAATGCCCACATCTTTTTGTTTGACACCAAGCATCTTAGATATGAGAGATATCGCCGATATCGTATCGACGTCGACCTTGTGCAGGACGCATAGTAGGAATTTTCCGTACATCTTGTTTGAAGGGCCCGTTTCGAACATCGCCCTCGCATCACTACCATCTTTCAGAACCTCCCACACCATGAAATCGTCTGGTCTTTCCTTAATCACACCCCCAACACCTTCCGACTTTGTCGCATAACCTTCTATGCCGATGAAGCGCTCGATGTCTTTTGGCTGGAGCTTGCTCAACATCACCATCTTCACTCGGTGGTTCATAGTAGAGGTAAGTTGCCCGTAACTTTATCGACTAGTTCAGAAGGAGCGGGGCCTATTCCGAGGGTCGTCACCGTCCCGGGTTCTAACTCTGTCAAACCGGCATCAGATATCAGGGCATTCGGTATGCCGAGCATATCGGCTTTCTTCTTCAACTCTTCAAGCTCGCCCACAGACTTCACCTTGACCACGACCTTTTTCTGCCCCTCCTCCATCCATTCCTCTAACCACTTGGGCTTAGACCTCCTACACTCCTCCGCGGCCGAGACGGCGGCATGTCCAACCTGAGCCGCGAGCTTCCCGACACTCATGTTAAGGTCCGTTCTTACCACAATTACCTGCTTGTATCGGAAAGCACTCATCTTCTGACTTCCCATAATTAGTTAGATAGCGCTGTTTATTAAATCAGATTGGGAAAGCCTGTACGCTTCAGGCGTGAACAGGAGAGTCGGTACTGACTACCGTCTTAAGCCTTTTCACACCGTCTATCTTATCGATGAATTGTGCCACGGAGTTTGGCACGAGTGCCCTCCAATCCTCGCCCTCCACCATCATCTTTCTTATCCTCGTTGCTATGAGTTCATTTCTCCTAAACATATCGATTGGTTTTACTTCATAGCCTGCCTCCATGAATAGTTGTGTTACTAGCGGGTTGTTGGTGTACACTCTTTGAAAGCTGGGCGTTAGCGATTTAAGATGTGCGACCCATATGGAGTGAGAGCCTACGTCGGGCACGGGTATGATTATAATCCTCCTGAGGTCTATGCCTGCCTCCTCTAAAGCCATCCTCACCATCTCGATTCTCTCACCGGCCGTGAATGGGTTATCGAATGTGTGGCTATACTGTGCGCTTCCCACCACGATTATGAGCTCATCGTTCTCAGATAGTATGTGTTTTATCGCCTCGACGTGGCCCATATGTATCGGCTGGAACCTCCCTACGAACAACGCTCTCCTCAAGATAGACCAGTAACAAATGACTGACGGGTGTATTTAACCATGCGAGGCGCTTATCAGCAATACGCCGTCCAGCATCTTTTTCTCGACACGCACGTTTCCAAAAAACGTTTTCATTAAACCGACGAGCTCGCTGTTCTTCGGCATCTTCGTATATGTCGGATATATCTCGTATGCCAAAAGACCCTTTCTCCCTAACTTAATGAACGCCAGCGCTGGCGCTATGAATCTCCAGTATAGGGCGACAAGGAATCGTTTGAGTACATGGTCTGGTTTACCGAGCTCCAAAATTGCAAGCCTTCCACAGTCCTTCATGACTCTCTTGATGTTTTGGAGGGCGACATTCATGTCGTAAGCATCGCGCAAGGAAAATGCCATAACCACGCCGTCCACCGAGCCGTTCCTCAAGGGTATTGCTTCAAACACCCCGATGACTTTCTCGCAGACTGAGCGCTCCACGTCAGCCTTCTTCAGCATCTCCGGCAAGAAATCCAACATAACGACGAAGTTCGCGTTCGGATTCTCAGCAAGTACGGCCTTTGTCATGGCTCCGTTCCCTGCGCCAGCATCAAGCACTATGCCATTTACATTACCTAACTTTCTTGCAGCAACTTTTCTGAGCTCTTTATCCCTGCCGAGCGATATCGCCGAATTTAGCTCGTCGTAAAAGCACGAAAGCTTGTCGAGCGCCCTGATGACTCTCCACCAGTCTTTCCCCAGTCCTAGCATGGGATGTTAATGGGTCACGTCTCAACAAAAAGGTTTCTCAGAAGTCTCTGACTTGAAAACTTTAACTCAAAGTTTGCTGAAATGCCATGCATGGAAGAAGCAAGCTCAAAGCTCTCAGAGCTCATGGCATGGTTTAAGAAGTTCAACAGCGTGTTGGTCGCCTTCTCCGGAGGTGTTGATAGCACGCTAGTCGCCAAAGTCGCCTACATGGTGTTGGGTGACAGAGCCTATGCGGTCACGGCCCGCTCGCCGTCAGTCCCCGAGTGGGAGCTGAAGGAGGCGGCTGAGGTAGCTAAGCTCATAGGCATCAAGCAAATTTTTGTGGACGTCGACGAAACTGCCAGGCCGGAATATGCAAGAAACATGCCCGATAGATGCTACTTTTGTAAGGAGGAGCTGTACACTAAGCTCTTGGAGCTTGCCGCCAGACTAGGCGCGGAACAGGTAGTGGACGGGACGAATTTTGATGACTTAAAGGATTTTAGGCCCGGTATCGAGGCTACTAGAAAGCTCGGCGTCAGGAGTCCTTTGGCCGAG
>Ga0185307_1001383_pt1 | contig 13583 bp, 12 predicted proteins | sample LHCtaG_FD_128010 | JGI IMG/M metagenome (GOLD analysis project Ga0185307, IMG submission 128010) | Hot spring microbial communities from Little Hot Creek, USA to study Microbial Dark Matter (Phase II) - LHC4sed_matched (SPADES... | ecosystem: Environmental > Aquatic > Thermal springs > Hot... | reverse complement strand
GACGAGGTCGTGGAGATCGAATAAGGAGGTGCTGGTGGGAAAATACATTCGGATCGTGACGGAAATTCCTGGGCCGAAATCCCGGGCGGTGATGGCGGAAAAGGAAAAGTGGGTGGCGCGCCCCTTAAGCCCCCTTTCCCCGGCATTTGTGGCCAAAGGGGAGGGAGTCGTCGTGGAGGATTTGGACGGGAACAGGCTCTTGGACTTTTCCGGCGGCTGGGGATGCCTCAACGTGGGCCACAACCACCCCAAGGTGCTTGCCGCCATCCGCGCCCAAGTGGAGCGCTTCCTCCACACGGACTTCACCGCTATTCCCTATGAACCCTATGTGGAACTCGCCAAAAAGCTCGCCCAACTCGCTCCCGGCCCCACACCCAAGAAATGCGCCTTTTTTAACTCCGGAGCGGAGGCGGTGGAGAATGCAGTAAAAATCGCGCGAGCGGCCACAGGAAGAAAGGCGGTCTTAGTCTTCGAAAACGCCTTTCACGGCCGCACCCTCCTCACCATGACCATGACCCACAAGGCCATCCCGTATAAGGCCGGATTCGGCCCCTATGCATCGGACGTGTTCCGGCTGCCCTATCCCTATCCCTACCGGAATCCCATTCCCATGGAGGAGATCGAGCGAAGGATGCTTTCCCTTGTGGACCCTAAAGAGGTGGCCTGCTGTGTGGTGGAACCCGTCATTGGTGAGGGCGGCTTTATCGTTCCTCCTCCGGAATTCCTTCCATTTCTGCGGGAGCTAGCCAACCGCTACGGGTTCCTTTTGGTGTGCGACGAGGTGCAAAGCGGGGTGGGGCGGACAGGTAAATTCTTTGCCTGCGAACACTTCGGGGTGGAACCTGACCTCATCTGTGTGGCCAAATCCATCGCCTCGGGGCTTCCCCTTTCCGGGGTGATTGGAAAGGCGGAGATCATGGACTCCTTGATTCCCGGAGCCATCGGAACCACCTATGGCGGGAACCCTGTGGCTTGTGCCGCGGCCCTTGCCGTCTTGGAAATAATTTTCGAGGAGGATCTTCTTTCCCGGGCACAAAGGATCGGCGAGATCTTGAAGCGTGAGCTCCTCAGGATGAGCGAAAAATACCCGGTGATCGGTGAGGTCCGGGGCCTCGGGGCCATGGTGGGGATGGAGCTCGTGAAGGATCGCAAGACCAAAGAGCCAGCTCCGGACGTAACCAAAGCTGTGCAAACCGAGGCCCTGCGCCGCGGCGTCATTTTCCCCACCGCTGGCCTCTACGGAAATGTTATTCGCTTCCTTCTCCCCCTCACTACTCCAGAAGACGCTTTGTTGGAAGGCCTGGCCACGTTAGAGGAGGCTTTCCAAACCGTGCTCGCTACAAAAACCGTTTGAGCAGGGTAAAAGAATAAGGAGGAAGGCGGAGGGTTCCGGAAAAGGACTCTCCGCTTTCTTTTTCCCGGAACTTCCCCAGCGGAAGCTTGAGTTTGACTTCTTCGCTTCCGGCGTTTAGGGCAAGGAGAACTTCACCGGAAGGGTGAGGCCGACTAAGAAGAAAGGTCCGGCGGAAAGCTTGGAGAAAACGCAGCCCCCCAGAAACTAAGGCCTCCTCTTCCTTCCTCCATCTCGCGAACTTTCGGAAAACAGAAAGAAGAGGATGATTTTCCCGCACCTCCTCCCAAGGAAAGCACCGGCGGCAATCGGGATCCTCTCCACCCGCTAGCCCCAGTTCATCCCCGTAGTAGATCGCTGGAGCGCCGGGATAGGAAAAAAGAAAGGCAGCGGCGAGAACCACGCGCCTGATATCTCCGCCCGCCAGCGTAAAAAACCTAGGTTTATCGTGGCTTCCCAAAAGGTTATAAGAAGAAAAATTCGCCCAAGAGGGGTAGCTCCGCCAAAGGGACCAAAGGTAGCGGCAAAATCGGGGAGCGTCCCATGCCTCTTGGGCAAAGAATTGGACCAAGGCCTCCCAAAGCCGATAGTTCATGACCCCGTCGAGGGCGCGGTGCCGAAACCAGGGGGTTCCCAGGCCCATGACTTCTCCCAAAACGTAAGCTTCGGGGTTAACACTTTTCACGGTGTTGTAGATCTCACGCACGAAATCGGGTGGCAAATATTCCACCGTGTCCAGGCGCCAACCGTCGATTTCGAAGTGCACAAGCCAATATTTCACCACGGAGAGAAGATATTCCCTGACTTTTGGGTGATCGTGATTCCATTCAGGAAGCGTGGGGCAACCTGCCCAGCAGGAGTATCCCGGTTCTTCCTCCTCCCAAACAAACCAGTCAAAGTACGGGGAAGAGGGCCCTTTTTCTTGCGCGTCCCTAAAGAAAGGATGTCCGCTTCCGCAGTGATTGAAAACTCCATCGAGGATGATGCGCATCCCGCGGCGATGGAGTTCGGCAACAAGCGTTTTCAAGGCCGCGTCGCCGCCCAAGACGGGATCCACCTGAAAGTAGTCCTCCGTGTCGTAGCGATGATTGGTGGAGGCGCGAAAAATCGGGGTGAGGTAAAGCGCAGTGACGCCGAGATTTTCGAGGTAATCCAGCTTTTCCAGAATTCCCCAAAGATCTCCGCCAAAGAAGCTCGTAGGCGTGGGCAGTTCTCCCCAAGGACACACATGGGGCGGGTCATTGCGTGGATCACCGTTTCGGAAGCGATCGGGAAATATCTGGTAAAAAATGGCCTCCCGCACCCAGGAGGGCGGCTGGACCCCTTTTACTTCCATCGGGTGAGGATCTCCTCGCGCTGGAAAATCTTGATGCCAAGATAAAGAAGTCCCGTATTCAAAGCTAAAAGAGCCGCTCCTTCGATGGCCACGAATTTTAGGTCCACCGCGGTGAGCCGCGCGGAATAAACGATGAGGGGAATGAGGACCGGAACCACCGCAAGGCCGGCAAACTGGTAGGCGGCACGGGAATCGCTGGACCGCGATGAAATGATCATGGCTACGAGAGCGGAAAAAAGAGCCAAAAGCGGGGACAAAACGAAGATGGAAAGAAGCCAGGGCAGGGAAAGGATCCCTAGAGGGATGCCGCCAGGGATCATGAGGCGCGCGGCTAAAAGGAAAAGGCTGAACACGATCCAGGTAAGAAAGACGGAGGGAATAACCGCTACCATGGACTTCCCCAAAAAAAGCTCAAGATCCGAAAGGGGTGTGGCCAAAAGGGGCTCCAGCGTCCCCTGCTCCTTTTCGCCCACCACGGAATACACCCCAAGGGTTATAGGAATCATCACGGGAAGGATAAGGAAATAAAGGAGCGCGGCGTTGAAGAGGGCAGCTTGAGCCTCCGGCGGAAGGACGCGGCCTTGCCACACCATATACCCCGCAAACCCGCCCATGAAAAGGGGCATGAAAAGGCAACCGAAAACCACCATTTTGATGCGGAAAAGCTCCGACCACTCTTTGAAAATCAAAACCTTAATGCGCATCCTCGCCTTCCAGGAGCTCTAAATACACCTCTTCCAAAGTTCGCGCTTCCTCCGCCACGTACACGATTTCCGCGCCCAGCTCCACGAGCTTCCTTATGAGCACAGGGTTATGGCGTTCAGGCTCGTCCACGCTCACGAAAAGCTTTTTCCCATCCAGATGCATCTCCCGCACAAAGGGAAGACCAAGCTGGGGAAGTTCCGGAAAGGGCCTTTGGAGGGTGATCACCACCCGCCGGCCAAAAATTCGGCGTTTCAACTCCTCCGGGGTTCCCAAGGCCACAAGCCTCGTTTTCAAAAGGGCCACGCGATGACAGAGGCGCTCGGCCTCGGAAAGGTTGTGGGTACAAAGGAGAATGGTCCTTTTTTCCTGAGTGAGCCCAGCTAAAAGCTCCCGCACCTCTTTGGCGGCTTCTGGGTCCAGGCCGCTTGTGGGCTCGTCCAAAAGGAGGACCGGCGGGTCGTGCACGAGAGCTCGGGCCAAGGCCAAGCGTTGCCGCAGCCCTTTCGACAACGTGGCCACAGGCTCTTCCGCCCTTTGGGAAAGCCCCACTAAGTCCAGGGTTTCCTCAACACGACGCCCGTCGCGCACGCCGTAAAGCTCGGCAAAGAACCGGAGATTGGCCCGCACCGAAAGCCGCTTGTAAAAACCCGGGTTCTCCGGGACGATCCCGATTTGGGGACGAACCTTTTCCGGTTCCTTATTCACGCAATGGCCCGCCACCCAAGCCTCTCCGGAGGTGGGCGAAAGGAGGCCAGCGAGCATGCGGACGGTGGTGGTTTTTCCCGCGCCGTTCGGCCCCAAAAGGGCCACCATCTCCCCAGGCTCCACCTCTAAAGTGAGGTCCTCTACGGCAAGACGCGGCCCAAAAGCCCGGGTAAGCTTAACCGTTCTGATCATCGCGCGAGGGCTGGATTCCAAGCCCTGGCTTCGAGGGCCATGGTGACAAGGCCAGGCCGCAAAAGCCGCAGGGGCCATGGACCTTGGACTTCTGTGAACCCCACTTTCTTATAGGAGCGAATGGCCCGAACGTTCTCTCGATGCACATGCAGCACAACTTTCTTTAGGCCAAGCTCCTCAAAGGCGTAGGAAAGAAGAAGGCGGAGGGCTTCTGGACCGTACCCCTTTCCCCAACAGTCCTTTTCCCCAAGCACAATGCCTACCTCCGCTACGCCCTCATCCCAGCGAATCGTGTGCAGGCTGCAATTTCCGATATGTCTTCCGTTAAAAAGAACGATGGCGAAGTGAATGGCATCCGGGGAGGTATAGACGCGGTGAGTCCATTCCTCCCAAGAGGTGGGGAGGAGCGGCCAGGCCGGGAGGATCCAGCGGGCGATTTCCGGGTCAGCTACCCACGCCCGGGTTCGCCCCAAATCTTCGGGCCGAAAGGGCCTTAGCCTAAGCCGCTCCCCCACAAGCTCCATTCCTTACCTCACCGCAAAAACCAGGGTTGCACGGGAAAGAGCGAAGCGAAAAGGAGGGAGATCACGCTCATGAGCTTGATGAGGATATCCAAAGAGGGTCCGACGGTGTCCTTGAGCGGGTCTCCCACGGTGTCTGCCACCACCCCGGCCGCGTGGGCCTCGGAACCCTTCCCGCCGAAGTGCCCTTCCTCCACGTATTTTTTGGCGTTATCCATGGCTCCACCCGCGTTTCCACAGAAGATGGCCAGCATGATCGCGGAAAGAAGGGCGCCCACAAGGAACCCCGCCAAGGTGTAGCGACCAAAAACGAGTCCAATGAAGAGCGGGAGAACCACAGCAAGGAGAGAGGGCACGATCATCCGGCGCACTCCGTTGTGGGCGGTGATGGTGATGCACCGCCGATAATCCGGTGTGCCCTCTCCACTCATGAGCTTGGGGTTTTCCCGGAACTGCCGGCGGATCTCCTGGACCATCACGTCCGCCGTGCGGGAAACCGCCCGAATGAGCATGGCGGAGAAAACGTAGGTGAGCATGGCCCCGGTAATCAGTCCGGCCATGACCAGGCCGCCCACCTCTGGGCTCACCAAGGGCACGTTGGGAAGGTGCACCTCTTCCGCCCTTCCCGCGGCGGACCAAAGGTACGCCGCGATGAGACCAATGGCGGCAAATGCCGCGGAACCGATGGCAAATCCCTTCCCAATGGCGGCGGTGGTGTTCCCGATAGAATCCAAAATATCGCACTGCTCGCGCACATGGGGATCGAGCTTGGCCATGGTGGCGATTCCCGCGGCGTTATCGCCGATCGGCCCATAGGAGTCCATGGAGACCATGATGCCCACAAAGGTGAGCATACCCATGCCCGCATACGCTACGGCCAAAAGCCCTCCGAGCTGGTAGGCAACGATGATGGCCACAGCTATCACCAAACACACAAGGAGGCTAGAGGACATGCCCACGGCCATGCCCTCGGTCACGCCAACAGCTGGACCGGACTGATACATGCGCGCGAGCTCCCGCGTGGGCCGATACCGTGCGGAAGTGTAGTACTCGGAGATAAAGCCGATGAGAACGCCGCTCACGATGCCAAGAAGGAGGGAAATAAATGGCACGAAATTGAACGGCGAGAGGGCCGTGGTCAGCGCGGCAAAGCCGGCGGTGAGGAGGGCGGCTAGGGTGAAGCCGTTCATGAGGATGCGCTGCATGTCCTTTGTGCGGCGGGAGTAGCGGATGTAAAAGACGGCCATAAGGCTAGCCACAATTCCGCCAGCTACGTAGAGAATAGGCAGAAGCACAAACCACCAGTAATTCTGCTCGAGGACAGAAAGGTCCGTGATGCCATACTTCGCAATAAGGGCTTGGATGTCGGGGTTGTAGCGGCCCACATACATGTAAAGCGCGATAACGATCACGGCAATGATGGAGCCCACGAAGGATTCGAGGAGGTCAGCGCCAAGGCCGCCGACATCGCCCACGTTGTCGCCCACGTTATCCGCAATGGCCGCGGGGTTGCGGGGGTCGTCCTCGGGAATCTTGAGCTCCACTTTGCCCACGAGATCCGCAGCCATGTCCGCGGCTTTCGTGTAAATCCCGCCGCCCACGCGGTCAAAGAGAGCCACAAGCGAAGCACCTGCAGAATACGCGGAAACGATGAGGGCTGCCTTGATGAAGTTCACGTCCGCACCGGGAATGCCGAAGATGGTTTTGGTGATGATTCGCACCGTAGCGGGATCAAATTCCCGGCGGAAAAGCCAGATCACGAAGACCAAACCAGCTGTAGCCAGGCCAGCCACGGCAATGCCCATGACCGAGCCGCCGGTGAAGGCCACGGTCAAGGCCTCGCGGAGGGAGCGGCGTACCGCATGCGTGGTGCGGGCATTGGCTAAGGTGGCAGCGTTCATCCCGATAAACCCTGCCGCCATGGAAAGGCCGGAGCCCACCCAGAAAGCCACCGCTACTTCCCAGTAAAAAAGGGCCCAAAGAATGGCGCCAATCACAAGCAGGGTTATGGCCATGACCTTGGCTTCCGCGATCATGAAGGCCCAAGCTCCCTCGCGGATGAACCCCTGGATCCGGCGCATCCTCTCATCGCCGGCTTCTCGGCGCATTACGTAGTACGTTCCGTAAGCGGACCAAAACAAAGCAGCTACCGCCACGAGGCCACTCGCGGCCAGAATCACTCCCATAAACCCTCCTTTCGCTGGAGTTTGCGTGACCTCACCAAAATCGGCGGTACTCTACACCTTCGCAGAACCCGCTTCAACCGTGCGGAGGAAGGCCTTCTCCACTTTAAGACACGTGTCCAAAACCGGGGCGACAAAACGGCCACCCACGAAAGCCAAGGGACCATGCCCCTGAGTGTTATTCCCGCTACCGTCGCCCTAGGACGCGGAAAGGAGGTCGCGGTGATGAAGAGATTAGGGATATGCGTGATCTTGGGGGCCGCGCTCGCTTTGGGCGCCCTGGCCGAACCAACCGCTGTGAAGCTCTCCCCAGAGGAGGAGATCGCCGCCCTGAGGGATGCCTGGGACGGGGTGGTCAAAGTTTGGGAGGGCTTTATTAGGGAAATAAAGGGCGCAGTAAACACCCTGAGCGCCAATGACCAGGACCTCTTGGCCAAATACCGGGCCCTGGCTATCCAGCTCAAAGACCTCGAGGCCAAGCTTCTCCAGCTCCAGGATGTGTGCTCCCGTGTTCCTGGACTGGAGCGGGCCGTGAACGATTGTCTTGGCCGGGTAAGCGACCTACGTAAAGCTTTGGACGATGCCGTAGCCGGCCTTAAGGAAGCCGACAAAAGCCTTGGGGAGAACATCGCAGGCCTGTCCAGCCGGGTAAGCGCTTTGGAAGGAGAGGTCAAAAAACTGGATGAAAAAATCGCGATTCTGTCCGCAGAGTTTGCCAGTAAGGTAGACGCCTTGGCCGCGGATTTCTCCGGAAAGCTCGAGGCTCTCTCTTTGCGGGTCAGCGAAAGCATAAGCGGCCTTTCCCTGAAGCTGGGGGACTTGGAGAAGAGGGTAGCCACGTTGGAGTCCTATGACATCGGCAATCTTTCCCGCCGCGTGCTCAGCCTCGAGCAGGCCATTCAAGCTGTACAGATCAAAATCGAAAACAACCGGGAGAAAATCGCCGCGCTGGAGAAGTCCATCGGCGGTTTAACTGCGGACATCTCCTCCCTTAAGGAATCCGTGCTCACCTTGGAGGCGCGGGTCAGCGACCACGACGCAAGGATTGCGGCGGTGGAGGAAACCATTGGGACAAACGTGGCAGACCTCGCGGCTCGGCTGGATATGGTGCAGGCTCTGGCGGTGCTCGGGCTTTTGGCGGGAATCGGGGCGATAGTTCTCATGCTTTTGGGAATCGGAGGATAAAGGGAAGGGCGCGGCCTCCCCGCGCCCTTTTTCTTTGCCTTCGAATGTAACAAAAGTTACACTCGGGAGGCTCGCATGGATTTAGGAAAGGAACTCAAGATCTGGCGCCTAAAGCACGGGCTCAGCAAAAGAACCCTGGCACAAATGCTTGGAGTCTCCGTTCCCACCCTCACCCGCTGGGAAGAGGGCTTGGTCGAGCCCCACGATTACCACCTCCACAAACTCCGGGAGTTTTTGGAAAAAGCGGCCAAAAACGAGTCCCTTCTCCGCCCATGATCACCGCCATCCGCCGCTTGGAAATCTCGGGTTTTAAATCCTTTCGCCGTCTGAACCTTGAATTCTTCCCGGGGTTCACGGCCATCGTGGGCGAAAACGGCGCGGGAAAGTCGAACCTCCTTGAGGCCATCATGTTCGTGTTGGGCCGAAGATCCAAAGGACTCCGCGCCGAACGCCTCGAGCACCTCCTCCATACCCCTCCGGGAGGCGAGCCCGTGGAGGAAGCGGAAGTCACTCTTGTTTTAGACAACCGTTCCGGGATCTTCTCCGAGCTTTTTTCCGAACCACAAATTGTTCTTTCCCGCCGCATCACAAAGGGCTCTTCCACGTACCGGCTCCAGGGGCGGCTCGCCTCCGCCCGGGAAGTGGAAGCCCTCCTCGCCCTCGCCCATATCGATCCCAACGGCTACCACATTGTGGAACAGGGCACGGTTACGGATGTCTTGGAAGGGTCCGCCCGCCGAAGAAGGGAGATCCTCGAGGAAGTCGCGGGAATCCAAGCCTATGAAGAGCGAAAAGCAAAAGCTGTGGAAGAGCTCGGCCGTGTGAAGGAGAGGCTCAATACCGGGAGAATCCTCCTTGCGGAACGCCGGGCAAGGCTCGCCGAGCTCTTTCGCCAGCGAGAAGCAGCTCTCACCTTCCAAAGCCTTTCCGCAGAACGCGAGAGAATCCAAGCTACCCTGGTTTTTCAGCGCTACGAACTCAAGCGAGCGGCCCTGGAGCGGGCGCTGGCCCAGGCCGAGCGCTTGCGGGAGGAGGTGGAGGCCCTCGCCGCGGAAGTGGATCGCCTCGACCGGGAAATCGAGGAACGCGAACGTGCCTCCTCCCCTTCCCGTAGTCTCCCCGAGGACGATCTTACGGACCTGATCCGGAAAGTGGAGCGGCTCCGGGCTGAGCTTTCCGGGAAGGAGGCGGCCCTGAAACTCCTGGACCGAGAAATCCTGACTTTGCAACAGGCCGTGCGGGACCTCTCCCGTTCGACGCCCTCAGGACGACCTCCGGAGGCGGTCCAGGCCGTCCTTGACCTCGGTTGGGACGGGATTTTGGGAACCCTGGGTGAGCTCGTGCGCGCCCAAGACGGGTTCGAACAAGCCCTGGCCACGGCTTTGGGGAACCATGTCTACGACGTAGTCGTCACTTCCCGGGATTTAGCCCTGGAGTGCGTGCGTTACCTCAAGGAAAACGATTTGGGCCGCGTGCGCTTTTTGCCCTTGGATAAACTCATCCTCTCCCCGATCTCTCCCCAAGCAAAAAGCGCCAAAAATCTCCCCGGCGTCCTCGGGTTCCTCGCGGATAGGGTGGACTGCCCTCCGGAAGTCCGGCCCGCTCTCCTCTATGTGCTCGGCGACACTTTGGTAGCGGAAACTTTGGATGCCGTAAGGACTATCGAGGGTGTGCGGGTGGTCACTGTAGATGGCGACCTTTTAGAGCGGGGAGGAGCGATTCTGGGCGGCGCCAGTAAAAAGACGCGGGATTCAGGCCTTCTGGGCCGCCAGGAGGAGCTCCGCCGCCGCGAGGAGGAAAGAAAAGCGCTGGCAAGCGAGATCGAGCGCCTCTCCTTGGAGCTTTCCCAGGCAGAAGAGGCGCTCTCCCAAAAGGCCCGGGAAAGGGCGGAAGCCCAGGCAAGCCGCGCCAAAGACGAAGCCGAGCTTTTGGCCCTGCGCGAGCGGCGCCGCGAAATCTACCGAGAGCTGGAAAAGAAGAGAACCTCCCTCTTCCGTTACGAGCGGGAAGCTGCAGAAATCCAAGGCGAGCTTTCCGCTTTGGGGGAGGTTCCCAAACCAGCGGAGCTCGTCCAGGGCTCCCCAGAGGTTCTTCAAGCAAGACTCCGCCAAATCGAGCGGGAGTTGGTAAGTTTGGGCCCTGTAAATCTCCGGGCCATCGAGGAGTACGAAGCAGCGCTTGCGGAGGTGAACGAGCTTAAGGAAAGGGTGGCCACCCTCGAGCGGGAGAAGGAGGAGATCGAGCGGTTTATTGCGGAAATCGAGCGAAAGAAGCGGGAAAAATTCTTGGACACCCTTTCCCAAGTTTCCCAAGAGCTGAACCGCCTTTTCGTTCGGCTTTTCGGCGGCGGGGAGGCGAAGCTCGCCTTGGCCGAACCGGGAAACATCGCCTCAGACCTCCTTATCCAAGTGCGGCTCCCGGGCAAGGAACTGCGGGTTTTAGACGCCCTTTCCGGAGGGGAGAAGGCCCTCGTGGCCATTGCCTTTGTTCTGGCCTTGGCAGCGGGACGGCCCGCCCCCTTTTATCTTTTGGACGAAGTGGACGCCGCTTTGGACCGGGCGAACTCCGAGCGCTTGGCAGGCCTCCTTAGGGAATACGCAAAGAATGCGCAGGTGATCGTGGTCTCCCACAACGAGGAACTCGTGCGACATGCGGACCGGATCTATGGGGTTGTCCTGCGCAACGGGTCCTCCGAAGTCTTGGGATTGGAGCTTGTGGGCCATGCTTGAGGTTTTGGAGCCAGAGCGGTTCACGCGGGCAGATTGGGAGGAGCTTTTCCGGGAAGCCACCCGGGGGTTGGACCCCTGGGCCCTGGATCTGATGGCCCTCATTTCAAGATTCCGGCAGTTTTTGCAGGAAAAGCCTGTAGAAATGCGCATCCCCGGCCGCATGATTTTCGCAAGCTCCGTCCTTCTGCGGATGAAATCGGAGCAAATGGAGAGAAAGCCTTCGCTCGCGGAGGCGGTGGAAGTGGTGTTGGCCGCGGAGGAAGCGGAAGACACGGAGGAGCCAGAGGTTTATGGGGCGCCGGAGCTTCGGCTCCCCTTGCGGCGCCGGCCCAAGGCCCGCCTCACCCTTACGGACTTGCGCCGAGCTTTTTTCGCGGCCATGGCGAAACCCCCGCGCGCTTCACCGCGCAGCGCATCCGCAGAATCACCCCTCCGCATGGAGGAAGAGCCCTTCAGCCTTCGGGCCTTGAACCTCCTCCGAAAGCTCCTTGCGCTCGTCAATGGCCACCGGGTAATTCCCTTCTCCCAGATCCTTGAGCGGGGAGACCCCAAGGAGCGCGTGGCGCGATTCATGGAGCTTCTGCACCTTGCCGGAAGCGGAAAAATTCATCTCTTCCAGCAGGAATTTCTGGGCGAAATCTACATCGAAGTGCCCCATGATCCCTCCCAAAGCGCTGGTTGAGGCAGCCCTATTTTTGGCGGACCGGCCGCTTTCCCTCGCGGAACTCTCCCAAAAGCTTGGCCTCGATGAGCATGTCGTCCTCCGGGTTTTAGGCCAGCTTTCCGAGGAGCTGGAGGAGCCGCACCGCGGGATCGAATTGGCCCAGGAAAGCGGAGGCTACGTGCTCCGCGTCAAAAGGGAAATTGCTGAACGTGTGCGGGTCTTTGCTCCAAACCAAGATCTCTCGGAACAAACCCTCAGGACCTTGGCGGTCATCGTGGCCAAAGCTCCTGTGCCCCAGGCGGAGGTGGTGAAGCTCCGCGGCCAGCGGGCGTATGCCCACATCAAGGAACTGATCTCCCGGGGGTTTGTCGAGGCGGAGGATCGGGGAACCACGAAACTCCTGCATGTCACGGAAAATCTCCTCCGGTACTTTGGGGCCAAAACGCTCGAGGAGCTCCGCTCCGCCCTCGAAAACCCGACCATTGACGAAAAGGAGGATATCGGCTAGGATGCGCGTCGACCTCCCAGGAGGTGACCCAAACCTTGGAGACAACGATGGAGCAAGTAAGCACAGCCACAGGTTGGCTTGCCCATGCTGTAGGAAAAAGGAAGGAAGCCATTGCTCGCGTCTTTCTGCGCTCGGGCACGGGAAAAATTTGGGTGAACGGCCGCCCGGCGGAGGAGTACTTCCGGGCCTTCGCCTTCACCCAGGATTACCTTAACCGCCATTTGCTCACTCCCTTTTACCTCACGGGAACCCTTGGCCGCTACGATGTGCGGGCCCGCATTGAGGGCGGCGGCCCCACCGGCCAGCTGGAGGCCCTCAGGTTGGGCATCTCCCGCGCCCTCGTGGCCCTCGTTCCCGAATTCAAAAAGACCTTGAAGGACGCAGGGCTCCTCACCCGCGATGCCCGCGAAGTGGAGCGCAAGAAATACGGGCACCGAAAAGCCCGCAAGAAGGAGCAGTACTCCAAGCGGTGATCGAGGATGAAAAAGGGAATCCATCCGGAAGTGTATCGGGCAATTGTGCGCTGCAACTGCGGGGCGGAGTTTGAAACCCTCTCCACCAAAAAGGAACTCCACGTGGACGTCTGCATCGAATGCCACCCGCTTTTTGGCGGGAAACAGGCAGCCGTAGTGGACACTGAGGGTCGCATCGAGCGCTATCAGCGGCGGTACGGCAAAAAGTAAATGCCCTTAGGCGGCCAAGCGGTAATCGAGGGCGTTCTTATTTCCGATGGAAAGAGGGCCGCTTTGGCCGTGCGTCGCCCTGATGGTTCTATTGCCGTGGAGGACCTCCCTGTGCCCTCGTTCCCGCGGCTGGAACGCATCCCCTTTGTGCGCGGCCCGATCAGACTCTATCAGCTTCTCTCCCTGGGTTTCCGGGCCCTTTCGCGCTCCGCGGAGCTCGCCTATCCGGAGGAGAAAACCTCGGGGTGGGATTTCGCCCTGGCCTTGGGCCTAGCGATCGTCTTGATTTTGGGTGGGTTCATTGCCCTGCCCTTTTTCCTCGCCAGCCGGTTGGGTTGGGAAAATCGGGTGCTTCTGAACCTTGTGGAAGGGGCGATCCGGGTGGCTTTTTTCATCGCCTATCTGGCTGGGATTTCCCTCTTTCCCGACGTTCGTCGCCTTTTCCAATACCACGGTGCGGAGCACAAAGCTGTCCATGCCTATGAAGCTGGGTCTCCAGATTTATCGGAGGCAATGAGGAAAAGCCCCCTGCATGCGCGCTGCGGCACAAACTTTGTCTTCCTTTTTGTGATCGTCGCCATCCTCCTTTTTTCTCTAGTTCCGGCGGGAAGCTTTTGGAGCAGGCTTCTATTGCGGATCGGGCTGATTCCCGTGGTTGCCGCCTTTACCTACGAACTTCTGCAGCTGGGAGCCCGAACGCCCGTCTTGAAACCCCTCGTTTGGCCTGGGCTTTTGTTTCAAAAGCTCACAACCAGGGAGCCTGTTCCAGACCAGGTGGAAGTGGCCCTCTCCGCACTCGCTCACGTCCTTGCCGCCCGCAA
>Ga0185307_1001380_pt1 | contig 13616 bp, 26 predicted proteins | sample LHCtaG_FD_128010 | JGI IMG/M metagenome (GOLD analysis project Ga0185307, IMG submission 128010) | Hot spring microbial communities from Little Hot Creek, USA to study Microbial Dark Matter (Phase II) - LHC4sed_matched (SPADES... | ecosystem: Environmental > Aquatic > Thermal springs > Hot... | reverse complement strand
TAATTGAACCCCCCCTTCCTGCGTCAAATTCACGGGTAACCTTGATGGTATCCTTCAATGGAGTTTGATGGTAACCTTCTGGGTATACCATGAAGTTTAGACGAATCTAAACTTTATGATATCTTTAGAGCTAAAGTTGAACATACACTAGTTTAATTTTAGTTTTTAGTCAACAAAGCAGTCCTAGAAACAACGTTTTTCAGACCTACTCCCCGCCCTTTGGGGCAACCCCTGATGCAGGTCCTAATACAAGACTCTAGCCATTTCTCCATACCGAGAACATGCTTTTTCTCCAAACCAAGAATGTGGGTTTTCTCCAAGTCGAGAATGTCATCTTTCTCCATGCCGAGAATGTCATCTTTCTCCATACCAAGAACATGCTCTCCATTGAGATCATTCTCTTTTTAAAACTCATGCTCTCCATTGAGATCATTCTCTTTTTAGAGTTCATGCTCTCCAACAAGATCATAAAGTTTAGACAAGTCTAAACTTTATTGGTATTACCCACCCACTGTACAGCTTTCATTATTCCATGCCCAATAATTCGGCAAAAAGCTTATTAACTTGTAATAAAACGTATTATGTGGGGGTGGGTCAGTCCCCCCCGGAGGTGAAAAAATGGTGGAACACAAAGTAATATATGCGTCGAGCAGTACAGAACTAATACTAATTGACACAGAGGATGAAGTGAAACTAAAATTGATAAAGTATCCACTGCGAGGATACGCCAACAATTATCAGAGAATATTAGAAGTGGCAAATGACTATATTAGAGTATACCAAGTATGCGATACGTACGCCATTCCGCCATGTACCTCAATGAATGATGTTGTAACAATAGCAGAAATTTATGATGTAGATTTTGCTTTAAAACTGAAAGAGGCATTAAAACAAGTTAAAAATATTAGCGACTTTGAAAAACTAATAAAAGTGATAGAAGAGGAAGAGAAAAAGAAGAATGAGGAAGCTGAGGATGAGTTTGACAAAATAATACAAAAACTAACCGATCTAGCAGATGATTAATATTATTTTTTAACTTAAATATATCATCATCAAGAACATCACCGAAGGCAGGGCTTATAAGCTTTTCCGACCATCCCCGTCCTGAAGGGCGGGGGTTCTCCCTAGAACTGGGAGGTTTGGGGCTACATTTCCCTGTTTTGGGGGATTCAATCTTGGGCTGGGTCTCCGACCCATTACCCCTACCCCTCTTTTTGAGGGATTCGGGGTTATGGGTATTATTATCATCATAGTCTCGGGAGCATAGATCTAACCTGGTGTATTTGGCTTGCGTATTGAGTATCGCTGGAGAGTGGCTCCCGAGACTCACTAGAATCGACATTATCATCATAAAGAACATCACCGCTGACCTCCTCCCCGCCCTGAAGGGTGAGGCTTTTTTAAATTATTATAATAAGGATATAATTAAATTAATATAATTAATTAATTTAAATTAATTAAAAATAAAAAGCTGACCTCCTCCCCGCCCTGAAGGGTGAGGCTTTTTTAAATTTTATAAAAATAAAAAGGTTAAGGTTGGGCTTGGGTTTGGGTTTGGGTTTGTTGGGCTTGGGCTTTTAAATATTTTAAATATGTGTCAATTGCCCAGACAATGTCAAATTGGCATACTGGGTGCCAATAGCCGAATCTATACCCCCACTTGGTGGGGGCACCATCATGTTTGACCCCCACAATGTCCTCAATGATGATCTCATCAATGCTATAAAGCTTTATCATATAATACCGTGGAAAACCAATATAAGTTTTTTTAGGTAAGTTTATTTTCGCTGGCAATGACAATACTGCCTCTTTCACCCTTTCCAAAAACTCTATTGCAGTGTATTCAAAATATATCTTGCTTTTTATGTCCAAGGTCAGCATCCAAGGCACGTTTTTACTGGGGGATGTATTTACATATATTACGTCGCTCGCAGATACATATCCCGCTATTAGTCTGACTTCCATTTTTATCACCTCACTTTATATACGTTAAAGTTGTTTATAAGTTTTACGGTGCGTAAATTTACGCATTTATAAAACGCATATTTTGTATATTATACTTATCAATTACAAATAACTAATTTTATAACAAAAACATGTTTGGGAGTAGTTTTTTACATTAATAAAAAAGAAAGAACATGTTATTTACACTTTTCAGTGTCTACCGTAAGTTTGTCAGTGTCTGTGTTAATGAGAAAGCCAACCGCGATCTCCATCTCCTTTGTAGTAGTGAATTTTTTGGCTAGTAGGCTTATCCACTCTGGTATGCCTGCTTTAACCCCCGCTAACTCACTACACATCACTTCCCTAACTCTCTCTCTTATCTTCGGTTCTTCACATGCTATAACTTTATTCACAATTAGCTTTAGTAATGCGTTCATTGACGTAACTCCGTATATTCGCTTAAGATTAGTTAGTTCCTTAAGCACTTCCTCATCAACTCCTATAGAGGTGCGTTTTTTACCTTTTTCCTGAAACATAGTTTTATCACCAATATAATTAATAACTTAACACTTTATAAATTTTTATGAAAACGTGAGCTCAACTTGAGTTATAAAAAATATTGAGAATTTCTTGTTTTCTTGCGTTTATAACTAAAAGCCTCATCTTTTAGGGTGGGGATGAGGTCAGTTGTTATTGTTAATGCGTTAATCAATTTCACCGTACTCTTTTGCTAGTTTTGTTACTACTTTATCAAGTATTTTCGCTAGCTTTTCGTTGAGTTTTTCGTAATGCTTTTCTGGCATCTGACTGAGTATTTCAAGGTCTTTATCAGTTATGCCAAACCTTGACCACCCAACAAACTCTGATGCTAGCGTATAAAGGTCTATGTCTTGGTGTGATGCGTAGCAATTCAGTGGATCACCGATTACTTCCCAACACCAATATTCAAGTGCTTCCAGCACCTTATCCAATATTTCATTACCCTCCTTCAACCAGTTTATTTTCTTAGGCATTTATTTCCTCACCTCCATGAATAATCTTGTCTTTAATCACTAATAAATATTGTTATGGTGGTGGGGGCGGTCGTGCACTGGGCTGATCATACATTATTGTTTCCTCATCTTCCCGCTTCTTTTTCTTATGTGTTATCATTGTTTTATGTGTTTTTGTTTCGTTTGACTCAGCTTCTGATCGCACCATCGTTAGTGTGTCGTATAAGTCTTTGATTATCATGTGTAAGCACTGTGAGATGTTTTCAAGTCCTATGTACTCATTGCATATTTCGTACAGCATGTTAAAGTATACTACGTTGAGTGATATATGACGGAATTTTCTTTTGTACTGACTTGGGTGCATGGGTAGCCTAGGCATTGTATTCTCCTCAAGTTATTTCATGTTCAAAACATTTATAAACTTCCTTAGTTAATACTTACATGGTGGTCGTATGGCGAGAAGACGAAAACTGTTTGATAAGGGAATAAGCACGATAGTTGAGGAAGCAGTAAGGAAGATACAGAATAGTGGAGATATCTGGGTAACTAACACTAGCCAGGGATTCAGGACTAGCTGGGCGTTATGGATGTCTCAGCTAGAGCCTCAGCTAAGAAGCACTGTTCAGAGACTGCCTCCGATGGTTAAGGGCGATATACGGGCTAACGTGATCAACCGTGTTGTGCCGGTAGCGACCATAATATCCTCAACCGCTCAGAGATATCGTTCAATGAAGGTCGCAGGGATCACTCCGGGACCTACACCCCCAGCACCTCCTAGGGTACCGCCGACAGTAACCGCTTAAGAGGTGATAGTAGGTGAGTGAACAGCTGAGTGCGATTGTGGAGAAGCTTAAGGAAAAAGGGATTGGTAGCGTCGTGGCTGGAGGCGTAAAGATAGTTGATGACATGGTGTTTGAGAACTACGCACCATACCACAAATACCTAGGCATGCTGAGACAGGCAAGGAATGGTTTACTACCTTTCGCTTTAGGTGTGGTTGGCGCTGTCGTTGACATACCGTACACTGAGGAATCACTCACTGTAGGTATTGCTGACCTACTGAAGGGTGCTTACGACGCATTAGTTGCTAAGAAGCCATTCGTTTATGCTAAGGACTCAAAAACGATTGAGGTCTTCGGTCTTGACACTAATGAGGACGTAACGGTAATAGTTGACGGTTCTACAGTGTCGTTCACTACACCACCCAAGACAGACGGCAATGGCTACGCATCAATAACGTTACCTACGGAACTATCAGCAGGTAGACACGACATAATAGTTAGGACCAGTAAAAAGGCGGTTTACGGCATAGTCGTTGTGTAACATGTAAGCATAAAACCGTAAGTCCAAAACCGAACGTTTTTTTATAATAAAACTTATTAACCCTTATCACGTGATTATATTGAGGTAATAAAACATGTGGTGGGATATAGTTAACACTTTGTTAGGTCTTAGGGATAAGGTTCACGTAAGCAAGATACTGGTTGACAGGCTTGATGACAGCGTAATAATAACAATAGTTGTTAATGATAGTGATGAGGCTGAAGTATTGCATCAATCGCTGATGAAAATAATTGAGAAGTACGGTGATATAGTTGTCAGAAGATGAGATACGTGAGGAGAAACATAGGGAGATAGCACAGGTAAAGGGTATTGAGGGCGTACTAGCTAAGAAATACCCTGAACTGTACGAGAGGCTTAAGGCGGTAGCGGAGCGGACTGGTCAGTCATTGCTTGATTTGATAGCATCATACACTAATTGGGCTATGGAGCTCCGTGAGTTCTCCACGCTCGTAACCCCTGAGGATCTGAAGAACATCACGCCTGAGTCTCTCTATTCAGCTCTTAAGATGATCATGTTCTTTGAGGAAAGATATATAAGGTTGGTGAGCTACATCAACGTGTCGCAGGCTCTAGCCATCTTTGATGCGTTAAGGCAATTACTCCTATATCAGACTGTTCCCTCAACTCAGGGACAGACAACCCAGCCGATACTACCGTTAGTGCCTCCACAACCCAGCAAGATAGACAGGTTGATTGACGCGGTCCTCAAAGGGATTGAACTGTTCAGTATGGGACGTGAAGACGTGAGAAAGCAAATAGCTGAGGAAGTCGCTAGGAAACTACTTGAGCTAGCACAATCACCACCCTCTTCTCAGTCAGTGAGCACTACTCAAAAGTAATTATTTATTTTTTAGAAAACGGTAATTACTATTAGGTGTGATATTGGTTGAAAAAAGAGAAAGAACTATAAGGGAAGCAATAGACACGTTGGTCGGTATAGCGAAGACTAGGTGGTTAGAGAAGTGGAGTAGGTGGATTAATGAATTACTGAGTAACTATGATATTGAGGATCCTGCCGATGTACTAGGTTTTCATGATATTTACGACTTAGATAAGATTCAGTCATTCCTTAAGGGGCTCTGTAGCGATTTAATTGAGTCCGAATGTCTGAATCAGATTGAGAAGATGATTAGGGAAAAGGGGTTTAAGAAAAAGATCAATGAGGAGATAGGTGAGTCAATCTCTGACTACCTAAAAAGCATTGAGCAAAGACCTGAAGTTCTATATGGTTTTCCTGCTAGTATACGTGCTGAGGTTGATAGATTTAGGATGAGACCCGAGTTAGACGGTAATAAAGCGTACGACCTAATCTATAATTTCCTCGTGAGCGAGGGGGTTGATCCCGAGGAAGCAAGGAAGATAGCTGATGAGATCAAGAAAACGATTCCTAAGGTGCCCGTATCTAAGCGTCCTGACGTTATTGAGACGAGCATAATCATAGGTAAGATATCTAAGCAGAGAGTACTAGATGATTACGCAAAGAAACAGAGTAAGGCAACTAAGATAGTTGAGAGAGCGAAGAAATCACTTAATGAGAGAGTTATTTATGTTTTGATTGAGGACATGAATCTTAGGGTCGTGTTCCCCACGATCAATGACTTAAAGGCTGAGCTGATAAGACAGGATTACGATATTTCAGGTCTTGAGGATATAATACTATCTCTTAAAGCGTCTGATATGATTATTGAGGAGAATAATAAACTATATGTTAGGAGGTACTATAGAAGGGGAATTAAGTTACCTGAAGTATCACTAATAGTTCCTAGGGAGGAGAAGCGGGTAGAGGAGAAGAAAGAAGAGTACGTTGAGGAATACGAACGTGAAAAATATACACCCACTGTTCCCCCCGTTACGCCACCAGCTATAAGTCCTTTCATACCATTCCCACAGAAATACATATTTACAACTAAGGAATTCCCAGCATTTATTAAGAACCTGACGGACACAGGATATACGTTAGTAGCAAGGATTGAAATGTGTATTGAATGGGTGGGTAAGATAGATGACTGGTTAATATATCTGTTCTCTGACTCAGTAGTGAGTATTAGGCAAATATCACTAGACATATTTAACGTAATGCTAGGTAGCGGTATACATTACTTCATAGGAATAAAGGGTGGCTACATATATGCCTACAGGTGTGCAAGATAATAAAAACGCTTTTATAAACAATGAAATCAAAAACATTATTAGGTGAGTAAAGTGGAGATAGATGTTTCGGTATTCCTGAATTACGGAATTGCGGGTCTGATCCTGCTAGTGTTCTACATGCTGTGGAGGGAGGAGCTGAAGAGTTTAAGGGAAGCAATAATTGAGCTAAAGGTAACGCAGGAGAAACTAATAACACTTATAGACGTAATAATGAAAAAACTACTGGGTGAGAAAAAATGAAGGTAGATTGGTGGTTAAAGAACTTATACACTACCCAGTATGACTACATGTATATACAGTATGACACTGAAGGATCAGTTGTGAGATTGAAGATTTACGAAGAAGGATTAGAACAGCCATTTATTGACGACACATCAACGAACACAAACCGAAGCGGTAGGGACGTAATAGCAGTAGTATCCCCACTACCTCATCTACCACCAACAACAGGCATAGTGTTCTACACTGTAGTAGTTGAAGTGTATGACACGAACAATGTATTGCGTGAAACACACAGACTTAAGTATGCTATGTCTGCACAGAACTTAGTTACACTTAATTTTAAAGACGAGAAAGGTAATACTATGATTTCTTATGTTGCTTATGTTACTACGTATAATAATGAAAAATACTTTAGAGTATCATATTATGGCACACTAACTTTCCCCTACCCAGCTTTTCCATCAAAGTCTTATGTTGAGTTTATACGCGTAGATGGGGACAAAAAATATTACTACTTAGACAGGATAGACAGAATATGCACAGGTGCAGGAACATACAACATTACATTAAAGCCAAAGAAAGAAATTGTCATATACATAGACGTAGAACTTAGCAACACCATAATAAACCAATTAATGAGTATTCCTGGGCTAAACTATTTGACGAACTTTTTGCTATCGCTAGGGACAAACTTATTTAATTTTGGCTTAACGATAGGGAACTACGTTAAGAGACTACTAGGCTTAGAGGACTACTATGTCATTAAGGCGGAGAAAGTAAGCGACTCACCACCTATCATAAGACTATATTTCAGGACAGATATAGCCCCAATACTTGTTGTATTAATTCTTGGTTTAGCAGTAGCGGGGACAGCCATAACATGGATAGTGATGTCAGCAATTCGTGATATGCGTGTAGCAGAATTAACATATCAGACAGAGCAGGTTATTACTCAACGTTATACTGAGTATATAGCGTTTACTAATAAAGTGTGGGAGTGGGCTCAAACCCAGCCTGACCCTCCGAAAGCGTTTAATGAAATAATTAGTAATATTACACCACCACCTACGGGGAGTGATGAAGCAAAGAACACGATAGACCCCCTAGCAAGCACCATAGAAACGCTGAAGAGTTTCCTACTTATTGCGGTAGTGGTAGCGATCGTTCTAGCAATAATAACTTATTTGAGGAAGTGAGTATGAGCGAAGAGGACAGAAAAAAAGCGTTACTAGCGTTTTTGTTTCTAATTCTTTTACTAATACTGATTATAAAGAGGAAAGCACTAGCACCACCAACCGCACAGCCATCACCACCACCACCAATTGCTATAAACGTAGAAACAACGATAACTGTTACTGACACACTAAACATAGAAGAGCTCATTGAGCTGACTGAGGACGTTGTTCTCACAACTAATCCTGAAATTCTTGTAGAAGAACCACCTCGTTAAGTTAAGATTTATTTTTGTTTTAACAAAGAATATATTTAGGTGATAGGAATGGAGATACATGTAAAGATGAACACGCCAACACCTACCTTTAAGGAGCACGTAATTAATGCGTTGTATAACGGTAGTTCACTTTCTCAAATAACTAATGTATGTTTTCTTGACGAAAATGAGGATGAAGCTGATTGTGCTGATGCACAATTATCAGTTTCTGATAGGTTGTATGTGTTTGCTAACATAACGGGAACATATTTATACACTACGTCAAAGATAATTATCAAAGCAGGTGTACACAGATATTTTGAAGCAAATAAAATACTTCAAGTAGCGGAAGGAAAGACGTATTCAATTACGGCTCAAGTAAATATTTCTTTGTCAGGAACTTATCAGGGTCGGAACGTGTATAATAGAAATCTAAGCAGGTTTATATATGATGTTTTAATGGGAGAAAAAAGTTCATCACAACTAAACATAAGCACAGTAACTTTTTCTATAGTAAATCTTGATGTTAATGAAATATATGATGTAGACATAACACCAGTAAAATCAATGTTTAATACAAGTCTTGAACTTATGGCAGAGTATGACGCAATGTATAATTGGGCGTTAAACAGCATAACAGTAAAATGTCCTGCCGGTGAGTTATACTTGTACATTACTAACTTAAGTAATGAACCGCGGAGGATAATATTCATAGACAGAATACAGATTTAAATTTTTCCATAACCAAAATATTATTAGGTGAAAGAAGTTGGATGTAAAAGACATACTCTTAGGTTTAGGGATAATGTATGGGGCAGTAAAATCTAGTCAGTTAAGCAACGAGGTAGAAAAACTAAAGAGTAGAGTTGATAAATTAAGCACGGAAAAAATAAGGATAAGAAGGTATGTCTTACAGATACAAGGATTACAACAAAATCAAGAGGTTATACTAGGTGAGTGGGAAGGAGGCATAATAGTATTTAACTTTTATGAAGTAGCCGATGACTACATAGAGCTAAAATTTGAAACACCTTACGAGACTAGCATTATTAGAACTTTAGTTTACGAAGAAATTACAGGATATAGTTTAGTTAAAATAGCACTTAATTACGTTAAGCTTACAGCGAAAAATACTGACACATCGGGATCTATTAGATATACACCGAAAGGTGAGGTATTTGTTATTGATATACCTAACTTAGAGGTTATAGTATGAACGAACTACTTAACAGTATACTTAGTGTTTTAGGGGATAACGTTATAAGTGTGATAGTGTTTGGCTCATATACTAGAAGGAAAGACTACAATGACATAGACGTTTTTATATTGACAAAAAGACAGTTAAGTGAGGATGAAATAATTGAGTTACGTGAGAAAGAACCAAGGATACACGTATTTAACTACACACCACAAACATTAAAGCATATACCTATTTTGTTCTTATATAACGTATCAATGGGTATGATACTTTATGATGAAAACGATTACATGAAGACAATATTTGATAGACTCACTAAAAAACTAAAAGAAGTAAATGCTTTTGTAAGTGAATCAACGTTAATAATACCTAAGCCACACAGTGTTAAAGATATTATTAACTACGTATTTAGAGGGAGCGTGATGTGAACCTAATAGATTTGCTTAAAATGTATAGCGTTTTTGCTGAAGGCATGAGTTTTGACAAGCAACTATTTGATGTTATTTTGAGTGTTTTACGCACGTAATAGAACGTAATAATATTTATTAACCCCTTTTTCAATAATATTATGTGGTGAAATGTATGGGGTATAGGACCGTTAGTTTTAGATGTAGTGATGAGATGTATAAGGTATTGTTGAATATTGCTCACTCAAAGACGTTGAGCGTTAGTGATGTGATAAGGCAAGCAATACTAGCATATATTGAAAAGGAGATGGGGAGTGGGTAGTCAATGAATGTATGCATAGTATATAATGTAGGCGATGATGGGTGGGGTCATTACCGCGTAAACCTATACGTTGATGATAAGCTAATACGTGAGTACGATGCCCTCATAGTCAAAGTTAATGATAGGTTTCTACCACCCGCTAAGGACGTATGCGTTAATGCCGACGTCGCAGAGTATAACCAGATAATCAAGTTAGTTGAGATTTATGAGGTGAAGAGGTGATTATGTTGAGGAATAGACCACTTAAGAAAGAATTACTGAGAACGCTTGAGAGTCTAGCACCTCAGGCAAAGGACACTAACGAAGCGGTAATGATGGTGATAACGCAACTATCACATCACTTCATGAACGCTACACTATGCTATGAGGAGCTTGAGAAGTATAGGAAGAACTGGGCGGTCAAAATACTGAGAAAGCTAAGGCTGATAAGGATATGAGTAATGAGTGATGAGGGGTAATGTCAAAGAAGTTAGTACTACTCAATGGGTTTCCATTGAATATAATTGGAGACCTTGAAGAGGCTACGATTTACGTAAGGAAAGTAACTATTGAGGAACTTAAGGAAAAGATTAAGAAATATGATGTGATTGAAAACTATATTAGGCATCCTGCCACTGTTCAATTCCTTTCACGAGAACTGGGTATTGACTTAAAGCCATGTGATAAGGTGTTCGTAGATGATAAGAAATCAACAATCATAATGATAGGACTGAAAAACCCGCAACGAGGGAAAGAAGTAACTGACGTAACCGCTGACGACTTATTAATATACATGCTATGTTTATTGATTGATGGTTACAGAATATGGGGGTAAGGTGGGTATGAGTGATTATAAGTGTCTCTTTGATCTACATAAGTACTGCATCGTGTTATCAAAGATTGAGACTAAACACATGTATGGGGAGGATGAATTCATACGTATATACTGTAGTATGTGTGTTAAGTCAGTGTATGCGAAAGCGAAACTAAGGATCAGTAAACGCTTCACTGTGGTGAATACTTTATAAAGGTGTTTAGTAATGTGTTTACGGGAATTAATAAATAGGCTAAGGTGTAACGACTTGATGAATGTAGAGAAGTTCAGGAAGTGGTGTGAGGAAATGGGCGGTCAGTTCATGATAACTAAATACGGCTCCGTTAAATGCGTATTCCCGACGTCGGGTGGTGTACGTGATCGCAAGTGAGTTCATCATGCTATTATTGCTTGTGTTCATCATCATACTAGTCAATTATATAGTGTTTAGGAATGCATGGGAGTGGTGGTTAGGTATTGAAGGTAGTAAAGATAAGTGATAACGTATATAACATATTATATGATCTTGCGAGCAAGAGGCAAACTAGTGTTAATCAGTTACTACAGGACATACTAAATGTTTATCTGGGTGGTTCAAGCGATAAGGTGATTAAGCAAATAATTGATAAGGACATAACGTTACTATATGATGACACATGTGATAAGTGTGGTAAGCCCCTTAAGGTAGGTGATAAGGCTCACTTCACTAAGTACGTCTACGAGGACGGTACTAGTAAGTCGTTATTGCTGTGTCCTGACTGTTACATCAATTCTGACCCACTACTATATAGAAAGTACATGAGGATCAGGGAGTATGAGGTAATACAGAAACAGCTGAAGCAGGAGATAGACAGACTTATACAAGAACTTAAGAAGACGGAGATGGAGGTAAGCATATCATCCGTGAAGCGTGAGATAATCAACTTATGGAAGGATGTCTCATTCTACATCAAAGATGTTGATAAGGACGTGAACAGGTATGAGGAACTGATGTCAAGACTTGAGGAACTAGCTAATAAGGTATCAGCACTTGAGTTAAGTATTAAGACATACGTTAAGCCGAAGGAGAAGTATAAGGAAAAATATAAAGATTTTTTAAGGTAAAACCTCCCGACACGTTTTTCCCATAATTCCCCACGTAATAATGTGGGGTTAAGCTTATTAACCCCTCTGGAGTATCTTTTTTATGGTGGTTCAAAAATGGAGGAAATACCGTCAACACTGAAAAAACACCTTGATATTGTTAAGGAAAGAGTGAGTCAATTAATCAAACAGTATAAGAGTTTAGCTAATTGGGGACGTCCCTACATATACACAATTGATGAAGGTGCTGTCATCTATTATCTTAACGCCAAGCTTAACGTTAGTGCTGATCGTATCGCCAAGTACCTAAACGTTGATAAGACAAGTGTGTATAAGTTGTTGAAGCGTATAGAGAATGAGGGTAGGCTGGCAATATATGATGAGGAAACGAAACGTGTTGAGGTGATCACAACATCACCTCAGGATCTGATTAACCGTGTTGAGGAATTAATGAATATAAGTAGTAGGCAGAGAGTTGTTGATCCTTTACAGTCATCTCTGATTAAAGAGTTCATGACAAAAGATATTGAAAGGCAAAGTAATAGGGAACGCAGAGCGTACTATAGTGATAAGGAAAAACTTGAGGCTGTCAGAGTAGTTAAGGAAATAATGGAGTACTTAGCTCAGAAGGGTGAGGTTTCAAATCCAGACTTTTGGAGTAAGGAATTATTGCTTAAAACGCTTGATGAGATATACAGGGATGTTAGGATAAAGCGTGATAGAATAAAGTTACTAAGGCGGATCCCAGTATTTAGGAACTGGCTTGAGGGGTATGTAGGGGCTGAAAAACGTTACATAATCCCGAAGATGTCAGCAATTTACTATACTGACTACGTCAAGATAAAAGAGCTTTACGAGCGTGGTGAGATAACTGAGAGTGAATTCTTAGTTGTATGGCTACACCTAACGACGGGAGCACGTGAGGGCTGGGGTAGTGAGGGCGTGAGTAGGAATGAGGATTTAGATAACGTGAACACATCATTAATAGGTCTTAAGTGGGAAAACATAGAGTACACACCTGACACAATCATATTGAAGGTATTTGAGAACAAGACTCAAAAATGGTGGACAACGGATCTAAGGTGGCTAGATCATGAACCAATTGAGCTACTACTTAAGTATCGCAGAGAGAAAGGTAGTATCATGAAAAGCATTACTAACTGTAAGACAGTCATGGACCTACAAAAATGGTATTCACACACACTTAAGAAAATCAGTAAGCTACTAGCCTTACCGTTCACACTAACACCACACGACATGAGACGATCACACATAAGCATACTAGCAGAACTAGGTGTACCTATGGAGGTCGCGGTCAGCGGTCTGATGGACTTCGGCGTAGGATGGGAAGACTTATCAACTGCTCTCATATTCTATACTAGATTTAGTAAGTACGCTAAGACTAAAGTTTTAGAAAACGTAAACGCAAGAAAACAAGAAATTCTTAAGTCTTTCTCATAATTTAATTTTTTAAGTTGAACCCCCCCTCTCCACGCATGGCTTTTTAATAACTCTCAACCCTACTCCCGATTAACCACCATAAAAAACAGGTTTCTAGAAAGATAAGGTTCTGCGTGATTATCATGAATTTTATGGTGGGGGGATAATTGAACCCCCCCTTCCTGCGTCAAATTCACGGGTAACCTTGATGGTATCCTTCAATGGAGTTTGATGGTAACCTTCTGGGTATACCATGAAGTTTAGACGAATCTAAACTTTATGATATCTTTA
>Ga0185307_1001379_pt1 | contig 13616 bp, 9 predicted proteins | sample LHCtaG_FD_128010 | JGI IMG/M metagenome (GOLD analysis project Ga0185307, IMG submission 128010) | Hot spring microbial communities from Little Hot Creek, USA to study Microbial Dark Matter (Phase II) - LHC4sed_matched (SPADES... | ecosystem: Environmental > Aquatic > Thermal springs > Hot... | reverse complement strand
AAATGGAACAGGATTTGTTCAAATAAAATGGCCTACAGTTTATGGAGGATATAAAGTTACAAACTTCACAGTATGGATACATTGGAAAGATACACAAATATATGTTTTTAATTTAACTGTAACTACTACTGGTAGTAATGGTTCAAGATGGTGGGATGGTTCAACACATCCAAATGATGTTCGTGCTGATCCAAAAGAAGTTGAAAATAGATATGTAAGAAGCTCTCTCTCAGGTTTTGCTAATGATTTCTCCACTCCGAGCAGCGCCTATGTATGTCATGCAGCTGTAATATTCAAAGATATTCAAACCAAAGATAAATACGGTAATCCATTAGGAAATACTGTAATAAGAGTATATGAAAACTTTATTACAGATCAAGTATCAACTGGATCATTAATATATGGTGGAACAGCAGATAGCACTGGATTACTTAAAAATGTTCCTATTCCATTAAACTTAACAAGCAGAATTGCTACCTATCCTGTAATGTTAAATGGAAGTATTGCAGTATGGTGGGAAACTGTACTTGTTGGTTTTGAAAATCACACATCTCCTAACGTACCATTTAATAGTGCTATGAACGATACCACAAACGTTATAACTTGTAGTGTTGGTAATGCTATATGGACAGTTTCTGACAATGCAACTACTAAACAACCATTATGGGGTGCAAGAATTAAAGTAAATGTATTACCTACAAACTATTTAATGCATATATGGTATTCAACAGATAGTGATGGGAAAGCAACAGTAATTTTGCCAAACTCTACAACTGCTAAATTAAGATATTGCTATAATCCATCAGATATGGTTGTAATAGATACTGCAACATTTGAAGATGATGTAGAATTTTCAGGATTAGGAATCGAAGTTGAATGGAAAGGTGGAGTAAAGAATGCTTATGGTGGTTCATGGGTATTAGTAAACTATACATTCTTAAGAGTACCGGCTTATGTTTGGGATTCAGCAGTACCTGTTACAGCTTCAGTTTATGATGTTGCTTTCAAAGTTGTAGATGCTTTAGGAACACCAGTAGATGGAGCATATGTCACACTTTATAGACAAAATGGACCACCAATAAAAGAAGAGGCACCTGGAATACCATTAATAACAGGTCGATCAAAATTTGATAAAGCTATATCTGGATTTATATTCTTGCATCAATTGCCAGGTAAATTAACTAAATATGGTGGATTCCAAGCAATTTATGGAGTTGAAGTAGTTTATGAAGGAATTGAAGTATTCTATAATGCATCAATATTTAATGGTTCTCTTACTGGAGGAAGATTGCAAGGATTGCCTACACAAGGTACTGCATTTGTACCATGGTGGGGGGATGCTCCTGAGGCTAAAACATTTCCATACATAATTACTACAACAATTTCTATTAAAGTTTTAAAGCCTGGACCAATGGCTGAAGCAGGTATAAATCCAATTACTTGTATACAAAATAAAGAAGAGAGATTTGAAGTTTCATTTATAAATAAAGGAGAAGGGATAGCATATAATGTTACTGCAAGAATAATAGATACTCATGAATTTGAAATAATTAAAGGTGAAGATTTTTCAGAAAATATTGCTTCAGGAAGTAATGGAAAAGTAGATTTTATTTTAAAGCCTCTTATTGGAGGGTGGAAGAATATAAAAATCCTTATTACATATACTGATGAAGAAGGGAAAAATTATGAAAATACAATAGAATATAAAATCAATGTTCATATTATATTAAGAATTTCTTCTCCAATTAAAACATGGATTAAAATTAATGATGAAATGTTTATAGGTGAAATAGAAAAAGAAATGGAAGTTGGTAAAATTAAAATTGAAGCAAATCCATTATTTGAAGAAGATAATACTAGATATGAATTTATTGAATGGTCCGATGGTATAAAAGAAAATCCAAGAGAAATAAATATTTCTTCTTCATTAATTTTAAATGCAAATTATATAAAAAAATATCTTTTAATTATAAAATATGAATCAGAAGGTATTCCTATAATTAAAAGTAAAAAATTATGGCAAGAATCTAATAAAATAGTATATTCAGATATTGCCCCAAATGAAATTCAAATAAATGATAATGAAAAATATGTTTTTAACTCATGGTATATTGATAATTCTCCTATATTTGGAAATCCAATATCATTTTCAATGGATTCTCCACATGAAATAATAGCTAAATATGTAAAATATTATAAAATTATAATAATTTCTGAATATGGATTTCCATCAAAAGAAATAGAAAAATGGTATGAGAAAGATAAAGAAATGCCATTACCTATTCTAGAAAGCCCTATTAGTAATGGATTTGGTATAAAATATGTTTTCGATCATTGGGAAGGAGAAGGCATATTATCTCCATATTCAATTAAAGCAAGTGTAATCGTAGATAAACCTAAAATAATTAAAGCTATATGGAGAACGGATTATATAGAGCTTATAAATATAATTATCTTATTGATTTCTATAATTTTCATTATATTTTTCTTTTTAAGAAAAATAAGAGTTACTTAAAAGAGATTTACCTTTAGTTTGTTTTATCTTACTATCTCATACTAACACATGTTTATTGTATAAAAACGGTCATTTATGTTCAAAATAGAATAACAATTACCTCTATACCTTTAAATGATGTTATAAGAAGAGGTAAAGGAAAAGGGTAAAAATTTCAGGTATATCTAAGAGAAGGCGGGTAAAATTATCCAATGCACAATAAAAAGCTTAAAATTTATAGGAATTTTCACATTCTTCATTGTCCATTTTGTGAAATAACTCTTAACAGAAATGAAATTCTTTTTGTTTTTAATAGAAGAATTAAGAAAATTAGTAGCAAAATGTAAGTGATAGATGAAGATATAATTTTATAAGAATTGGATTAAAGGATTCATTATATACAAAATCTATTTCTTACTTACTAATCCAAATAATAATATAATCACTTGAATTTTTGCTCAAATTTTATTTTCAATATTAAAAACAAGGAGCAAATTTTTTAATCTTAAAAATACATATGGGAATGAGCATTAAGAGCTATTGTTTCCTATTATTTACTCATCAGCTCATCAAGCTTATAACCTCTTGTTCAAAGCAGAAATAAAAGAGCTTGAAATAAAAAAACTATATTAATAATGCTTACCTTAAGATTTAAAAAAAGATTTATATTAGAAAGTGAATAAATAAAATATAAGTATGAAGCTATTTCAAAAAACTAATAAAAAAATAAAGAAAGTTGATAAAAAAACTGAAATACTCCCTAAAATAAAAATAAAAGTTTTCTTTGCAGATTTAACTCAAGTAAAAATAGAAAAGGATTATTATATTGAAAATACCCCAGTTAGGGTAATAATAGGCGAGAAGGAAGGATTAGGTGTATATTTTATTCAAGATCCTCAATTAACTAAAGAACAGCTTGAATTACTTGAGAAAACAGCAAGCGAATTAATTTATTCAGAATTTAAGGAAGACGAAACTTTTGTTAAAAGGCGATTAGAAGAATTAGGAATATCGCCTAATCTTAAATATCTTATATTAAGAGAAATTGAAAAAGATAGATACTCAAGTTTAGATCCTTTAATGCAAGATCCAAATATAGAAAGTATTGAATGTAATGGGGCAAATGTTTTCTTAACTGTAAAATATTATGGTATAGGTCGCTTAACAACTAATTTAATATATAATGAAGAAGAATTAGACCAATTAGTGCAAAGATTAGCTTATAAAGCAGGTAAAAGTATATCAAAAGCAAATCCAAGAATAGATAATGCCCAATTACCAGATGGAAGTAGACTTGCTGCAAGTTATATGTCAGAAATATCTAAATCGTCTACTTTTGTCATAAAGAAATTCCCTAGAACTGGATGGACACCTACTAAGCTTATGAAAAATAATACATTAACTCCAGAAATTGCTTCTATGCTTTGGATATTTACAGAAAATAAAATGCCCATACTTATATGTGGAGAAATGGATTCTGGAAAAACTTCATTTGCAAATGCAATATGTGGTTTTATTAAACCAACAAGTAGAATAGCTACCATAGAGGATGTGCCTGAATTTAAGCTTCCTGTAAGACCTGAAAGTTGGTTAAAACATTTTACAAGAGAATCATTAACATCTGATGGTAAGCCAATAACGCAAAAAGAACTTTTAAAACAAGTATTAAGAGAAGTGGTTGATTATGTAGTTGTAAATGAAGTTAGGAGTGAAGAAGACGTACCTAGTTGGATAAACGCAATAGCTTCAGGTAGTGGGGGAATTACAACTTTTCATGCTGCTAATTTTGAAGATTTAATTACAAGAATGGAGCATTTAGGCATAAAAAAAGAAGAATTAATAGCATTACGAGGTGGAATAATTTTTATGAGAAAAATAAGCGAAATGGGGAAAAGAAGAATAATTGAAATTGGTCAAATGATTCTAGAGGATGGTAAAGCAAAATATGAAAAAATTATCTCATATAATATTCATAACGATTCTTATAATATTGATAGAAAAAAGCTTATTAATTCAAAAGTTGTAAACTATCTTTCAGAAAAATTAGGAATAAAGTTTGAAGAGGAATTAAATAAAAGAATAGAATATCTTAAATGGTTAAAAGAATATGCAGAAATTAATCCATATGTTTTAGAACCTGAGGGATTTTTAAATGAAATTAAAAAGTATTATAATAATCCGGAATATTATAAAGAATATAAAAAAATAGAAAAATTTAATCATAAAGAGTTGCCGTTATCAAAAGAGAAAATGGAACTTAAGCTAAGAATTATTGATATTAAGTCAGTTTTTAGAAAACAATTAAGAATTAAGAATGTTTTAAAAAATTTAAAAAGAGAATTAAAAATTAAAAAAATAAAGAAAGATAAAAAGAAATCTTGGCTACATAGGTGATACTTTATGCTTAATATAGAAAAATACTTATATTTAGCTCAAATAGGTATAACTCCAAGCAAGTTTAAAAAAACATTCTTAATAAATGTATTAGTAGCATTTTCTTTATCGATGCTATTATTTATTGTCTCACTTTTATTTAAGATTCATATAATTCCAATATCATTGATTGATGAAACAATTTTTGATGCATTACTTTGTTTTTCTCCTATTCCATTAATTGCCTCATTTATTTTTTCCATTAATCCTTTATTAAAGGGTTACAATGAATTAAAACAAGTTGAAGAAGAACTCCCCTTTACATCTGCTCTACTTGCACTTTATAGTGTTGCTGGTTTATCACCTTCTATTGCTATAGAGAGGTTAAAATATTTTACAGAGACTTTCCCAGCAAGTAGTAGAATGTCAAAAAGAATCGAAAAGCTTAGACAATTATATGCACTTGATGAATGGACAGCAATTAAGAAAGAAGCAGAGATAATAGGTTCAGAAAAAATACAAGATTTCATTTTCTCAATGATTGGAACAATAAGAAGTGGTGTAGATCTATATATTATGCTAAAAGATAAAATGAAATCATACTTTACAATATTAAAAGAATCTTATATTAATCTTGCAGAAAAAATGAAAGCAATGGCTGATGTAATCTTAGTTTTATTTGGAGTACTTCCTATGGTTCTTTTCACTCTTTATTCTATGTTCGCAAGTCAAGAAAGCTTTCTTCAAATCCAACTTTATTCTTATTTTTTAATTCCATTATTAACAATAATTATTATTTGGATAATTAATTCTTTATATCCAAAGACTCCTTTATCTTTCATAAAATTTTATAAAAGAATTATCTACTATATTCCAATTTCTATAATAACTGGACTCATTCCTTTTTTCACTCTCCAACTTTTATCAAAAATAACTGAATACTTCTCTTTGTATAAAATAACTTTATCCATTTTCCTCGCATCACTTTCACTATTTCTTATCGAGGGTATTCATTTCCATAGGGAAATGCAAAGATTAAACAGGATAGATAATGCTCTTCCAAACTTTTTAAGAGATATGACAGAAGAAATAAAAAGAGGTGTTTCCCCTATTCTTTCGATAAGTTCAATCCTTAAAATTAAATCTTATGGAAAAGATTTTGATGAACTTTTAAGTAGAATTGAAAAAGCTATTGTTTCAGGGGCATCTTTTGAAGATGCTATTAAATCTGTGAAAAACAATCTTTCATGGAATGGATTAATTGTTTTTTCATTACTTTCTGAAGCAATCAAATTTGGAGGTAAAGGTGAGGTTTTTGAAGAAATTACTAATATAACTAGGGAAATTACTGATATAAACAAGATTATAAAACAAAGTCTTTCTCCTTTAAAAACATTCAGTTTAATAACAATCGTATTGCTTATAATAGTAACTGGAATATTAATTAGACTTATTATTGTTCCTTTAATCCAATGGGGTTCAACATTACTTCCATTAGGAAGTATAGGTGGTTATATGGGATTTAATCTTCAAATAATTTCTAAAGAGCAATTGCCATCTTTTATAGACTTAATCTTCTCAGGCTTAATGATAAATGCTGTTTCTCTTGGATTATTAACTGGGAAGATAAGTAGCAATAAAATCGGTAGTGGTTTTATTTATGTGATAATTTATTTAATAATATCATTAATTTCAATGTTTATAATAATGTTTGGTGTTACGTTCCAATGAACGCAATATTAGAAGCAATGGTTGGAATTGCATTATTTATTGTTATCACAGCATTTGTAACTTCTCATGTACAGGATATTTTCCTAGCAAATGCTCAAGAAGCATTCTACGAATCTCTTAAACAAAGGGGATATGTGATAGCAAGTCTTATAAAGTTATGGCTTGAAACTCAACAAAATTCTATAGAAGAAATAAAAAAAATGAGTAATGAAGATTTTCAAAAAATCTTTATAGATAGTTCAACAAAAAACATTATGTATAGTTCAACAAAAAAGATCGTAGTATATGTAAAAATAAGTTCCATAGTAGAAATTTCTGGATTTTTCCGTCATTTTAGTATAGATAATAAGGAAATTCTTCTTAAAGAATGGGGGGATAAAGAAATTTCAAGTCGTGCTGTAAGAGTGGTTGATATAGCTAAAGTCCAAAACACTTTATGCTTGATAGAGGTGTATTTATGGATAGGAGGAGGAGTGCAAGTGCCCAAGCAAGGTTAATAGAAATATCACTAGCTTTAGTAGTTTTATTGCTCGGTTTCTATATAATAAATATTTTAAATGTATTAATAATTAGCACAAAATCTTACAAAAACTTATCAAGCATAGCTAATAGGGTCCTAACAATGCTTGATGAGAATGATATTCTTTACTGGATGGTTTATGGTGAAAATGGAGAAGGAAATATAGAACTTTCAAAGAATATTATTGGATCTATTTTACCATCTTCCTATGGATATAATATGTCTGTTTATAATAAAAATATGGAATTACAATGGTCTATTTCAGAACGATTTAACATGAGAAAGTCAGCTAGCAGTACCTTTATATACATGACATTTAATGGTGAAGAAAGAATAAGAATAATTGTCTTAAGCATATCAAGTGAAGAAGAATGAATAAGTGTGGAGAATCTTATATTTTAGCAACTTTAATAATTATATTAGCCATTATTATAGCTATTATATACTCTCCAAGGTTTATTAGCGAATCCCCATCTTCTGGAAGAGTAGAGTTACTTAAAAATGTTATTAAAAGTTTAATTAGATCAGAAATAGCTAGTAGAACAAGAACTGCTTTTAATCATTTTAAAGAATATGCGGAAGATCGAGTTAAAGAATTAAAAATAGAGGAAATTTTAAAGGAAAATAACTTTTTAAGCCTTGGAAAAAAAATTATGGAAAATATTTATAACATTAAGGACGTTAATTTTGATGTAAATGAAGAATATTCCACAGAAGAAGGCACTATACAAGAAAAAACATTAATTAACCTAACTCGTTTTGAGTTAAGTTTGAAGTATGCGTTTAAAGATCCTATCGCTCCCAACTTAGAAGATTCTCAAAATTATTATATAGAATTAAGTGGAGTTTATTTAAGTAAACTTAATAAAATAAAAGGAACGATTCTTTATAAGATAGATACTGGCTTTGATTTAGTAGATTCTTATGGACCAGTTAAATATATGGAGTATACCATATATATTTTTAATAATACACAATTAGAGAAAGTAGCATATGGCTTTAAGGAAAGTAGTAATGGACATTATGATATAAGCGTTTTAATCAGACCTGAATATTACATAATGATTTATAACGAGGACCCATATAAGGAATTTGGCATAGTTTTAGTAATAAGTGGAAGTAGGAGTGAAACATTATGGTGCGTATTAAAAGTAGAGGACAAAGAAAAGCAGGGCTAGCAACTCCTGCTATTGTTACTCTCTTTATAGTACTTATTATGATAGCAATTTTAGCGTTCAATATCGCAATGCATATAATAGAATCAATAAGAATACAAAGCTTAGGAATATATTCCTTAGAAAATATAAATAGAGCAATCTTATACTGCCTTGCAAATCCTCAATCTTCTTCTGAAGTAATAGTTTCATTATCTAAAGATGAATATTTGGAATTTGATAAGGGAAAAGTCACATTTATATCTAAGAACAAAGTTGATGAGTTTCTTATTAAAAGATTACGTTCACAATCAAATCTATATAATGGAATAAATATAGGTTTAAGTTCTTCAAGTAATGGAATAAGCATATCATACTTAAGAGAACTCATAGTTTCGGAAGATCATTACGCTCAAGATGTTCATTTCACTCAAGTTAAACTTACTTATGGAAGTTATAAATTAATCTTTTTTTCAACTTCATTTAAGGATATAGAAGTGATTGTTATTCCAATTTAAATGTGAATTTTTATATAAAAATATGAGATAATTCTCTACTATTAACTAGGGATTTATCAAGAAATAAGCTTATTAAGTTTTAATAATAGTTTTATATCATTAAGTAAGGGATCTCATTTAGCTTTCGTATAACAAATTTATTTATAAATTTTTAAAAAGCTTTTAAAATAAAAAGAATAATACAGCATAGTAAAGATAGTTCTTTTCAATTATACATCAAGCGTCTTTTTAGAAATATAAATTAAGCATGCTACTACTAATCTATAAAATAAAGCCTAGAAGAATAATTTCCAAAATATTATCCTAATCGAATGTTTATTTCTTTTTCTTCTTCCTTATATTCTACTATGATTGTAACATTATAAGCTATGAAATATGAGGGGATAACCTTGATTGCATGCTCCTTTAAACCAATCATGGTTAAGTCGATCTCTTTTTCTATATTACCATTAGAGAGAATGAGTTTTATATTATTGCTTTCTTCAATAATTCTTCCTTTAAAATTACTTCCAATTAATACATTCTTAACTATTTTGCTCTTAGATTTTATAGCTTCATTTATAGCTTCTATAATATGATATTCAATTTTATATGCTGCTACCTCAAGTTCTCTTTGCTTTAAGAAAGACTCATAAAGTGACAATGAATAGAGATAAGAAGTTGTGATTAAAACAATTGCTGAAATTACAGCGAATTGAGCTAAAACTTGACTTGGAACGTCCACTTTTAATCACCAATTATTACATTTTTATTTATAATCTTAATATGTACTTCATATATATTCATTTTTTCTTTATTTCCAATAGCAATATTATCATCTCTTTTAAAGAAGGGGCATAATTGACTTATTTTTAGATTTAATATTTTCTCAGACCCCCATACCAATGGTGGATATTTCAATATACTTGTCACTTCAACAGAAATTTTAGTATCCTTGCCTATTAGAATCTCATTTAATACTCCAGAAGAACTCTTTAATACATATTTATCAAACATAATAAATATTCTGAATATTGATACTTTATCGCTTATTTCTTCTTCTAAGATATAAATAGATGGTCTTGCATAAAGCATGTATATATAATTGTTATCATATTTAAAACCAGAGATTACAAAGGAAGATTTATTTAAAAGAGCATATGTTCTATTATCACCTATTAAATTTATCCAAGGAAAACCTCCATAATTGCTTATATTACTATTTATACTCATTGTTGGAATTTTAATGTCTTGTAAATTTTCACCATCTAAATTAAAGTCTATTTGATAATACATTCCATAAGCTTGAGCTTTATCAACTTCATGAAAATTTGTAAATTTTATATAATACACCGATTTTATGGAGCCTTCTTCATCAAGAATTACCAAAAGTTGTTTATAATTACTTTCTAATGCTTTTACATCTACTGTTTGAAAAGTTGTTAATAAAAGAGGAAGAAGATACGTATAAGCTAAAGCTATGGCTATACTTCCAATAGCTATAATTAATGCTACTTCAATAACTCGTGATGGCATTTTTATCAGCCAATATTCAACTTTACATAAGCCTCTGCATAAGGATATGGATTAGGAATACATCTTAACTCAACATTCTTATCATTATTACCACGAAGTATTACTAACTTAGTTCCAATTAGTTCATTTTTTATTTCTATTGATACTCCTTCTATTTCCTCTTCTGGATTTATAATATGCATCACTTTAAACTCATTTGGCCATGAAATAATTTTAGTAAATACTTGGATTACTAATGGTTCATAGCTGTATGCTGAGTAGGGAATCATGCCTATAGAATCTCCATCTGAAAAGGCTATATATGATCTTATTGCAGAAATCGGCGCTGAGAAGTTGAGCAGGTCCTTCTTACTTATAGTTATATCACAGTAGCCGAAATTATCTATTGACTTGACTATGTTTATAGAAGGAATAACTATTTTAAGCTTTTCCCCCATTCCCCTTACTGGAATGGCAATAACATTTAAAGTAATGGAGATAATATCTCCTAATTTTTCGCTAGTGACATCTATCCGCTCAAAGATACATGTTAATATTGGAGAAAGGATTTTCTCAAGCAATTGTTGAATAGTAGTAGTTATCCTATCGCTTAGTTTTGTCATAATGTGATCAGCAATTGAATTGGCAGCAAAACTCAAGATTACATATAGTACCTCCTTTTTCCAATCTGATATCTCGCCAACTGCCTTTTTAACTATCCCTTCGATATCTTCCTTAAAACTCTCTAAAAGCTTCTCGATATGTTCTTTTATTTTTTTAATAATAAAGTTAATAAAGGTATTAACTTTATTACTCAATTCTTTTTTTAATTCGCTTGCAACTTCTCTAATAGCTGGTCTTAAAAATGAACCAATATCTAAAATTGCAACCATCTTAACATTTATATAGTCCTTTTCTATCTCCATAACATTTCCAATCACAGAAAAAACTGAACCCACTATATAAGGAACGATGAATTGAATGGATGTTTTTTGCTTTATGGTATTCTCTTCTTTAGGACTAAGGCTATTTAACTCCTCTTTTATATCCTCGCTGAAAATGGAGTATCTACTATTACCATTTTTATCATAAATGCTATAAATGTTTTCTGATTGAATAAAATCCTTTATTGTTTTTCTAATAAACTTATTTATACTAGAGTAAACATTTTCAAATTCAATAGTACCACAGAGTGAGTAAAATCCAGGCTTACCCCCAGTAATTACTTTTTCGGTAAAATCTATATCAAATATAAGTACCTGTGGTATGTAATTTAATACTTCGGCTGCTTGAGTACTTATCATCCCTATTAATCCGGCCATTAACCCCTTAATACATCCTTGAGCCCACTGTTCATTCCTAACATAACCTGTAATACTTTTACCGTAATCCTTATAATACTTTATCTCTTCTCCTATCTCTACTAACGCTTCCTCTGGAGGAATTACATCATAGTTAAAGTTTGTTATTGTATTTGTAAAGATCCGATGAATAATATCAGCTACTGCATAAATTGAACCTATCACAGGGACCTTTTTAAGAAAATCACTTACTGAATTTCCAATTTTGCCTGCAGCTTCTTTTGCAATTTCATTTACCTTTGTATGTGCATTATTAAGAACTCCTGTAAGTGTATTACTAATAGGATTATAAACTTTTTCAGTAAGAAAATGATCTATTGGGGCTTTTAAATAATCGTTCGCAATTTTCTTTAATGCTTCAGTTAATTTCTCTTTACATTTCTCAGTAGCATCCTTTTTGAGGCTATTTGCTTTCTCCATTGCTTTGTTATACTCACTAAATCCATACTCTGTAAGAGTTACATTACAATCCTTAATAATTTTAGAGATTTCATTTATTTTCTCAGCAGCAAAAACTACCTTATCAACATAATCCTTTAGCTCTTTTTCTAATCTTTTAAACAACTTTTCGTACAATGATTTAGACTTATAACTTTTAGCCATTATTTCAGTAGCATATTCTTCATATTCTTTTATTATTTCAAAATAATCCTTATAATAGTTTGTAAGTTCTTTAATCTCTTGCATAGCAGTTTGGATTTCATTGAGAATTTTTGAGTTATCGGGCTCAGCTTTACCTTCAGCATAATAAAGAGTATATGTTTTATTATTTATTGTAAAGGTATAAGAGTAAACATTAGAAGAAGAAGTAATATATGACTTAACTTCCGATTTAATATACTCACATAATGTATTGATAAAGCTATTAATGTTGTTATTAATATTTTCTTTTAACTCATTTATCTTTTTGTCTTTCAATGCGTATAAAAAGTGATATGAAACTCCTATGACCTCCTCAGTTATTCCAGTTACTGTTACTTTGGTTGCTTCCTCGGCAAATGTACCTATAAGGTCCCTTGATTGTATCCAGACTAATGCTATTACTCTGAACATCATGTTTTGATAAGGTAAGTAGAAAGAAATGATGTTTTCCCCAAATTTTTTGCCTTCTTCTTCTAATGTTTCTGAGAGTGCAACATAAAAATTCTTGAAAAATGCATCAATACTACTGCTTTCCTTTATTCCACTTAATAAACTAATATAAGCTGCTCTAAATGCACTTTCCATAACTTCTTTTATAAGGGCACTTGTCGGTTGTGATACCTTACCTCCAATTGATGGTAACACTATTAAAATAGCATAGAGTCCCCCACCTTCTATACTCTGCTTTCCTCCCCCAACTCCTGGAATGAAGAAATAATCAATAAACTTTCTGCTTTTAGCCATCTCATAGGCGTATTGTATTAACTTATCTTCTATATTCATCTCAGAGCTAAAAAGCGTACTCTTTACATAAAGGGGGAATAAAGGAATTAAAATACTATTAACTATAAGTATAGATAGAAAGAAAGTAGCAACTATTACTTTCATCCACCCTCTCTAATTTTATAATAAAAAAATATTTAAAAGCTTTTCGTTTATTGTTTAGGCTCTGTCAAGTTAAGTAATACCATATTTATAAATTTTTTAATTTTCTTTTTTATGATTATTTTTAAAAGAGAAAAAACTCCTATTGAAATTGTTTTATATGGAATTTATACTTATTCTAGATCTAATTTTTTAGATTTAATAATATTTCTAAAATAATAAATCTAGAATTGCATTAATAAATGAAACTTTATTTCAAATAAAAGAATATTCATAGATTTTCAAATAACAATTGGAAGAGGAAGTTTGAATAGCTTACAAGCTGAGAAATTCTTAAAAAATTTAAGAATTTATTCTAATAAATAGCTTATTTAAGAGATTATAAAAAAATGGCATTTATATATTTTAAAAATTGTTCATTGTTAATAAATGTAGTTTGATAAT